>WUUC01032161.1_pt1 | contig 15684 bp, 13 predicted proteins | sample 6278441 | NCBI WGS metagenome assembly WUUC01 (sample SAMN13675441, study PRJNA597444) | soil metagenome | isolation source: soil | place: USA: Washington | collected 2017-10
GCGCCTTTTTTTCATCGCGTCAGCTCCCTGCTCTGTGTACACTGCGGGCCCTTGTCGCAGGGATTATTCAACAAAGCGACCCTGATGGTCAGATCGATTTTCTCCAGCCTCCCGCAGCTGGCCGGTGCGGCTGTATGCGTGCTTTTCAGCTTCGTCCTGCCGACGCCGCTCGTGGCACAGACGCCCAGCGCCGAGCAGCTCGAGGTATTCCAGGGTCTGTCACGCGAACAGCAGGAGGCAATTCTCGAATCGTTGGAACGGGGCGGCACCGGCACGACGCGCAGCCGCGCCGATCGCAGGGTGACGTTTCCGACGACGGTCATGCCGCGTACTACGCGGCCCGATCAGGAAGATGACGAGGAGGCCGACGGCGAGCGCACGCCGCGGCAGCCGCGACTGAAGGGCAACGATACGGTGCTGCTGTCACTCGAAGTGCGCCGATTCGAACGACGGGCGCCGGAGCTCGAGGAGCGCGACCGTCGCGAGCGCGAACGAAATCAGCAGCAGCTGATCCCGCAGCCGGCCATCCCAGGGCGCGCAGCGCAGGCCTCGGTGCCCGCACAGCCCGCACCGGCGGATCAGCAGGAGCCAGCGATGCTGGAGCGAACGCAGGAGGAGCTCGATCGCCTCGAGGACTTCCGCGGGCGCATCCTGCGGCGCAATCCGTACAAGCTCGACAAGTGGGGCATACTCAACGTGGGGGAGCTCGGCCCGATCCCACTCGCCGGTCTGACGGTGGACGAAGCGACCGAGCGGCTTGCGGCGGAAGTCCGGCTCAACGACTTCGTCGTGCGCCTCACACGTCTGCCGCTGAAGCCGATCGCGGCCGAGGCGCTCAAGCCCTTCGGCTACGACCTGTTCTCCGGGACGCCGGTCACGTTCGCGCCTGCCACCGACGTGCCGGTACCGTCAGAGTATGTGGTGGGGCCCGGCGATACCATCGAAGTGCAGCTGATCGGAACCAGCAAGGGCCGCCACTCGCTGGTCGTGGGCCGCGATGGTCGCATCAATTTCCCGGAGCTCGGACCCATCGCAGTCGGCGGCCGTCGCTTCGAGGACGTGCGCAACGATCTCGAGGCACGGGTGCCGCAGCAGATGATCGGCACTCAGGCCAGCATCAGCATCGGCGAGCTGCGCTCGATCCGCGTGTTCGTGCTGGGGGACGCCGAAACGCCCGGTTCCTACACGGTCAGTGGCCTATCGACGATCACGAATGCGCTGTTCGTCAGCGGCGGCATCAAGAAGATCGGCTCGTTGCGCAACATTCAGCTCAAGCGCAATGGCCGCCTAGTGACGACGCTCGACCTGTACGATCTGCTGCTGAAAGGCGACACCAGCGCCGATGTGCGTCTGCTGCCGGGCGATGTGATTTTCGTGCCGCCGATCGGTGCGAACGTCGGGCTGGCGGGAGAAGTGCGCCGCCCAGCGATCTACGAGCTGAAGAACGAGGTCAGCGTCGCGCAGTTGCTGGAGCTGGGCGGCGGGCTCATGCCCGATGCCGACGCTGCGCTGGCAACGCTGGAGCGCGTCGATGCAGGCCGTGCGCGCATCACGCTGGATGCCGACCTCGCGAGCGACGCCGGCCGCGGCCAGCGGCTGCAGAGCGGCGATGTGCTACGCGTGCCGACGATCCGGCCGACGCTCGAGGATTCGGTGTCGGTCACCGGCTATGTGCATCGACCCGGCGAGTATCAGTTCAAGCGGGGCATGCGCATCGCGGACGTGATCCCGAGCCTGGACGAACTCAAGCCGAATGCGGATCAGCACTACATCCTCGTGCGCCGCGAGCTGCCGACCAATCGGCGCCTGCGCGTGTTCTCCGCTGATCTCGCGCAGGCGCTGGCCGATCCGACCTCGCCGGCGAACTTCGAGCTGGCGGCGCGCGACCGCATCTTCGTGTTCGACCTCGAGTCCGGCCGCGATCGCATCATCGAGCCGTTGATGCGTGAGCTGAGTATGCAGTCGCACATCGACGAGCCGACTGCGGAAGTGAGCGTCGCCGGCCGTATCAAGGTACCGGGCCAGTATCCGCTCGAGCCCGGGATGACGGTCAGCGATCTGCTGCGCGCCGGTGGCAGCCTGGATCAGTCGGCGTACGGCGGCAAAGCCGAGCTCACGCGCTACGAAGTGCTCGACGGCGAATCGCGCCAGGCCGAGCTCATCGAGATCGACCTGCGGCAGCTGCTGAGCGGCGATCCGGCCGCGGACCTTGCGCTCAAGCCGTTCGATTACCTGATCATCAAGGAGGTGCCGCTGTGGCAGGCTCAGGAAGAGGTCGAGCTTAGCGGCGAAGTCAAGTTTCCGGGTCGCTATCCGATCCAGCGCGGCGAGACGCTGCGCTCCGTGATGGAGCGCGCCGGGGGGCTGACGGACCTGGCATTCGCGGAAGGCGCGGTGTTCACACGCCGCGAATTGCGCGAGCGCGAGAAGAAGCAGCTCGAAACGCTCGGGACCCGCATGCAGTCGGACCTTGCGCAATTCTCCCTCATGTCTGCGCAGGAGACAGGCAAGGATCCCGGGCAGGCGCTCGCGGTCGGTCAATCGCTGCTCGCGAATCTACGCGAAACGAAGCCGGTCGGGCGCCTGGTCATCGACCTGAGTCGCGCCTCGCGGGCGCGGCCCGGCTCCGAGCAGGATATCGTGCTGAAGGATGGCGACCAGCTGGTCGTCCCGCGCGTCACCCAGGAGGTCACGGTGATCGGCGAGGTGCAGAGCGCGACTTCACATCTGTATCGCGCCGACCTGTCGCGCGACGACTACATTGCGATGAGCGGCGGCCTGACGCCACGCGGCGACGACGATCGCATCTACGTCGTGCGCGCGGACGGCAGCGTCGTGACCCGCTCGGGCAACGCATGGTTCAGCGGCGGCGGCGTGGATATGCGCACCGGCGACACGGTCGTCGTGCCACTCGATACCGAGCGCATGCGGCCGTTGCCCTTCTGGACCGCGGTGACCACGATCATCTACAACTTGGCGATCGCGGCAGCCGCCGTGAATTCGTTCTGAGTTCGCCGCAGCTGCGTTGACGCGCACTGCTGATATTCATACACTTGCGCCCCGTTCAATAGATGAACGCTCGGCCTGGCGCCGCGCGCCACTGGCGTCGCCGGCGCCGCCCGGCCCGTTACAGGCCGCCAATCGATACGCGAGGTTGGAGACAGTGAGCACGGACGTGCACTACAAGCTCATGCGCCTGCTCGAGACCAATCCGGACATGTCCCAGCGCGACGTCGCGCGCGAGCTGGGCGTGAGCGTCGGCAAGGTCAACTATTGCCTGCGCGCGCTGGTCGGGAAGGGCTGGATCAAGGCGACGCGTTTCAAGAACAGCCAGAACAAGGCGGCCTACATGTACCTGCTGACGCCACGGGGCTTGGAAGAGAAGGCGAGCCTTACGGTGCGCTTCCTGCGTGCGAAAGTGCGGGAGTACGAGGCTCTGCGCGAAGAGATCCGGCAGATCCGGCGCGACGCCAAGGGCGCTGCCGCGCGGCGCGGCCGCGGTGACACGTGACAGCAGTCCACGTCCATGCAAGTGAGCTCGAATGAGCATCCACGTCCAGGACCGGTTCGAGGAGCCCATCGTCGATCTGCGCGTCCTGCTCGCGCAGCTCTCGGCGCGACGCTGGTGGATCGTCGCGAGCGTCGTCGTCGCTACGGTGGCGTTTACCGTCGCCGCCTTCGTGATCACGCCGGTCTACCGGGCTGCGACCGTGCTGGTTCCGGCGAGCGCCGAACGCGACAGCCTGAGCAGCTCGCTGAGCTCCGCGCTCGGCTCGCTCGGCGGCTTCGCGTCGCTCGCGGGCGTGGGCCTCGACTCCACCGACCGCGCGACGGAGGAGGCACTGGCAGTGCTGCGCTCGCGCGAGTTCACCGAGCGCTTCATTCTCGAGATGAAGCTGATGCCCGAGCTGTTCGCGGACAAATGGAATGCGGCGGCCAGCGGCTGGAAGGGCGAGCCGGATGACCGGCCGACACCGGCGAAGGCCTTCAAGTATTTCAGCCGCCACGTCCGCACCGTTATCCAGGACAAGAAGACCGGACTCGTGACGCTGCAGGTCGACTGGAAGGATCGCAACAAGGCCGCGGCGTGGGCCAACGAGCTCGCGCGACGGCTGAATGCGGAGATGCGCGCACGCGCGATCGAGAAGGCGCAGGCGTCGATGGCATTTCTGGAAAAGGAACTCGCCGACACGTCGGTCGTGGAGACGCGACAGGCGATCAATCGCCTGATGGAGGCGCAGATCAGGCAACGGATGCTCGCCAACGTGACGGAGGAATACGCTTTTCGGGTCGTGGACCAGGCGATGCCGTCCGATGCGGACGATCCACTGAAGCCGAAGAAGCTGGTGCTGCTCGCACTCGGGCCGATCGTGGGCTTGGTGTTCAGCGTCGTCTGCATCCTGGCCTTCGGTGCGCTGCTGCCAGGGCCGAGGGCGGCGCGCTAGGGCGCGAGCGGCGCAAGGACTCGGCAGTGGAGAGCATCTTGTTCAACGACAAAGCCATTCTGATCACCGGCGGCACGGGCTCGTTCGGCAAGCAGTACGTGAAGATGCTGCTCAGCCGCTTTCGGCCGAAGCGGCTGATCGTCTACTCGCGCGACGAACTCAAGCAATACGAGATGCAGCGCGAGTTTAACGAGTCGTGCATGCGGTACTTCATCGGCGACGTGCGCGACCGGGACCGCCTGCTGCAGGCGCTAAAGGGTGTGGACTATGTGATCCACGCCGCGGCGCTCAAGCAGGTGCCCGCCGCGGAATACAATCCGATGGAGTGCATCAAAACCAACATTCACGGCGCCGAGAACGTCATCAATGCGGCGCTCGCCAACGACGTGGAGCGGGTCATCGCCCTGTCGACCGACAAGGCCGCCAATCCGATCAATCTGTACGGCGCCACCAAGCTGGTCTCGGACAAGCTGTTCGTCGCGGCCAACAACGTGGTCGGCGCGCATCGTACCCGTTTCGCCGTAGTGCGTTACGGCAACGTGGTCGGGTCGCGCGGCTCGGTCGTGCCGCTGTTCAAGCGCCTGATTGCGGACGGCTGCGATCACCTGCCGATAACGGACGTGCGCATGACGCGCTTCTGGATCACCCTGCAGCAGGGCGTGGACTTCGTGCTGAAGAACTTCGCGCGCATGCAGGGCGGCGAGATTTTCGTGCCGAAGATTCCGTCGGTACTCATGGTCGACCTGGCGCGCGCGATGGCGCCGCAGCTGCCGCACAAGGTCATCGGCATCCGTCCGGGCGAGAAGCTGCACGAGATCATGTGCCCCAGGGACGATTCACACCTGACGCTCGAGTTCGACGATCACTACGTCATCAAGCCGACCATCCAGTTCGCCGGCGAGGTCGATTTCGCGCGCAACGCGCTCGGCGAGAGCGGTCGCGCAGTAGAGCAGGGCTTCGAGTTCCACTCCGGCAAGAATCGGCACTTTCTGACGGTGCCGGAGATCCTCGCCATGAACCAGTTCGCGGACAGCGCATGATTCCGTACGGCCGGCAGGACGTCACGCAAGCCGACCTCGAAGCCGTGGCCGAGGTCCTGCGCTCGGATTTCCTGACGCAGGGGCCGGCAGTCGGCGTTTTCGAGCGCAACGTCGCTGCGCGCGTGGGAGCAAGGCATGCAATTGCCGTGAACAGCGCCACCTCGGCGCTGCACATTGCATGCGTGGCCCTGAAACTCGGCCCGGGCGATCTGCTGTGGACCGTTCCCAACACGTTCGTTGCTTCCGCGAACTGCGCGCGCTATTGCGGCGCCGACGTCGATTTCGTGGATATCGATCCGCGGACGTGGAACATGAGCGTCGCGCGGCTGCAGGAGAAGCTGGTGCGGGCGCGGAGCGCGGGCCGCCTGCCGAAAGTCGTCATACCCGTGCATTTCGGCGGCCAGCCGAGCGAGCAGCAGGCGATTCACGCGCTGGCCGAGGAATACGGGTTCCGCATCGTCGAGGACGCGTCACATTCGATCGGCGCCACGCGCGACGGCGAGCCTGTTGGCAGCTGCCGGTGGTCCGACATCACGGTGTTCAGCTTTCATCCCGTGAAGGTGATTACGTCCGGCGAAGGCGGCATGGCGCTCACGAACGACGCTGAGCTCGCCGGCAGCCTGGCGACGCTGCGCACCCACGGCATTACACGGGATCCGGCCCGCTGGCACGGACCGGTCGATGCGCGCGACAGCACCGGGCCGTGGTACTACGAGCAGCATCAGCTCGGATTCAACTATCGCATGACCGATATCCAGGCCGCGCTGGGCAACAGCCAGCTGCACCGCCTGGACGCGTACGTTGCGCGACGCAATGCTCTGGTGCGTCGCTATGACGAGGGTTTGCGCGGGCTGCCTTTGCGATCGCAGACGATCGAGCCGCAAAACGTGTCGGCGTTTCATCTGTACGTGGTGCGCGCCAGTTCCGCCGCGACCGGACGCCCGTACGCCGAGGTCTTCAATGCGCTACGCGCGCGCGACATCGCGGTGAGCCTGCACTATTTACCGGTGCATCTGCAGCCATACTATCGAGCGCTCGGTTTCACCGCTGGGCAATACCCCGAAGCCGAGGCGCACGGACGCGAGGCGATCACACTGCCGCTGTATGCGACTCTGAGCGACGCGCAGCAGGACCAAGTGATTGTGGCGCTGCGCGAGATCCTGTCATGAGAATCGCCATCATCCCGGCGCGCGGCGGCAGCAAGCGCATTCCGCGCAAGAACGTGCGCAGCTTCGCGGGCCGGCCGATGATTAGCTATTCCATCGAGTGCGCGCAGGCCAGCGGGATCTTCGACCGCGTGCTGGTCTCGACCGACGACGGCGAGATCGCGGGTGTGGCGCGTGCATGCGGCGCCGAAGTGCCGTTCATGCGGCCACGCGAGCTCGCGGATGATTACACCGGCACGACGGAAGTGACTGCGCACGCCGTCGAACAGTTGCGTGAGCGCGGCGTGCAGGCATCGGCAGTGTGCTGCATCTATGCGACCGCGCCGTTCATTCGCGCGGAGGACCTGCGCCGCGGCCTGCAGTTGCTGGCATCGGGCGCATGGCGCTACGTGTTCGCGGCAACGTCCTACGCATTTCCGATCTTTCGCTCGTTCCGCTTCGAGCACTCGGAGGGCGTACGAATGCTCTTTCCCGAGCATGCCGCGACGCGTTCGCAGGATCTCCCGGAGATCTTGCACGACGCTGGCCAGTTCTACTGGGGGCAGCCGCAGGCCTGGCTGGAGCGGGCAAGCATCTTTTCGCGGCACTCGGCGATCGTGCGGATCCCGCGCTGGCGCGTGCAGGACATCGATACGGATGAGGATTGGGCGCGCGCCGAGGCAATGAGCGCCTACTTGGGCGAGGGTTGACCGATGGGTGATGACTTCAAGACGGAGCAGGAGAAGTTCTGGGCCGGAGCGTTCGGCAGCGAGTACATCGCGCGCAACCAGGGCGCCGAGCTGCTCGCGGCCAATCTCGCCTTCTTCAATCGGGCGCTGCACGGCGCGGCGCGCCCACGCAGCTGCATCGAGTTCGGCGCCAACATCGGCATGAATCTGCGCGCCTTGCAGCTGCTGTATCCGGACCAGGAGCAACACGCAATCGAGATCAACGCGACCGCGGCTGCGCAGCTGCGCACACTGCTGCCGCCACAGAACGTTGCGCACGGCTCGATCCTGGACTATCGACCGAGCCGCACGTTCGACCTCGTGCTCATCAAAGGCGTGCTGATCCACCTGAACCCCGATTGGCTGCCGCAGGTGTACGACACGCTGCGCGCGGCGTGCGGCCGCTATTTGCTGGTGTGCGAGTACTACAACCCAACCCCTGTGCAGGTAACCTATCGCGGACATGCCGAGCGGCTGTTCAAGCGCGATTTCTGCGGCGAGATCCTCGACCGGCATCCCGACCTGCGCCTGCTCGACTACGGCTTCGCATACCGGCGAGATCCAAGCTACCCACAGGACGACATCACGTGGTTCCTGATTGCCCGGGCCGGCTGAGCGAGCGCGCATCATGAGCAGCGTGTGCATCCTGGATTACGGCTCTGGCAACGTGAAGTCGGTGCTCAACCTGTTTCAGGCGATCGCCGGCGACGTGGTGATTTCGAACGACGTCGAGCAGATTCGGCGCGCGACACACGTCGTGCTGCCGGGTGTCGGCGCGTTCGGCGCCGCGATGCGCAAGATCGGCAGCCGGCTGCCGGTCGCGGAACTCGAAGAAGCGGTGCGCAGGCAGGGCAAGCCGTTTCTCGGCATCTGCGTCGGCATGCAGGTGCTGGCGAGCCGCGGGCTCGAGTTCGAGGAGTTTCGCGGTCTCGACTGGATCCCGGGCACAGTGGACAAGGTCCGCTCGGCCAGCCTGCCGTTGCCGCACGTCGGCTGGAACAACGCGCACGTGCTGCGGCAATCGCCGCTCCTGGCCGGCTTGAGCGAGGATCCGGACTTCTACTTCGTACACAGCTACGCGTTCCGGCCGCGCCACGAGCAGTGCGTGCTCGCCACCAGCGACTACGGCGAGCAGTTCTGCAGCATCGTGCAGCAGGACAATCTGTTCGGCGTACAGTTCCACCCCGAGAAGAGCCAGCGCACCGGCCTGCGCCTGGCAAAGAACTTTCTGGCGCTGTCATGAAGAAGAAGCGCCTGATTCCGGTCCTGCTGTTGCGCAATGGCTGGCTTGTGCAGAGCAAGCAATTCCGTCGCTACCAGAATCTCGGCAACCCGATCTCGGCAGTGAAGCGCCTCAGTGAATGGGCTTCGGACGAGCTGATCTATCTCGACATCAGCGCGGACGATACGCACGACCTGCGGCGCGACGACCTGGCGCACCCGAACCGGCACAGCATTTTCGAGATCATCGAGGACGTCTCGCGCGTCGCACACATGCCGATCACGGTCGGCGGGCGCATCCGCACGCTGCACGACATCGAGAAGCGGCTGGCGCTGGGCGCGGACAAGGTGTCGCTCAACACGATCGCGCTCGAAGCGCCGGGCTTCATAGAGCAGGCGGCGCGCGAGTTCGGCTCGCAGTGCATCGTGATCTCGATCGACGCGCACGCGCGCGATGCCGGCTGGCAGGTCATGGCCCGCGGCGGCAAGCACGCGACTGAGCACGAGCCGGCGACGTGGGCCTGCGCGATGGAACAGGCCGGCGCCGGCGAGATTCTGCTCAACTCGGTCGATCGCGACGGCATGCGCACCGGCTATGACATCGAACTACTGAACGCCGTGACGCGCGCGGTGAAGATTCCGGTAATCGCCTGCGGTGGCGTCGGCGAATGGGAGCACCTTGCGGCGGCGTTGCGGCAAACCGATGTCGACGCGGTGGCGGCCGCCAACATCTTTCACTACAGCGATCAGAGCGTGTTTCTGGCGAAGAAGTATCTATGGGAGCAGGGGCTGCAGGTGCGTCGCCCCGACCTGCTGGAAATCTGAAGATGCGCAAGCGAATGAACTATTGCAACCGCTGCATGTATCCGAGCATCGCGGTCAACCTGTCCGTCGACGAGCAGGGCATCTGCGCCAGCTGCCGCGTCGCCGAACAGTTCGAGCAGCTCACCCCGCAGTTCTGGGACAAGCGCCGGGACAAGTTTGAGCGAACCATCGTGGAGATTCGCAAGACGGGCGCGAGCGAGTATGACTGCATCATTCCGGTGAGCGGCGGCAAGGACAGCTACTACCAGGCGCACGTGATCGCGAGCGACTACGGCCTGAAGCCGTTGCTGGTGACCTATCACGGCAACAACTATCTGCCCGAGGGTGATCGTAACCGCGACAACATGCGGCACGTGTTCGACGCCGACCATCTGGTGTTCGGGCCGAGCGTCGCCGTGCTGAAGAAGCTGAACCGGCTGTGCTTCCGCAAGATGGGCGACATGAACTGGCACGCGCACTGCGGGATCATGACCTACCCGATCCAGGTCGCCGTGCGATTCAAGGTGCCGCTGATGATCTGGGGTGAGACCGCTTGGGACATTTCCGGCATGTTCGAGCCGGACGATTTCGTCGAATTCAGCGCGCGCGTGCGTCACGAGCACGCCCTGCGCGGCTACGAGTGGTACGACATGCTCGACGACCCGCGCGAGCCGCTCATGGAGAAGGACCTCGCCTGGGCGAAATATCCGTCGGATGCGGAGATCCTGGCTGTCGGCGTACGCGGCCTGTACATCGGCAACTTCTTCAAGTGGGATCCAAACAGCCACGCACAGCTGGTGCAGCGGCGCTACGGCTTCACGCCGGCCAGCCAGCCGTTCGAGCGCACCTACCGCACCTCGTCCAACCTCGACGATCGCTACGAGAATGGCGCGCATGACCTGCTGAAGTTCATCAAGTTCGGCTACGGCCGCGCCTCGGATCATGCGTCGAAGGACATTCGCGCCGGCTATCTGACCCGCGAGCAGGGCATCGAGAAGGTCCGCAAGCACGACCATGTCGTCTCCCGTGATCTGGCGCACTGGCTCGAGTACGTCAACATGAGCGCCGCAGAGTTCTGGGCCACGGCCGACACTTTCCGCGATCCGCGCGTGTGGTGGATCGAAAATGGCCAATGGTGGAAGGACAACATCTGGGGCGAGCCCAGCGCCTACGGCCTCGTGCACCTGCCTCGCGAAGCGCAGGCCAAGTACCAGCGAGATCCATGAGCATGACGACGCCCAAACTTTCCGAACAGGACATCCGCCCGGTGGAGCTGATGGCGCAGCAGCGCGCGACGGCCGTGACAGACGTTGGCCGGATGCTGTCGCGCTATGGCGAATTCGTGGCGGTGGACTGCCCGGCGTGCGGCGCCGACGATGCGCGGCCCAAGTACCAGAAGAACTGCATCAGCTACGTCGAATGCCGGGCGTGCGGCACGTTCTACGTCAATCCGCGCCCGAGCCCCGCGGTGCTGGAATGGTTCTATCGCGGCTCGCCGAACTACGCCTACTGGAACGAGGTGGTGTTCCCGGCTTCCGAGGCCGCCCGCCACCAGAAGATCTTCGTGCCGCGCGTCGATCAGCTGCTGGCACTGTGCCGCAAGCATGCGGTCGCGACCAACGCGCTGCTCGAAGTCGGCGCTGGCTTCGGGACGTTCTGCGGCGAGGTGAAGTCGCGCGACGTGTTCACGCGCGTCGTGGCAGTGGAGCCGACGCCCGATCTGGCGCAGACGTGCCGCAAGCGTGGCCTGGAGGTCATCGAAAAACCGATCGAGCAGATCGAGCTGGCGAGCACCGAGCTGTTCGACGTGGTCGCGAGCTTCGAGGTGATCGAGCATCTGTTCGCGCCGCGCGAATTCGTGGAGCACACGGTGCGCCTGCTGCGCCCGGGTGGACTGCTCATGCTGACATGCCCGAACGGTCAAGGCTTCGATGTCGAAGTGCTCGGCACGGCCAGCAACACCGTCGATCACGAGCATCTGAACTATTTCAACCCGAGCTCGCTCGGTCGGCTGCTCGCCGGTTGCGGCCTCGAGCTGGTCGAGAGCTTCACGCCCGGCAAGCTGGATGCGGAGCTGGTCCGCAACAAGGTGCTGGCCGGCGAATTCGATCTGTCCAGCCAGCCGTTCCTGCGCCGGGTGCTGATCGACCAGTGGCAGGAGCTCGGCGCCGCGTTCCAGGAATTTCTGATCGCGAGCGGCCAGTCTTCCAACATGTGGATCGTCGCGAGGATGCCGCGTACGCACGCCTGAGCGCGCCCGCCGCGAGATCCATGAACGTAACCTTTCGCGTCGACGCTTCGCCTGGCATTGGCAGTGGCCACCTGATGCGCTGCCTGTGTCTCGCCGACGAGCTGCAGCGCTCGGCGGTGCGGTCTCGCTTCGCCTGTCGATCACTTCCCGAGCATCTGCGCGAGCAGGTCGAGCGCCGCGGACATGTCCTGACGCCCCTGCCGCCGCTACCGGCACCTGCAGCGCCCGCGGAGACGGCATGGAATGACGCGCAGCAGCTCGATGACGCACGCGGCACCGTTGCGTTGCTCGACGCGGCGCCGACCTGCGACGTGCTGGTGGTTGATCACTACGGGCTGGGATCGGTTTGGGAGGCAGCCGTGCGGCAGCGCTGCGTGCGTCTGATGGTCATCGACGACCTGGCCCGAGCGCACGACTGCGACATCTTGCTCGACCAGAACTTCCATGCCGATTCGTCACGCCGCTATGCCGGCCGCGTGCCGGAGCATTGCGAGCTGCTGCTGGGTCCACGGTTCGCCCTGCTGCGGCCGGAGTTCGCACAGGCGCGGTCGCGGGTTCGCATCCGTGACGGTGCCGTGCGTCGAGCGGTCGTATTCCTGGGTGGCATGGATGAACGGAATTTCACCGAGACTGTGCTGCAGGCATTACAGGGCGTGCGGCAGTCGCTGCAGATCGATGTCGTTATCGGCCCCATGCATCCCGCACGCGCGCGGATCGAGGCGATGTGCGCACAGCTGAACAGCGCGATCTGCCACGTGCAGACGTCTGATATCGCGGCCTTGTTCGCGCAAGCCGACCTGGCGATCGGTGCTGGCGGCACGGCGACCTGGGAACGCTGCGCCGTGGGCGTGCCAACGCTCGCGCTGTGTATTGCCGAGAACCAGCGCGAGCTGCTGGGCGATAGCGCGCGAGCCGGGCTGTTGTACTTCGCCGCGGACTCGGACTGCACGGCAGCGACGCTGACGAATCATCTCCAGGCACTGCTCGAGAATCCGGCACTGCGCGAGCATCTGTCCAGCAACGGCATGGCGCTGGTCGACGGCCGCGGCGTACAGCGAGTCGCCGCTGCGCTCGCGGCAGCGCCAGTGAGCGTTCGCCCGGCACATATCGACGACTGTGATGCCGTATATGTGTGGCGTAACGATCCGCAAATACGCGCGACGGCGCGCGATGCACGCACGGTGACGCTGACGGAGCATCGCCAGTGGTTCAAGGCACTGCTGCAGGCGACGGATCGGTTCCTGCTGATCGGCGAACGCGACGGCGAGCCGCTTGGCGTCGTTCGCTTCGACGCAGGAGCGGACAGCGCGGAGGTCTCGATCTATCTTGTGCCGGCTCACCTCGGGCGCGGTGCGGGAGCCCCACTGCTGCTGGCAGCGGAAAGCTGGTTGCGTATGACGCAGCCCCGGATCCATACGCTCCACGCGGAGGTTCTGGCGGACAACGCGCCCTCGCAGCGGTTGTTCGAGCGCTGCAGCTATCACCGGACATCTGCAAAGTTCTCGAAGAGGTTCAGCTGATGAGCAGCGACGGCGAATTCATGATCGGCGGCCGCGCGATCGGCCGCGGGCACCTGCCGTTCATCATTGCGGAGATGTCCGGCAATCACAATCGGTCGCTCGAGCGGGCGCTGGCGATCGTCGAGGCGGCGGCGCGCTCCGGCGCTCACGCGCTCAAAATCCAGACCTACACGCCGGACACCATGACGCTCGATCTGAACGAGCGCGAGTTCCGCATCGAGGACCGCAACAGTCCCTGGGCCGGAACTTCGCTGTATCGTCTCTACGGCGAAGCGTACACGCCGTGGGAATGGCACGAGTCGATCTTCGCGCGTGCGCGCGAGTTCGGCATGATTCCGTTCAGCACGCCGTTCGATCACAGCGCGGTGAGCTTCCTGGAGTCGCTGCAAGCGCCGTGCTACAAGATCGCGTCATTCGAGAACACAGACCTGTCGCTGATTCGCACGGTCGCGGCGACCGGCAAGCCGATGATCATCTCCACCGGAATGGCGACTGTAGCGGAGCTGGACGAGACGGTCCGCGCCGCGCGAGCGGCCGGCTGTCGTCATCTGGTGCTGCTGAAGTGCACCAGTACCTATCCCGCCACGCCCGAGAACACCAACATCTCCACGATTCCGCACATGCGCAGCTTGTTCGGCTGCGAGGTAGGGCTCTCCGATCACACGCTCGGGGTCGGGGTCGCGGTGGCGAGCATCGCGCTCGGCGCCAGCGTCATCGAGAAACATTTCACGCTGGCGCGTGCCGAGGGCGGCGTGGATAGCACGTTCTCGATGGAGCCGGCGGAGATGGCGCAACTGGTCGTCGAGACGCAGCGCGCCTGGCAAGCGCTCGGCCAGATCAGTTACGGGCCGACGCCGGCAGAACTGAAATCGCTGCAATTCCGCCGCTCGCTGTACATCGTGCGCGATCTGCAGGCCGGCGCTACGCTCGACGCCGAAAACGTGCGCGCCATTCGGCCCGGGCTCGGCTTGCCGCCGAAGCACCTGCCGACTGTGCTGGGCAAGCGGCTCAATCGCGCAGTCAAGCGCGGCACGGCCCTCAGCTGGGATCTGATCGGGTGAGCGACGCGATAGCGCAATCTGGAGCCCGGCCGAAAACTTCGCAGGGCTGGCTGGCGACGCTGCGTGCGGCACGGCGGCTCGACATCTTCGACATCGCATACGAGCGCAGCAACGAAGAGCTCGGGATTCTCAATTTCGGTCCGCATATGCAGCCCCGGGCCGGGCTCATCACGCGCCTCGGCAGCTATTGTCTCTGGTGGGGCCGGCACACTGCTCAATGGCTGCGGCGGCGCGGTGCGGCGATTCCGCAGCGGGCTGTCGTCTACTTCGCCGGCTCAAAGAACGAGTACGACAGCCTGGGCCCCGTATGCGAGCGCATGCACAACGGCGCCTTCATCGGGCGCTGGGGCAGAGCGCGCAACAATCTCAACCTGTCGCTCGTCTACGCCTGCGGCCTGCTGTTCCTGCCCCGCGTGCTCGCTCTCATGCTGCGCTCGAAGGGTTACCGACGCGCGTCGTTTCGCTACACGTTCGATGAATACCTCGTCGGCTATGGCGCCTACTGCGTGGGCCGAATGTGGTTTGCCCGCCGGCGGCCCGCGTTGTTCATCGTCGCCAACCATCTCGCCACCGCGAATCGCGCGCTCCTGCAGGCTGCGCGCGACCAGTCGATACCCACGGTTTACTTCCTGCACGCGACCATCTCCGATATCTATCCGCCGCTGAACACGGACTACGCGCTGCTCGAAGGCATGGACACCCTGTTCAAGTACGACGCGCTCGGCCGGACCCAGGCAAAAGTGTTCCTCGTCGGCATGGCCAAGCACGACCGCTGCGCCCACCGGATCAACGCGAGCAAGCGGATCGGCAGTCTCGGGTTGTGCATCAACGGCGTCGACCCAACGCCGGCAGTGGAGGAACTGTGCCAATACATCGCACGCTCGTTCCCGCAGCTCGCGGTGACGCTGCGCCCGCATCCCGCGGACCGGCGCACCGGGCAATGGGCGGAGCTGGCGAGCCGGCTCGGCTTCGCCTACTCGGACTCGCGCAGCGAGCAGGCCTTCGACTTTCTCGGGCAGGTGGATGTCAACGTGGCGGGCGAATCGGGCATTCACCTGGAGGCCGCGCTCTGCAACGTGGTGCCGCTCTACTACGACTTCGAAGGCAAGGGCCACGACCTATACGGCTTCCGGCGCAACGGATTGGTCGAGTTTGCGCAGGACCTGGAGTCGTTCGGGCGTTTTCTGGACAAACTGCTGGCAGCCGACAAGCCGCAGTGCCGGCAGCGGGCGAAGTACTACTGCGCCACGGTGGAAACGCAGTGGGACTGGCGTTCTGCACAGCTCGCGCACGCGGTGCTCGATCGTATCGAGCATGGCGCTCCGCCCGACGCCGGCGCATGGCGCAGGGTTCAGGGCGTGGCACTCGAGGCGTATGAGCCGCGGTCGGCGCAGTCCGGTGCACCTGCCGAGTCACGATTAGCGACGGCTGCAGAAAGGTCGAGTCCATGAAAGCTCTGGAAATCCACA
>WUUC01152396.1_pt1 | contig 15684 bp, 15 predicted proteins | sample 6278441 | NCBI WGS metagenome assembly WUUC01 (sample SAMN13675441, study PRJNA597444) | soil metagenome | isolation source: soil | place: USA: Washington | collected 2017-10
AAGATGGCGTCGTCGATCGCCTTCTTCTCCTGCGCCTTGAACGAGGCGGCGGCGCGGCGCTCGATGATCTTGGAGACGTTGAGCTCGGGCGTGAACCCGTACTTGGTCCCGGCCTCGAGGAACTCGTCGAGGTTGTTGGTCGCCCGGGCCTTGACGAAGAAGGGGTTGTCGAGGGCGCCGGCGTTCTTGCCGAAGGCTCGATCCAACCCCTCCCGGTCCTTGCGACTGCGGTTGGCGAGGACGTGGGGCAGGTAGTTGGGCCGCTGCCCCTTCTCGATCTTGGCCGCGATCTCCAGTCGGTTCAGCTCGCCGAGCATCGCCTGGGCCCGCGCCATCGGCTCGGCCAATTCGGCGGGAAGGGTCGGCAGGTACTTGTCCGGGTTGTCGATGGCGAAGGCGACCTGCTTGCCGGCCTCCCCCGGCTTGAGCCCGAGCCCCTTGCCGATCTGGTCCATCTCGATGTCGAGGCGCCGGGCGTCCCGGGCGAACTTGCGCCGCCAGACCTCGGCGTTGCGGCGAGCCGCCTGGTGGACGACCGAGACGGCCTTGCTCGCGCCACGGTCAGCGGCGAAGAACTTCGCCATCTCCGAGGTCGAGTCCTGCAGACGCGCCGGCGCCCGCTCGCCCTGCTTGGCGAACCAGGCCGGGACCTTCTCGGACGAGGCGATCGGGACCACCTTGCCCCGGGTGAACGGGACGCGGAAGCCGACGCCGATCCGGGCAGGAGCATCCGCCTCGGCTCGAGCCACGGGCGCTGCCACCCGCGCGATCTCCGCCGGGGTCAGGAGCCGATCCATCGCTGCGATCCGCATGGACGCCTGGCGCGTGGCGGCCGTCACCGCAGCCTTGGGGGCTGCCCCCGCACCGAAGGTGAGGTAGGTCAGCGGGTCCGTGGCGATGTCGATGACCAGCCCGAGCCCGGCGCCGAGCGTGCCGCCCGGGAGCAACCCGTGGCCGCGGAGCGCCTGGGAGGGATAGACCTTCGCGCCCGAGAGAGCGGCGCTCCCTCGCGTCCCCGGCTGGATGAAGTTCAGGGTGTTCTTGAGCGACTCCAGGGGCCGACCCTGGATAGCCGACCCGATGGCGTAGGAGGGGCTCGAGGCCCAGTCGAAGACCGCCTGGATCGGGGTCCATACGCCGGTCGGCTTGACCTTCGGGGCCTGCTCGGCGAGGAAGTTGCGGCCCTTCTTCGCTCCGCCCGTCGGGTGCTGGTAGCCGGAGGATGTCGTGCCTCCCCCGCCAGAACCCGCCCTCGCCGCGCGGGCGGCGGTCCCTCCGCCGGAGTACCTCTTGCGTGCGGCGTCAGCCGCAGCGCCCATGGTCTACAGACCCCCGAGGATGCTGCCCAGGTCGAGCCCGCCGGGACGCACAGGGGTTCGGGCGTTCGGGGGGAGGGACTTCCACTTGGGCGGGATGAACTCGCCGGGACGGGCGTGGAACCCGGCCTTGCGCGCCTGATCGTAGGCCCAGACGATCGGCACCTTGTACTCCTTGGCGATGGCCTGAGCGACCTCGGCGGCCGAGAGGCTCCGCTGGCCGGTGACGTTGCCCTCCGCGTCGGTGACGGGGATCTTGACCCCGACGTCGGAGAGGATGTCCGCGATGGCCCGCTGGCGCGTGTTGCGGTCGATGCCGCCTTCGACGGTGGCCGAGCCCTTGGGCGGCTTGCCGTACCACGCCCCGTCGGAACCCTGTTCGAGGACGATGCCCTTGGGGACCTTCTTCGGCTTGGTCGCCCACTTGCCCATCGTGAACCCAGCGGCGCGCAGCTTGGCCGGCGTGCGATACGCGGCGGCCTGCGCGTCCTGGGCGGCCTCGGTCTGAGCCATGCTCATGTCGAACTGCTGGTCGCTCGCCTGCGATGCGGCGTCGGCGTTGAGTCGGGCGAGGACTTCCTGCATGGACGCCTGCTGGCCCCCGAGTTGCCCGAGCAGGTCGAGGTTCTGACCGCGCACCTGGGACGCCAGCGTCCGGTTGAACTGGGACTCCTCGGCGGCCTGAGCGGCGGCGGCGGCCTCGGCCTCGGCCTGAGCGGCGCGCAGCCCGGTGAGCATCTCCTGACGCTGGCCGTAGCGGGTGGCCCGGAACGCCTCGGATGCCCCGAGCCCCTCGGAGCGTGCGACCGTCGGGAGCTGGTTGAGGTCGGCGATCGTCTGGGACGAGCGGGCCGCGGACTCCGCCGAGGCGGTTGAGCCGATCACCCCCGAGAGCGCCTTCTCGGTCGCCGAGAGCCCGGTCCCAACCGTCGGCGTCATCCCCTGCCCGGCCAGACGCGCCAGGTCCCCGAGCGCCTGAGTGGCTCGGTCCCGGTCGGCGCCGGCCTGCTGGGCGTAGGCGTCATAGGCGCTGGTGATCCGGTGCCCCTGCAGGTTGGTCAACTGGTCGAACGCCTTGACGTCGGCGACGTTCTGCGGGGCGAGGCCGGTGAACTCCGTGCGGGGACGGGCGTAGGTGACGCCCACCCGGTTCTGGGCGAACTCGTACTCGTCCGGGTTCAGCCGAGGCGTGATGTTCACGAAGCCGCCGCGCACGCCCTCCGAGCCGATGAACGTGTCGGGCATCTGCTGACGCTGGTTCGGACGGGTGAGCAGGATCGACCCGTCGGCCTGGCGAATCGGGACGAGCGCCTTGTTCCCAGCCAGCTTCTTGTAGGCGCCGGCCTCCTGCTTGTCGCCGTAGTGGGAGCGCACGAACTCCCCGAGCAGGCCGGTCAGCGGCTTGGTCGGCTTGGGCTTCGGCTTCGGGCGGGGCTTGGGCTTGGGCGCCATCGCGATCTCCTAGCTCTGGCGGTGGAGGACGTAGCCGAGCTTGCCCCCGCGCTTCTTGAGCTTGTAGCCGGGGTTGTTCAGGGCGAGCATGGACGCTTGGTGCGGAGACTCGATCTGCCCGACCTTGATGATCCGCGGCTGCGATGGGGTCCCCGAGCCAGGGTGAGGCGCGCCGATGGAAGGCTCCGGCGTGACGCTCGGCTCGAACCCGATCGGCGCCTCGTAGGCCACCGGCTGCTGGGCGCGCCAGTCGGCGTACTGGGCGTTGGCGCCACCGAGCTGGTCGGCGTAGCCCCGGTACTCCTCGGCCTGCTGGCCGAACGTCGACGCCTGCCCGGCCTCGAATCCCCGGATGGTCGACTCGCGCGCCGTGTCGAGCTCGCGCTTGCCCTCGCGCTGGGCGCGGTCGGCGAAGGATGACTCCGCCGTCCCCTGCGCGTTGAAGGCGGCGTTGGTCTGGCGGAACCGCTGGCGGTAGAGGCGGCCGTCGAGCCCGCGCACGAGGCGGTAGGTGACGTTGCCGGCCTGGTCCCGCGCGCCCTCTTGGAAGGTGGTGTTGTCGGTGAACCCCTCGCGATTGAGGGAGGCCGCCGTCTCGGTGGCGCCGAGCAGGCGACGGGGATTCCAGATCGCCGACTGGCCCGTGAGCCGGGCGATGAGGCTCTGGATCGCGGCTTCGTGAGATGCGGAGCGCGGGAGTTCAGCCATCGTCCCTCACCTTAGTCCTTGCCTGCATACACGACTACACCGGCCCGATGTCTTCGACCAGGATGAACGCCGGGAACAGGGGGTCCGCGCTCAGGCCGGCGGTGCCGGTCCCGGTCGGCATCGAGAGCGTCAGCTTGTAGGTGATGGAGCCGGCGCTCGGCGTCCTCCTGATGACCGCCGCGGCGGTCTGGCCCGAGACTGCGGCGTTGCGGATGTTGGCGATCTGGATGGTGGTGCCGGCCTCCTTGATCCGAAGCTGGGTCACCCCATCGGCCACCGTCCGCGTGAAGATCCCGTATCCGGTGATCTTGACCTTGCGACTCGCCCCGACCGTGACCGTCGTCGTGAGATTGGTGAGGTCTGTCTCGACGGTGATGCCCGTCTGCGCCGCCGTGACCTGGGCGTAGCCGAGCTCGCCCCAAGCCACCCGGTCGATCTTCGTGTTCGGGATTGCCCCGGCCGGGATGGTCAGCGCCGAGTAGGGGATGTCCCCGGCCTGGATGTCCAGATCCGCGTAAGGGATCCCGGTGCCCACGTCGACCTTCACGCGAGGGATCGCTCCGTCGACGAAGGACTTGCCGGCGATCGGGTTGCGCAAGGCGTCGAAGACCTCGCCGTGAGAGGGCCCGTTGCGCGGCTCGGAGCGGTAGCCGCGGGTGCTCACATCGGCCTGTCTGAGTCGCGCAGGGCCACGGTGATCCGGGCGATCTCGGTGACCACCTCGGTCGTCTGGGTCGCCTCCTTCTCGAGGCGGATCTGGTGCTGCTCGGCACGCCTGCCCACGTCGCGCCGGAAGGACTGGGTCCCGTCGAAGTTCTTGGAGGGGATGTCCTCGAGCGTAGTGGTCACGGCGCCCGTGCCGTCGATGCGCTGGTTGTCGACGACCGAGACGCCGAGCGTGGACCCGGCCCCTGCCGAGTCGTGGATGTTGGCGTCGACCCGGATCTCGGTGACGCGGGTGTCCACGTTGATCCGCGCCGCCCGCGAGAGCCCGGAGCCCGTCCAGAGCTTGAGGTTCGGCTCGTGCCCGTCGGCGTCCCGCGCGGTGCCGGACAGGTTGAGCGCCGGCGCCATGTCCATCACCCGGCCCTGCTCGTCGTCGCTGACCCAGAGCAGCTTGCTCTGCTCGCCGGGGACCCGGGAGGGGAACTGGAAGCGGGCGTTCATGTTGGTCACCCGGCCCCAGGTACGCGCCCGGATGTCGTAGCGGTAGGTGCGCTGAGTGGTGCCCCCGCCGGTGGTGATGTGGACCGTGAGGAACCCGGAGTCCTCGGAGATGGTGCAGTAGTCCGAGACGCCGTAGTCGAAGTCGGCCGTGAGGGAGCGCCACTCGCGGTTGATCCGGTCATCGGTCAGGTCGCGTACCGGATCGTTGCCGCCGACGTATAGGAAGACCCCGTCCTCCCCGGCCCAGACCGGCCCCGGAGACAGTTCCCACGCGCTCTTGATGTCGATGCAGCCGGCGCCGTCGGCGATCTCGGCGACCTCGAAGTTCGGCCAGCTCCCGAAGATCCCGTGAAGCCCCCTGCGCTTGGCGGCCAGCAGTGGGTTGAAGCTGGTCATGAGGGCGACGATCGGGTCGCCATCGTGAGCCGAGGGGACCGGGATGACGTCCAGCAGGAAGCGGTCGTACTCGTCCTCGTTGGCGGTGAAGGGGATGGTCGGGTCGACCGGGAGCGTGGCGCCAGGCGGCAGCGAGGGGTTCCACCCCGGCGGGGAGACGTAGACGTTGGTCGGGTGCTGATCCACCCCGGCCCCCCAGAACGATCCCTTGTGCGCGGCGACGTCCTTGAACGGGCAGGCGCGCAGGATCGCGTAGGGCGCCTCGGAGACGATGGTCGTGGTGACGGTCAGTGTGTCGTCGTCGGTCACCACGTCGACGCTGGACACGCGCGCCTCATCCCCGGCGGGCTTGGTCAGGACCGCATCGCCCACTTCAACCTCGCCCCATGCTCCGGTCGTCCACTTGGTCCCGACGCCGGTCATGGTCGTCCCGGACGTCCCCACCGTGCCCGCCTCGTAGACAGACACGCAAGGGAAGGTCCGCCCGGTCGCCTGCACGGTCGCCGTCGAGGCGCCTGGAGGGGTGGAGGCCAGCACGTCCTCCAGCGTCATGGACGTGGTCGACGTGCGCTCGAGGACCCGGTGGTACATCCGGGGGACACCGCTGTCCTCTTGACGCAGGAACCAGCCGGCCTCTCCGGTCCAAGTCCCCACCGTCGCCACATAGGTCGCGGTGCCGGCGACCCAGTCGGCCGTCGCGTTGTCGTCCTCGGAGGCCGCGCCCGAGTAGCGCAGCAGCGGGGTCTGCCCGTCCTGGGCGCAGAGGATGAGCTCGTCGCGGTAGACCGCCCGGGGCAGGAAGATCGCCGTGCCGGTCGGGGCGACCGCAGACGCGAGCGCGTTCCCCCCGTTCAGCTTGACGTTGCCGGCGTAGGTGACGACCTCGCGGGTGGCCTTGGTGAGGACGAACTTGACCCGTGCCACCCCGCGCAGGTTGACCGCACCGTTGGTCGCGCCCTGGTACGCCCACCCGCGCCGCTGGACGGTGATGTCGTAGGGGGCCAGCCCGTTCTCGAGGCGCTCGACCTCCTGCGCGCCGAGGGCGTCCGGCTCGCGGTCGGTGATCTCCCCGCCGGTGCCGGGACGCTCCAGGGTGATGATGCGCTTGCCCATCAGCGGACCCCCCGCCGAGCCTCGGCCTCCGCGCGCATCCGCGCCCTGGTCGCCGTGTCGGACGTCTGGAACTGGCGGCGCCACTGGCGGGCCGGGCGGTCCCGGTAGGTCTTGGCTCCCGAGCCGAACACCGAGAGCTGCTGGTAGGCGCGCTCGCGCTGGGTGCGCTCGGTCGGAGGCGGCTCCTGCTTGGGTCGGCGCACCCGCAGTTTGAGCGGCTTCTTGGGCTCGGCGGGGATCACACTCCCGAACAACTGGCGGGCCGCGGCGGGAAGCAGATCGGCGGCAGCCTGTTCGGCGGCGGCCTCCTCCCAGAGCCGGTCCTCGTTGGAGGCGGCGCCGTACCATTCCGGCTCCCGGTGCATGAGCGGCTGGTGCATCAGTTCGTGGAGCATCAGCCGGAGCGTGCCAAGGTGCTCCTCGTCGAGCCTCCCCCGCTGGCCGTAGCGGCTGGAGAGGTTCCAGACCCGACGCTCCATCTCCGGGTTGAAGATGATCCCCCGGTCGCGGCTCGACACCGCCCCGACGTCGTCGCGCTCGAGGCCGAAGGAGTACCCCACCTTCGGGTCCGGGATCCTGTACCCGACCGACCCGAGCCAGTTCGCCAGGTGGCTCCCGAAGTCGTTGACCAGCGGGGCCGGGTTGGTGACCTGATGCGGGGCGAAGTCGATCATCAGTACCCGCGCATCCAAAGGCGGGTGCCGGCGTAGCCGGACTGGCGCTTGGCGTAGGAGCGGAAGTCGGCGAGCAGCCCTCGGTCCCCCGAGCCCGGCGTGCCGTACACGTTGCGCCTGGCGCTCTCGGCGATGTCGAACGCCTCCTCGTTCTGGGCGACGCGGATCACCGCCATCTCGCAGAGGAGGTCGTGGTAGGCGCGGGGGATCTCCGAGGGCGTGTGAGCGTCGGCGGAGAGCTCGGTCGGCTGGGGGATGTAGACCAGCCCCTTGGTCACGGTCACCGTCTCGGACGGGGTCGGCCAAATCTCCACGTTGGTGCCGATCCCCTCGCGCAGGTAGACCAGCGGACCCGTCGTCTCGGTGAGCGACCCCCGCACCCGGTAGTCGGCGAGCTCGTTGTAGGTCATGGGCTCGAGGACGTAGGAGCCGGTCGACAGGCTGATGATTCCCATGACGTCGGCCGGCAGAGTGATCGAATCCGTCTCGGCGGTCAGGGTGATGTCGGCCTGGGTGATCAGCAGGCGCTCGTCCAGCACCAGCCGGTCCCGGGCGCGGTTGAGCGCCGCCTTGATCTGGGTGACCTTGACCGTGTCGCTGGCGTTGATGGAGAGGCGGTCCAAGACGTATGCCTGCATCTCGAGGAACGTCACGTCCTACCTCCTGATCCTGGCGAGGACTTCGCGCGTGGACCGTCCGCCCGGGCGCGGGATGGTGGTGACTGGGCCGACGATACCGCCGAGGGGCCCGCGGACGAACTGGGGCGGACCCCTGCGCCGGCGCCCGAGCGGCTCGACCGAGGTGATCCGGCCTTCCATCGTTGCCGTGATCGTGACCAGGAAGGACACCGCCGAGGGCTCGTGCGGGTCGCCTTCCTCCACGGCCATCGCCACGGCCATCGTGCCGACCATCTCCCCCGGGAGCGGGTAGACGATCTGCGCCACGCCCTCCATCGTCGCCGTGATCGTCGTGTTGATGGCGACCTGGGTGGGGAAGATCAACGTCCCCGAGCCGAAGTTGTCCAACCGGACGGCATTGCTCTGGCTGAACATCCCCGAGCGCCCGGCGGCGGTGACGGTGCCGTCGCTCACCGTGAGGATCAGGCTCCACGCGCCGGTCCCCGAGCGGTGGTAGACCTTGTGGCTCGAGCCCGCGGCCACGACGCCGAACCAGTCGTTGTTGGCGATGGCCTGGACGACCGACCCGAGCGCCGCCGAGAAGGTGCCGTCGGTCACCGAGTGGAGGCTCCAGGTGAAGGTGCCCGCGGCATTGGTGATCTGCAGCTCGTAGCCGTCGGCGCTCGCGGTGTCCGGGGACTGGACCCGATAGGCGAGGCCCATCTTCCCGCCGTCGGCAGGAATCACGGTGGCCTTGGCGAACACGTCGACGTCGGGCCCCATCGTGGACGTGTCCCACCAGGACCGATGCTGGGCGGTGGTGTTGCGCGCCGCCGCGTTGGAGATGATGACCAAGCCGGGGTGTCCGAGCCCGAAGGTGTCATCGGCCCAGTCGGAACCGAGCGCACCGTCAGCACGAGTGAAGGTGTCGAGCACCGGGGAGTAGCCGGGACCGGACACGTCCTCGCGTAGGGCGACGGCGATGGACGCCCACTCGTCGCTGGCGCTCATGGTCGGCTGGCTGGTGGTGGCCGCCGCAGCGCCGAGCAGCTTATCGGCGACGTAGATGTTCGACGTCGACGAGACGCCGGTGTCGATCCGCTCGGTGAAGCCGGTCCCCGCCGTCCCGGTGTAGGTCCCCGAGGCTGGGTCGGTGACGTGCGCCGCCACGACCATCACGCCGGCGCTGACCGGGGTGATCGCCACGCTCGGGGTCGCCGTCGCCGCCGAGTCCGCCGTGGCGATGGCAACGTCCATCGGACTGTTCGGATCGACGCCCGTGTAGGTCAGGCGGGCGACCAACGTCCCGTTGGAGACGCCGGACATCGTCGCCACCCACTCGGCCTCGTTGAGCGCGATGGTGGCGTTGCGGATGAAGCGGTAGAGCACCATCACCGAGGCGTCGTTGCTCGGGCTGGTGTTGGCATCGCCTATCGTCCAGCCGGTCGGGACCGCCGAGAGGAACGCCGTCCCATCGCAGCCGATGAAGACGACCAGGAAGTCGCCGTCTGCCAGGTCGCCCGGCTTGTCGATCGTCGGGGCGTTGGTGGACCCTCGGTTATCGACCTCGCTCGACTTGAAGGCGATAGCCACGAGGGCCTATGAGATGCGGATGATGAGAGTGCCCGTGCGCCAGAGTGCCTGGTTCCCCGAGTCGAGCGGTTGGGCTGCGCCGTAGTCGAGCCAGAACAACCGCTGCCCGCCGGTCACCGCGTAGACGTTGTGTCCGACCGGGTCGCCCCAATCCGAAGCCGCCACGCCGAACTCGATGTCGCTGGCGTTCTCGGCCTCGTTGTCGGTGAGCAGCCAAGAGGTCGAGTCGGGGCTGATCTCGGGCCGAACGTAGCCGGTGCCGGTGACCTCGGTCCCGGCAGCCGCGGCGCTCGGGGTGGTGGAGACGAGGCTCATCTCCACGCCGTTCTCGTCGGGCCAAGTGATCGCGGTCCCGATCAGGATGTGGTCCAGCACGTCATTGCCGAAGCTGTCGGTGAACGCGCCGCCGATGGTGAAGTCGATGGCGCCGGCGGCGATCTGGTACGGGGCACCGGACGTGATCTCGATGGGAGCCGAGAGCGGCCCGCGGAACATCAGATTGTCGTCGTCGTCCCAGATGCCGAAGTGGGTCGCCGTGACCGCGCCGGTACCGTTGGCGTCTCCGGTGATGATGCCGTCGTTGGTGGCCGCCATGCCGGTGACGGTCCACGTCGAGGCGTTGAAGTCGATGTTCTTGGCGACGTGCCCGTTGCCGATGACCGTGCCGCCGAGCCCGCTCTCATCCGGCGGGTCGTCGTCCTGGTAGAGCAGCAGGTAGCCCGAGGTCGCCCGCGTCAGGGGCGTATCCAGCAGCGCCGAGGCGAGGATCTTCCCGGCGAGGTCGTAGCTGATCGCCATTACTCCTGCCCCTTGTAGACATACTGGCCGTCGACCAGGACGACCTTGCGGTTGTTTCGGGTGTCGACGTCGAACCAGACACGCCGGTACTGGACCGGGACGAGCTCGCTCCGACGTGCCACGACCGCGGCGGGGATGCCGGCGAGCGTGGAGTCGATCTGGACCAGCCCCTCCATCTCGGCGGTGATGGACGCTGAGAACTCGATCTCGGTCGGTTCCTCCGGCGGTTCCTCCTCCTCGCCGAAGACCACGTCCACGCTCGCGGTGGGAACCGTGCCGTCGTTGCGGATCCCCTCGAGTACCAGCGTGGCCGGGCCGAGGATCGTGTGCGAGACGCTGGAGCGGTCGTTGAAGGTGGTGCCTGCGCTGGTGACCGTGAAGGTGAAGCCGGTGTTGGACGTGTTGCGGTCGTGGTCGAGGAACGCTTCCTTGGTCAGCGCCGAGTTGACCGGGTCCGGGTAGCGCACCTTGTAGTCGAAGAAGGTGTAGTTGGCGGCCGAGTCCCCCGCTGCGACGTCAGCCCCTCCGACGAAGACGACCGTGCCGCTCGTGTGCGTCGACCCATCCTCCGGGCTGGTGATCTCCAACTGGACGATGGGGTTCTCGCCGCCGCCGCCTCCGCCACCTCCGCCACCCCCGCCCGGCCCGTAGACCGTGGGGTACTGGTCGCGCGGCTTGATCGGCAGGACCCGGCCGTTGGAGCTGGTGCCCTTGTAGGTGCAGGGGATCTGCGCCCCGGTTTCGGCGTCGAGGTTCTGCCCCCACTCGCACGCCGTGTTGCCGGCCGTCCCGCCCAGGTTGACGAACCCGGTCTTCCCCCAGTTGGAGCGGCGCTTGCGGATGATGTTGTAGCCGCAGACCAGGCCCTTGGGCTCGCTGCCGCCGTCCTTCTGGTGCTGCTGCATCATCCACTGGAAGCAGTTGCCGTCCCAGTAGTTGTTGAGGAAGTAGTGGTTCTTCGTCAGCCCGTACTCGATGTTCATGGTCCCGCAGGTGGCGGGCCAGCCGCCGATGTCCCCGACGAGCGTGCCGCCCCGGCCGGCGATCTCGGTCAGGTTCCCACCCTGGATCCGGTTGAGCTCGGCCAGGTAGGTCTGCCCCTTGTTGAAGGGGAAGTAGTCGAAGTGGTTGGCCTCCATCAGGCAGTATTCGTAGGCCACGTTCCCCGGCGGCTTGTGCGGCTGACAGGGGTCGCAGTGAGCCCGAGACGGGGGCTCGCCCGGCGGCCACTGGTGCCCGAGCGGATCCGAGAACGGCGGGCCGAACCAGTTCTCCCAGGCGCGGGTCCTACCCCACTGAGGGCGAAGCTGGTCGATGGAGCCGTAGAGGCGATTACGCCGGGCGTCGTAGTCGCCGCCCTTGATCTGTGTCGTCCCCCAGACGTCCTCGATCATCCCGTTGATGAGCCCGAGGTCGTTGAAGAAGATCTTGGTGCGCCGGACGTCGGTCGAGATGTTGACGACCTGGCCCTTGTTGCCGATCACCGTGCAGTCGTCTTTGGTCACGTTGATGACGCCCGTGACGTTGTAGCCCGTGATGATGGCCCCCGACGCCAGCGTGTTCAGGTTCCCGGTGTGCGTCGAGAGGCTCGCCGGCGGCGTGTAGTCCGTCACCCCCACCGCATCCCATCCCGAGTTGAACCGGGTGACGAGCTGACCGATGTTGGCGGTGGGGGGTGGCACGGGAGCTAGACGCCGTCCTGCCCGGCGGGGATGGCGGCCTCGAAGTCCTGGGCGATTGGGTCGACGCCCTTGGCCTGGTCGACCACCTTCTGCTTGAGCGCCTGCTTGTCGGCCTTCTCCTGCTCGACGAGCGGCTGCGGGTTCTCAGGGTCCGGCGCCAGCTTGTCGGTGATGGCGGTGAGGACGCCCTTGCGTCGGCGGCGCTCCATCTCCCAGTAGAGGGCCTCCTCGACCCTCTGGTTCGGCCAGCCCTCGATGAGCGTCCGAATGTCCTTCGGCGTCATCGTGTCCCAGTTCTCGTGGGGCGGGTGGACCTTCTTGCTCGTAGCTCCGACGGCGCCCGTGATGACGCGGACCCCGGTGTCCGGGCCGATGCCCACGACCTCGGACCAGAGGTAGATGGTCTTCTCGTGCCCCCGTGCCCCCGTGTACGCGGGGTGCTTCTCGATGAGCGGCATCCACTCGTCAGGGACCTCCGCCAGGTGGTTGCGGAACTGGACCGACTTCCCCTCCTCGACGACCTCCTTGCCTCCGAGGTCCGACCGCGCCTCGCGGTTGGCGGAGAGAAGCACCTTCAAGCCCGCGTACTGGGGGCACGTCAGCTTCACGCTCATCTACCTCTGGTCCTTTCGTCAGCCGGTGTAGAGCAGCAGGGCCTCGCGCGCCGCGACGGCGTCAAGGTCCGTGGTGTTCGCGACTTCCGTTCCCAGGCCGGTGAAGGCCATGATCTTCGGGGCCGCGGTGTCGCCGTTCCACTGGTACATGCGGGTGCCGTCCAGCGGGTTGAGGATGATGACCGCCTTGAGCTCGCGGCCGGTGACATCGCTCGGAAGCGTGAGCGTGTCCCCGCCGGTCGCGTAAGACGCCGACATGACGAAGGTGACGTAGACGAGGAGGGCATTCCTGCCCCCCTCGAACTCGATGTACCCGCGTCCTGCCGTCGAGGTGGTGTCCAGCGTGGTCGCGGTGACGCCCATGACTCAGGCCGCCCCGGTGATCTTGCCGAACGCCTTCTCGAGCGCGAACTGGAAGGTGGCCTCCGTCCGGTACTCGTCCTTGCGACCGTCCTCGTCGTTGTCCTGGATGTTCGTGTGGAGCTTGGTCGGACGGAGCGGCCGGTAGCGGATCCCGTCCGGGTCGATGATGTACCCGTAGCCCGCGTAGCCGAGCTCCAGCAGCGGGTGGTAGAAGACCTCGAGCCGGCCGAAGCCCGCCTCGTAGGTGCGGATGTCCATGCCGTAGGTCTGGCGCGCCGTCGAGTTCATCTGGAGCTTGTTCAGGCCCCACGAGTTGATGATGTTGATGAGCGCCTGCCCGGCCATGAGCAGCTTGACGTTCCGGCCCGGGCGAACCGAGTAGCGGAACACGCTGCCGAGCCAGGTGCGGAACTCGGACTCGGTCAGCACCCCGGAGGCGTCGAGGACGTTGGTCGAGATGATCTCGTCCAAGCCGCCGGCGGAACGGATCGGGTGGGCCGCGGTGGAGGTGTCCTCCTTCTTGCGGCCGTGCATCGCGATCTCCTCCCACACGCGAGCGTGGTGAGCGCCGGCCTTTTTCTGGATTCGGGCCCACTCGTTGCCGGTGTAGGACCGCACGGCGCGCATCGTCTCGGTCATGTGGACCGGGGTCTTCACGATCTGCGTGAAGTTGGTCCGCTCGACCGGGATGGTGGTCTGCGCCTGCGGGGAGTTGTCGCCTTCCGTCTCAGCCGTGTTCAGGTTGAGGATGTAGGCGTTGTCGGCGGCGGCGGCGGCGGTGCCGATGTAGCCGCGGGTGACCGTGAGCGTGTTGGTCGCGATGCCCGTGACCCGCATGATCTCGCCGGTCGAGACGATCTTGACGAGGTTGCCGACCTGGAAGTACGTCCCGTTGTCGACGTCGACGCCCGTCTCCGAGTCGTCCAGCGCCTCGGCGAGCTGGTCCCACATGGGCATCGGCTCGTCTTCCATCCAACGAACCGTCGTGGCCTCGGCGTCCTTGGAGCCCAGGCGCTTGGTGAAGAAGTTGAGCATCGGGGCGCCCGGCGGGTCATAGCCGAACACCTGGGTGTCCATGTCGACGACGAGTGAGGCTGCGAGAACCTCGTTCGTCGCGACCTGGCCGGCGCGAATCGTGGGTGGCATCAGGGACCTCCGGTTACGAGACGATGGATCGCTCGCGTCCGGCCTTGTCCCGAGCCATCAACCTCGACTGCGGAGGGGGCGGGAATCCCGCCTTGTCTCACGAGGCCCTGCGGGGGGGCTCTGCGCTTGCTACAGGGCGATTCTTAGCACAAGGCTAGGGGTGAAGGGGAGGTCCACCCCTAGCCGCTGGTGTCAGATTCCGTCGTTCCGAGGCGGGTCCGCCTGGGAGATCATGTCCCGGATGATGCTGGCGGCGTCGGCCGTGGAGCGATTGCCGACCGAACTGGAGTCGATCGTCTCGGCCTTGGCCGCCCGGGCAGCCTCTCGAGCAGCCTTGGCGTCACGCTCAGCCTTGACCATCGCGAACGCCCGGCGCATCCCCCGGCTGGACTGGTTGTATTCCTCGGGATCCCGGCGCATCAGGTCCATGACTTCGGGAGCCATCTCCCGGAAGACGTCCCCGTAGGTGTCCTCGAGCGTGACCGCCGTCTCGCGCAGTTCGCGCTCGGCGGTGGAGACGGCGACCGGCTGGATCACATGCCCGGCCTGAGCGCGGGCGATGTCCGGGAACACCTGCTCGGTCATGTACCGGAAGGCGTCCTTGAAACTGACCTCGCCGGCCTCGACCAGATCCCCGAGCTGGCCGATCTGGTACGGGTCGTCGTCCTGGGGGCGTTGCCCCGTGATCTGGCGGGTGCCCTGCTCGTAGAGCTTCACGAGCTCCTGCGCCTGGCGCTCGGCCGAAGCCGCCCGCTCGCGCTCGCGCGACTGGTTGCGCTCGGCCTCCTGGTAGGACTTTGCCATGTCGACCGGCGACTTCCAACCCTTGTTCTTGACGAGCTCTCGCGTCTCGTCGTCCAGGTTGGACGTCCAGTCATCGCCGGCTTCGGGCTGCTGCTCGGCTGCGGGCGGAAGGGGCTCCGACTCCTGGCCGATCCCGTCCTTCTCAGGCGCCTCGGTGCTCATGCTTCGCGTCGCTCCTTGTCGGTGAGGTGGCGGATCTCGTCCGCCGGGAACTCCATGATCGAGGCCAGCACACGGTACTGGATGGCGTGATCGGCGCGCTTTCGATCGTCGATTCCGGGGCCCTGCAGCGCCATCCTCCCGTGGCCCGCCATCCGTGACGCTGCCTCCTCCCCCAGCACCTTCCAGCCGGGGTGTCTCAACAAAGCCTCAAGGTCGAGTTTACGCTGAGATTCGTCCTTGGCTAGCGGCATCAGTCGGTCAGGTCCGTGCCCATCGCATCGAGCACCTGCTCGGCGCGGGTGACCTGACCCTTGTCGTCGACCATGTCTCCTCCAGAGAGTTCGTACTTGGCAGCGATGTGCGTCGACCAGGACTGCCACGCGGCTTGGGCGGCGTTGACCTGGGCCACCACCTTCTCATGGTACGCCAGCTCGTCTCGACTCAGTTCTCGGTTCATGCGCTGCTCGAATCGGTCCAGAGGCCGAGCTCGGCCCCCGCGGTGATGAGGCTCGCCAGAGCCGCGTTACCACCGCGGGATCCGGTGACCGTCCGCTTGCCGACCGGGGTGGCGACATTGAAGAAGCCGAGCGTGTTGGCCTGGGTGACCTCGACGGTCGAGACGGTCCCTCCCAGGTGGAGCGACTTGCTGGCAGTACCGATCTTGAAGGCGGTGTCGCCGGCGACGGTGCCGGTCATTTGGCTGTCGGCGCCGGCGGCCGTGATCCACTGGCAGGCGCCCGACGTGTTGCCAAGTCGGATCGAGACGCTCTGGTTGCCCTGAGCCGAGACGCTGACCGCCGGGGTGATGTTCCCGTTGACGTGGACCTCGAGCAGCGCCGACGCCTGCACGGCGGTCGGCCAGCCGAGTCTCACCGCGCCCGCGCCGGCCGCCACCAAGATCGCGGCCGTCGCGTGCGTCCCGTTGATCGCCAGAGACGTCGCCGAGGTCGAGTCGTCGCGGATGCTCGCCGCGGAGATGCCGCCGGTCAGGGCGTTGTTGACCTGGGCGTTGAAGAAGATGCCCGTCTCGAACTGCTTGCCCATGGCGTTGGCGAACGCGATCCCGCACGCCGAACGGT
>WUUC01163097.1_pt1 | contig 15680 bp, 13 predicted proteins | sample 6278441 | NCBI WGS metagenome assembly WUUC01 (sample SAMN13675441, study PRJNA597444) | soil metagenome | isolation source: soil | place: USA: Washington | collected 2017-10
ATGCGGTCGACCAGCACGGAGATTTCCGTCCCGCTGCGGCCCGCGAAGGCTCTGCCGCCGGAGACCTGCGACCAGTACGGCCCCCACGCCGGCCAGTACGCGTCGAGGTTGTTGCCCGTGATGCCGACCACGTCGAGCGTGGCGCGCTGGCGTAGGGACTGCAACAGCGCGTCCATCTCGCGTTGATACTGCGAGCCCATGCCGGTCGGTATCGCCGACGCGGGCGTGCCCGGTGCGGCCGGAAGCTCGACGTAGGGCTTGCCGTCCGTAATCAGAATGATGTGTACCTGGTCGGGCGCGGCGCTGATGGAGGCGAGCAGCTTCTGCACCTCTTCAAAGGCGGCCCTGGTGTTGGTGTTCCCAAGGTTAGCGCCGAGCAGGCCGGCCCGAATCCTGTTCTTCACGGCGTTGACCTGACCCGCCGCCGCCGCCGGGTCAAAGCTCGCGGAGATGGAGAGGTCGGGGCGCGAGCGCGCCGCCGTGCCGAACTCCACCACGTGGATGCGGTGCGAGAGGCCGGTCACGCGGCGGCTGTCGAGCAGGTTCTGGATGGTCTCGTAGCCCTGCATGATGGCTTCGGCGCGGTTCCCGAGCGGGTCGTTGGGAGCCCAGGCGTCGCCGGGGCCGTGCGCCTTCTGCATGCTGCCCGATTGATCGACGACGAAGATGACTTCGTGGTCCTGCGCGCGGGCCGTGTGCGCCCAGACGTTGCAGATGAGCCAGAAGACGGCCAGTCGTTTTGCGTAGACGAGAACCATATGCTCCGGGGCGGACACGACGCGGCGGCCCGACATCTGCCGGATTTACCGGCGCGGCTGTCCACTCGATGGGTATGATTTTTGTGCTTGAAATGTTATGGGCGGGGTTCGGGGAGGCTCGGACGTGAGGTTTGTGAGAGGCGGCGAGGAATGCCGTCCCTGAAAGCGTTCACCAGATTCTGGAGACGAGGGCGCACACGTAGTAGACGACGAGCAACATTAAGAGCACCAGGGCCAGCACGTAGAGCACCTGCATCGGCTGCACGCGGGGCTTGCGCCACTCCACGCCGAGCTGCTCATAGACGGGGCGCAGCCCAATTTTGAGCGTGGCCGCAAACAGGTTCCAGAACGTCTGCCGTAACCAGACGGTCTTGAACTGCCGCAAGCGCGGCGTCCCGTCCGGCTTGAAGTAAAGGATGCCTCCGTGCGGGCCGAACGCTCCCCGTTCGGCCTTGTAGAGCGGCAACTGACGGGACAGCCACCCCTCGGCCTCACGGCTGAACTTTTCGTACTCGTCCCGCCCCTCCGGCACCCAGAAGACCAAACGCTCGGGCCTGACGACGGCGACCGCTTCCCGCGCCTCCCAGCGGAGGCCGTCGGTGTCGCCGACGCGTATGACGACGAGTTGCGCCTTCGCCATCTGCTCCCTGACCTCATCATGCCAGTCTCTGCCGACCGGCACGGAGACGCGCGCCGCGCCCGGGTCGGCGGCCGGCTCTCCCAACTCCTTGAACGTGACCAGTGGCCCGAAGTCCAACAGCACCATGCACAACTCCTGCTCCACGGAGTTCAACCCCACGGCGCGCGAGATGCTCTTGTCGTCCTCGAAGGAGCGCAGGTAGAGCACGCGCGGGCGCGGGTCTTTCGTCAACGCCTCGCTCGCGCTCTGGAAGGCGCGTCGCTGGCGTGCGCGGTACTTGCGGGTCAGACGCGGAACGAGAATGAGGGCCAGCAGCGTCAGGGCGAGCGCGCGCAGGTTCGAGAGCAGTCCGGGCTCTTCGCCCCGCGCGACCGTGACGAGCATTGCGGCGACCGCCGCGAGGAAGGCCACGGACAGAACGCTGATACACAGCAGCTCCCACGTGAGACCCGTGTCGAACGGCCACGTTGGCCGCGCCCTGTCCCTCCCGGCGCGATGACGACGAGCGTCTCCGACCTGCATAAGGATGCGACTCTCCAACCTCCGTCAACCGGAGATGACCTTGCGGTGCGAAACGTTATGGCGCGGGCGCTTGGGGGAGCGTGTGGCGGTGTGCGGTCAGGTGCGACCGCCCTGCTTGCCGATGACGCGGAAGTAGTAACGTTTGGGTTCCGGCGAATGAGCGTCCTCGGCCGCCCCGCGCAGTTGAATCTCGTAGTCGCCTGTGCGGAGGAACTCCGTGGGGATGTTGAGGGGAATCGCCGCGCCGCCCGCTCCGGGCTTCAGGCCGCGGACGGTGAAAAGCTCCTCACCCTCGACGGGAAGCAGGGCGGCCTTATATTCGTCGTGTCGCTTTTCGGGCGGCGTGAGGTTAAGAATCAAGCGCCTGATGTCGTCGTTGAGGATGATTCGCGGGATGACGCTCTCTTCGCGCAGCATCGGTTGCAGGTCCAGCTCGGACGTTGGCAGGGCTTCGATGCTTTGGTCGGCGGGGCGCTGGTTGAATTGGGCCGCCAGGCGGTCGCGTCTCTCCCGCTGGAGGGCGGCCTCGTCGGGCGGGCGCAACAGCCTCAACGCCGCCGGGGTCAGGAGGAGCACGAGAAGCACGACCGCCGCCGAGATGGCGGCCCCGGTCTTGTGCGCCTGGAGGAACGGCAGCGGCTTCTTCCACGGCGATTGTCGTCCGTCGCGCTCGTCCAGGTAGATTTTGACGGTCTGGGCGAAGAGCATCTTTCGACGACGCTCATCGTCGATGACGAAGTTTTTGTCGAAGCTCTGGCGCTCGCCCGCCGACAGCGTGTCGAAGACGTAGTCGTCAATCAAAGCGTCCTGAGCCGCGGACAGGCTCTCCTCGAAGTCGTCGTCGTCGAGCAGACGCTCCTCGACCTGCTCGCGCGCCGTCTCGTCGAGCCTCCCCAGCAGGTAGTCTCTCAACAAAGATTCTTCGTCGTTCCGCAGGCTCATCTAGTCTTCGTCCCTCGTCTTCGAAAACGGTTCCCACTCTTGTATGGTCGTCAGGTTGATATCATTACTCTCGCCCTCGCGCTCAAGGCATTCCTCCACGCACTCCCGGAGCCGCGCGCGGATGCGGTGCGCCCGCGCGCGCAACGCCCCCGGCTTGACGCTCAGCCGCTCACCCATCTCTTTGTGAGAGGTGATTTTCGCCTGTTTCTCCTCCGCATAGTAGCGCAAAATTAGATCGCGGCTCTCCGGGTCAAGCTCCTCCAGACATTGGTCGAGGCAGTTCAGGCGCGGTTCCGTCTCGCCGCGCGGCGGCGGCGGCGGGGGCGATTGGTGGCGTTTCCGGCATTCCCGCAGGTGTTCCTTGAACAGAACCTTGGCGACGCCGTGAAAGTAGCGCGCCGGCTCTCCGACGTAATTGTCCCGCAGCGCGGCCGGCTTTTTCGCGACCCGGTTGATGGTTTCGTCGGCCAGGTCCTCGGCCTCGTCGCACCCGCGGTTGAGGAAAATCTTGATAAGCTTTCGGCGGATGGCCTCGTACTTATCGGCGGCGCGGCCGGGGTCGGGGTCGAGCCAGGCGAGCAACTGGTCGAACTGCTCTTTGGTTAAGTTCAAATCAACTTTCATCAGAGGAGAGTGGCGCTTCGAGAAGTCCCGCCGCCGTCAGACCCTTCGCGTCCCGCGCCTGCGACGCACGGCGTAGGCGTAGGCGGCGGCGCTGACGACCAAGATGACGGTTCCGGCGAGAAGGAGTTGCGTCGGGCCGGGGCGGCGCGAGACGCCGTTCCGCCCCGCGTATTCGCCCTGGAGGGTGAACGCCGCCCAGTAGAAGGGCGCGCGCCAGCGCTCCTGCTCCCATATTTTCCGCTTGGCCGTTCTGAGCGCCGCCGCCGGCTTTAGCCTGTCCTTCAGCATAGCAGCGTAGAAATGGCTCATCAATTCTGCCGTGGCGTCGTCGTCCACCTTCCACAGGCTGGAAACGACGCTCTTCGCGCCCGCGTACATGAAGCCGCTTGCGAGACCCACGACCCCCTCGCCTTTGACGTTCCTGCCGAGGCCGGTGCGGCAGCCGCTAATCACGACGAGGTCGGTCGACAGCTCCATGTTGTAGATGTTGTGCAGACGCAGGAAGCCATCGCGGCTCGCCCCACGTTCGTTAACGAGTGAGAGAACGACGCCCGACAACTCGGGCGAGGCGCTGTTGAGCAGCCCGTGTGTCGCGAAGTGTACGATGCCGTAACCGCTCAGCCCGCGGTTCACAACCAGCTCCTTCGTGGCGTCGAAGCCCGTCGCCAGCATCACCGAGCCCGGCGGGGCGGCCTTCTCGATGGCCTTCGCCTCGCGGAGCGTGGACGGCAGCCGCGAAATAACGGGCCGGTCACCCTGTTCGCCAAAGTCTCGCAGGGAGTTGTCGAGGCCGCCGCCGCCCCTCGCCGTCCCGCCCGCGGGGGCCTCGACGCCGGCCATCGAGACGAGGACACGCGGGTCGTCCTTTTCGAAGACGGGGTCGGCGATGACGGCGATGGACTTGCCGGCGTCGCCCGCCGGGCGTTTCTCAGAACGGAGCGCGGTCAGGGTCAAAGCCGACGGCAGGCCGACTATCTCGTGATTGAAGAAGAGTAGCTCGGGCGCGGCGGCACCCGCGTCGTCGGGAGCGCGACCCGGTGACGGCAGCGCCTCGAACGGGATGTACTTGAGGAAGCCGTCGGTGACAATCAGAAGGCGTTTGGAGCCGAGCCTTTCGGACACGGGGCCGAGCAGCATCGTGCTGAGGGCGGCCGACTGTCGCCAGTACTCGGCGTCCGACGCCCTCAGTCGCTCCTCGTCGACCGGCGTGGGTCGCTTCGGCATCGACTGTCGCACCGTCAGCAGGTCGTATACCCGGCGGGCGAGCCCCTCGATGGTCGAACGGTCGGGCAGCTCGTAACCCTTGATGCCGTCGGGACTCACCAGCCACAGGTAGCTGCACTCGTCGCCGAGCGCGAATTCGAGGAGCAGCGTGTCGTCGTCGTCCTTCAAGACGGCCTGTATGTCTTCGGCGCTTATCTGCGCGGGCTGTGTGAGGGTCGCCAGGTGAGGACTCTGCTCCCTCAGTCTGGAGCGGAAGTCGTCGTACTCCATCGTGAGTCCACGAATCTCCTGAGAGACGCGTTCGACCTCCTCGCCGGCCGGTTTGCCGGATAACAGGCGTGCCTGGTATTCCGCCCTGTCGTCCAGCTCTCGGAGTAGCTCCTGCTCCCGCCGCAGGAGTTCGTTGGCCTGCCCCGTCTGAAGCTGTATCTTCTCCTGGAACAGCGAGTCGAGCAGCGAGCGTGAGCGCGCGCGCTCGCTGGCCACCAGCGCCGCCGCGTCGAACCCCTTGCCCGGCTGTTGAGCGTGCAGACGCATCAGCACACGGATGCACAGTTCGTAGTGCTCGTTCACGGAGGCGAAGTAGGAGGTGCGCAGCCGCGAGTTACTGACCTTCGTGCGCAGGGATTCGCTAATGACGAGTGAGTCCTGGACGAGGGAGAGCGCGGCCGTCAGGTTCCCGCCATCCAGCTCGGCCTTCGCCGTGTTGAAGAGCGTCAGGGCCTCGCCCCTGCGGTCGCGGATTTCGCGCATGATGCGCAGCGCCTCGGCGTAGGCCGCGAGCGCCTTCGGCAGGTCGCCGGAGGAGGCGTAGACGTGCCCGATGTCGTTCAGGGCGTAAGCCTGACTGCGGCGGTTCCCGCCTTCGCGGTAGATGTTCAACGCCGCCTCGAACTGCGTGAGCGCGCGCGTGGCGTCGCCGCGGGCGAAGTAGGCGGTGCCGAGCCCGCGCAGCGCGTGCGCCTCGACCACGCGCGATTTCGCCTCGCGGCTCAGGTCGAGGCTCTGCTGGTAGTAGATTAAAGCCTGCTCTATCTCCCCCTTCTGGTAGAAGATGCGGCCGACCAGAAATTTGTTGAGCGCCGTGAAGTCGCGGTTACCAATTGCCTCGTAGAGCCGGAGCGCCTCGACATAACTGTCGAGCGCGGCCTGATACTCTTTCAAGTCGTAGTAGACGCTGGCGAGCCCGTTGAGCGCGGCGGCCGCGCCCTGTTTGTCGCCGGCGGCGCGGAAATGCTCCGCCGCCTGCCTGTGCAGGTTCAGGGCGAGCTGCTCCTCGCCCAGCGTGGAGTAAGTCCCGCCGAGCGCCGTCCGGGCCAGTGCCGCGCCGCGCCCGTCGTCGATAGACTGCCAGAGCGCGAGCGAGCGTTGGAAGTATTCGGAGGCAATCTGCGGGTTGCCCAGGTCGCTGTAAGAGTAGCCGAGGTTGAGCAGCGCGAGGGCTTGACCGGCGCGCTCGCCGACATCCGTCCAGAGGGGAAGGGCGAGGTCGAACAGCTCGATTGACTTACGCCGCTGCCCGAACGAGTAGTAGACCTCGCCCATGATGTTGAGCGCCCGGGCCTTGGCCCGGCGGTAGTCCGCGGAGTCACGTTCGCCGGGCTCGGCACGCCCGACGAGGTCTAACATCTCCTGCGCGTAGGAGAGCGCCTTCTGTTTGTCCCCCGCGTAGATGTGGACGTAGCCGACGCCGGCCAGAGCCGCGAGTCGCGCGAGCGGGTCGCCACTCCGCACGCCGAGCGAGAGCGCCTTCGTGTAGTGGGCTAAAGCCTGCGGATACTGGCTCAGCGCGAAATGGATGTCGCCGATTGCGCAGAGCGCCTCCGCCGCACGTCGCAGGTCGCCGGACGCCGTCCACAAACGTTCCGCCTCGCCGTACCTCTTCAACGCGGCGAGTTGTGAGGTCTGGTCCTGGCGTTCGCTGAGCCCCTCCGCTTCGGCGTCGGCGCGCGCGGCGGCGTCCGCCAGCCTGCGCAGGGGCGTGGCGTTGGTCACCTCCCTGAAGCGTAACTCGTAGCCCCTCGCCGGGGCCTCCGCCTCCGCGGAACGAATCTCTATCTCGTAGCGCCCGGAGGTGTCGGCGGAGAAGGACAACTCCAGCCGCCCGTAACGCCTGACCGGCAATCCCGCACAAGCTCGCTCGGGCGGCGCGCACACGGAGACCTTCACCCGCAGGTCTCCTTTGGACATCTCGACGAGGGCTCGCTGTCCCGCAAGCAGGTTGAGCGCGTATACACGCGTCTCGCCGGCCGAGACGGTATCGGAGACGGTCACACCCTCGGTCAGCACACGGGGCTCCGTCGAGACCACGTCGCCCGTGGCCTGCGCGGAGGGGGTCGGCCCCGCCTCGGCGCTCACGAACTCCCGGCCGTGAAAAAATGTCGCGAGCAGGCAAAGGGCCAGGCAGGCCACCGCGCGATGGTGGCATGCGAACGCGCCGGCCAGAATGGAGGAAGCTACTTTCCCGCTCCTTGCCATAACTCGAACCTTGTCTGGGGATAAGTGATTGGAACAGGTGGCCGCGCGAGACACGCCCGGACTGACCGGAGCCGAGAATCGATATCTTGTATCAAACGGCCGAGCGGCAGTCATTGTACACGGACGGGTGGGAGATACAACGTTCCGAGGGGGGCATTTAACGGACTTCAGGCGCGGGCGGGTTGGAGGACAAAAGAAGTGCGGCGGCGTTGGATAGCGCTCCAACGCCGCCGCGTTGTAAGGGATGAGTAGCACAGACCACGGCCGTCCCTTCGGGCGAGGACGACCGCCACATTACTCCGCCGTGCGTCCCGATAAACTATTCGTCCCGCTCCTCCTTCTGCTTATCGGTATCCTCCCCGGAGCCTCCGAAGGGTGAGTCGGCTTCATCAGTCACTATGCCCTTCGACATGTCCTCGACGGACGCCCCGCCGCGCTCTCTGCGCGGTTGGCCCTCCTCCTCTTCGTCCGGCCTTACGCCGCTACCTGTTGTCATTGGTGCTCTCCTTCCTCTCGGCTGAAATCCGTTGTCACATTTGGCTTGGTCGCCACGTCGTCGGCAGATTCCACCACTTCACGCGTCGCGTCCTCGACGGCCGCCCCGCCGCGCAAAGGTGTCCCCGCCTTTCATAAGCTGATGACGGGTGTACCTGAAACGTTACGCGAGGCATCCACGGCGCAGTCCTGTCATAACGTTTTGCGGCCAGCGCGCATAGTAGCGTGAATGGGCTGCGACGAATACTAAAAGTCACTCGGCCCCGGCGGACGTCGAAATTAACACAAGCCCCGGATAGCTCTTTAGGGAGGAGAACATGGCTAAGAATCATCGTATATTTATCAGCTTCGCTATCGAGGATGCTATCTACCGAACTGGACTCGTCAATCAGGCGCGTGACGAGCGAACGCCTTTCGAATTCATCGACATGTCGGTGAAGAGCCCGTGGGAGGATTCGTGGAAGACCCGTTGCCGCTCAAAAATCAAAAGCTGTGACGGAGTGATAGCGCTCGTCAGCCTGAACACCGAGCATGCGAGCGGCGCGCGCTGGGAGATGCGGTGCGCCGCCGAGGAGCACATCCCCATGGTCGGCGTGCATATTCACAAGGATTTGTACAAAAGATATACTCCCTCCGAATTATACGGCCACCAAGTGATTGACTGGACGTGGCCCGGCATCGCCGGATTCATCGACGGACTCTGAACCAAGACTCACCGAGCTAAACTTTATGCAAATTGAGAGACAGGCCCTGGTAGTAGGGATTGACACCTACGCACACGCCCACAAACTATCAAGCTGTATCGCGGACGCCGAGGCCGTCGGCAAGTTGCTCGGGCAGCATGCGGACGAGACTCCTAACTACGTCTGTCGAGTGTTGCTTGACAAGATGGAGGATGGGCAGCCAATCACCCGCGGGGCGTTGAGGAGGGCATGTGGAGAACTGTTCGAAAAAAACTTTAAAGGCGACATCCTGCTCTACTTCTCCGGGCACGGGGTCTTAACCCCCTTCGGGGGGCACCTTTGCGCCTACGATTCACACAAAGATGATTGGGGCGTCTCCATGGAAGAGGTGGTCAACCTCGCCTACAAATCCAAAGCGCGGGACATCGTCATCATCCTCGATTGCTGTCATAGCGGAGACATCGCAGACCCGAGCATGTTGAATCAGGAAGGTCGCGACCCGCTGGCCACCCTGCGAGAAAACATGACCGTGATTGCCGCTTCGCTCAAGTCCCAGCCGGCGGTCGAAACGGGAGCGCACGGCCTGTTCACCGCGTCGCTGCTCGACGCCCTGGTCGGCGGCGCGGCGGATCACATGGGTTGGGTCACGGCCCCCTCGATTTACGCCTACGTCGAGCGCAGGTTCGGTTCGTGGTCGGCGCGACAGCGGCCGGTCTATAAGTCTTACGCGACGAGCGTGAGGGTCGTACGTGAGTGCGCCCCGCTCATTGACCGCGCCAAGCTTCGCAGGCTCGTGGAGCTTTTCCCGACGCAGGAGCATACCTACCGGCTCACCCCCGGACATGAGCCCTATGACGAGCACGGAAAGGCGCATAAGCCGATTGACAAAGCAAAAGTGGAGGTCGCAGCGCTGTTCAAGGATTACCGCGACGCCGGACTGCTCAAGCCTTCGACCCCCGGCGAACAGTTGTACTGGACGGCTCGCCGCCGCCACACCGTGGAACTCACGCTGCGCGGCCACGAATACTGGTGGCTGGTAGTGAACAAGAAGATATGAGGGTCGGCATCACCGGTCACCAGAGACTCGCGGAGCCGGCCCACTGGGCCTGGGTGGGGCGAGAGTTCGACCGCTTTCTCTCTAACGCGCCCCCGCCGCTCATCGGCGTCACTTCACTGGCCGCCGGCGCGGATCAGTTGTTCGCCGAGGCGATTCTGCAACACGGCGGCTCGCTCGAAGTCGTCATACCCTTTCCCGATTATGGGCTCACCTTCGCCGCGGGGCGCGACAGGGAACGATACGTTCAACTGCTACGGTATGCCTCAAGAACGGAGGTGCTGGAGAAGCGCGGTTCGGACGAGGAGGCATACCTGGCGTCGGGGAAGAAGATGGTTGACCTGTCGGAACTGTTAATCGCCGTGTGGGACGGCCAGCCGGCCACCGGCTTGGGCGGCACGGGGGACGTGGTCAGATACGCCGTGCGGCGGGGCAAACAGACGATTCACCTCAACCCCATCACGCAAGAGGTGAGGCAACTCTGAAGACGCTCAAGGGCCCCGGACGGCGGCACGAAAGAGGTTGATATGAGAACGCACAGGTTTAGCAGTTTGCTCGTGCTGCTCCTCACCCTGTCGCTCGCGGGGGCGTGTGGCGCGGCGAAGAGCTGGTCGGTCGCTTCGTCAGAGAACACGCCGCCCGCGGGCGTTAAGACGGCGGCCAATCGCGGCGACGTGCGCACGAAGGTCTATCGCGACCCGGACGGCGACTTTGCCGTCAACATCCCGGAAGACTGGCGCGTCGAGCGAGAGGAGAAGAAGAACGGCGCTTACATGACTACGATTCGCCCCGACCCGAATCGCGCCGCGAACCTTTCGATTCTGACGGACAAAGCGGCCCCGACGGAAACCGACTCGGCCGAACTGCGGTCGTTCATGCTAACGGAGGGCAGCAAGCCTTTCTTCCGCGGGTGGGTAGAGGGTCTAAGGGAGCAGGCGCGCGTCGAAGGCCGGGGTGTCGTCGAGCCGACGCGGCTCGACGACACGAACGCCCTGCGCATGGACATAACCTACTACAGGAACGACGCGGACGACCCGCGTCAGGGTCGCGGCATCTACCTCATCGGCGATAAGACGACCTTCTTTATCAGCATGACCGCCAACCGTTCCCGGTTCGGGGAACTTGAAGAGATAGTCAACACCCTCCGGGTCGAGCCATGACCGCCTCACACGCTTCCGGCCCCGTGCGAACCGACGCCGTCGCCGATACGGACGGCGGTTATATTTACGACGCTTTTATCAGTTACAGCGGCTTCCGCAAGACGGGGGACGAGTCGCGGTTTGACCGGCAGGTGGCCGAGCGTCTGCACAGGGCCCTCGAAACGTACCGCGTCCCGCGCGCCCTCACGAAGAGAGCCCCCGGCGGCGGGAGCCTCCCCCGGCGGCTCAAAAAAATCTTTCGTGACCGGGACGAAGTACGCGCGAGCAGTAATCTGAATAGCAGCCTGACCGAAGCCCTCCGCCGCTCACGTTTTCTCATCGTCATCTGCTCCCCGCGCGCGCGGCAATCCCTGTGGATGAATCAGGAGATCGCCACCTTTCGCAGCCTCGGCAGGGGTGAGCAAATCCTGCCGCTGCTCATCGAGGGCGAGCCCGCGGAGGCGTTCCCCGAAGAGTTGCTCGGGGCGCGGCCCGAGCCGCCGACACGCACGCACGAAGCATGGCTGGCGCAACCGCTGGCGGCCGACATACGCGCGCCGTCCGTCTCGAAGTCCCTGCGACTTTTAACGGAAGAGAAGCTCCGACTGCTCGCGGCGATACTCGGCTGCGAGTACGACGACTTACGGCAAAGGGAGCACGAACGTTTTGTCAGGCGTGTGACGGGAGCCGGCGCGGCGATGCTGGCCGGGTTACTCGTCCTGATGACCTTGAGCCTCCTGCTCTACTTCGCACGGCAGAGAGAGCAGCGCAACAAGCACCTGGCGTTGAGAACCGCCGCCGCGATTCTTCCGCTGACAGGGCTCGACCCGGACAGTCCCTACGGAGCGAACGACCCCGAAATCCGGGAACGCTACATGGGCATCGCCATCAGCTCTCTGGAGACGATTCGGCAGGACGACCCGGAGAACCTGGCGGGTCTGACCACCCTTAAGTCGCTCCACGCTACGCGCTCATTCCTGTTCCGGGCTCAAGGCAGGGAGGCCGAGGCGCGTGAAGACTTCGAGCAGGCCGTCTCGCTGGTCATCCCAATCGCGGTGAGCCGTCTCAGGGCGTGGCGGCCAACGGCGCACGAGCGCGTCGAGGAGCTTTCCGGCGAAACGCTCTCTTTCCCGAAAAACTACGACCTGGACCGCCTGCGCAACTTGCTGATGTCGATGGAACTGCCGGAGGGGCCGGCCGTCTCCAAACAGGCCGTGGAGTATAGCGAGCGCGTCGCCGAATACCTTCCGCTGTTGGACACCTCGACCCGGGAAGGGAAGGCTGCGGCGCGTCACGCCCTACAGTTCAATCTGAAACAGTTTGAGCAGGCGCGCTCTCGGGCGGCGCTGACCCGGCCGGAGGAAGACCTCGTCGAGGCCATCGAAGAAGCACTGGCCCGGCTCCCGCCTGACAACTGAGTCACCGGGCACCCGACCATTGACCCCGGAAAGCGTTCGATGAACATTGCACAGATCAACGTCAAGACCGTCACGAAGGTGCGGGAAACTTTCAGGCCGGGGTGGCGGGTCTTCATCGCCCTCATTTTTCTGCTGTCGGTCTTCCTGTGGCTGGCGGCGTTCCACCAACTCAAGAGTCTGTCGCAGGTCATTAACGACGAGACGATCAGGATGCGGACGCTGGCGCTGGTGGCCGTGACCCTCCCGACCGTGGCCGTCGCCCTGTTTCGCAAGGACGATTTCGGCCGCCTCTTCTTCGCGTTAGCAACCCTCTTCAATCTCATGACGCTGGGGCTGGTTCTGCTGATAGGTATTGCCGTGGCGGGAACGGAACAGGGCGCGACACTGGCCGCTGCCGTCATCATTCTGTTCTATCTGTTTCTCGCCTGGGCGTACCAGCTCGGTTCCTGTTACGTATTGTGGCTCAGCCTGATTCCGTTCGGCCGTTGGAAGGCGTATCGCCATCAGGTGAATCTCAGCCGCCGTCTCTGGTCGGGCGAGTGGAAGGGGCCGGAAGAGTCGCGGGAAGCCGGGGCAGGCCAAACGCCGTACCGCATCCCGGGCGCGACCTACCGCTTAACCATCGGGGGGCTGGCATTCGCCCTCGGGGTTGCGACTTTTCTCCTCGCCTTATACACCCTCGCTAACGTGGAGTTCCTGCCCGCCGTCTACGGGCTCGAACTCTCAAGGGCGTGGAACATGCTCGCGAATTTTGAGCTGAACGACTCTTCGTCCTACATCGTCCGTGACATGGTCAACACCGTGTCCATGTATGTTCTCGGGTTCACCTTCTTCTTTATCTACGGCTACTTCCTGACGCAGTGGCGGCGCGAGCGGGTGCCCGTCCATGAGACACCCCTGCTGCAACATATGACCGGGTCGGATTTACTGTTACTGCGTTCCTTCCGCGACGACGCGAAATACGTGAACAGAAAAATCAGCCCCTGGATGATTATCTTCAGAGTCTACGGGTGGAGCTTTACCTTCGAGCAGTTGATTATCGACCGCTTGCAATACCTCGGGCAGGTGCGTCTGGTCGACATCAAGCATGAAAGGAAGGAGCTGTTGACAAAGTGGGGCGTGAGAGCTATCGCCGGGATGCTGGGCACGGAGAGGTTGCAGAAGTTATTAAAGTCCATCCTCCCGGCGGTCTGGTACAAGCTACCCGAGCAGGGCGGGGCCAGGTACTTCATAGAGGGCGGAGAGGACGAGGCGAAGTGGAAGGCGGAGGTCGAGAAGGCGATGACCCTGGCGCGCGTGGTCGTCGTGTTGCTCGGCACGACAGAGAGTCTGATGTGGGAGATGGAACGCATCCAACAACTCGGCCTCGCGGAGAAGACCCTGTTCGTGATGCCGCCGCTCCTCCGCAAGAAGAACTACCTCGCGCGGTGGCAGCAGTTCACCGACTTCGTGTGCGGGAACGGAGGATATGACAGACGGCTGCTCGAAGCAGTGAACCCGAAACGTGTCCTCGCGGTCGTAGTTCGCGGGAATACTCTGGTCGTTATCACGGCGAAGAGAAACTCCCAGGCATTTTATGAGTCAGCGCTGGACATCGCCACCCTCCTCACCGTCGCCGACCCGGCGCAGGCCCGAAAGCTGATTCCGCGGTATCTCAAATCAAGGAAGGCGGGGCTCGTGCCTCCTCACGTCTGACGCGACTGTTCCAGGCGTGCCCGCCCGAGTTGCGCGGGCGTCACCAACGCCCCCCCGAGGTCGGCCCCGCGCAGGTTCGCGCCGTCGAGCACTGCGCCGGTCAGGTCAGCCATCCGGAGGTCGGCGTCCTGGAGGTTGGCGCGGCTCAGGTCGGCTTTGTTCAGCCGGGCCCCGTTGAGGTCGGCTTCGAAGAGGAAGGCGTCCTGCAATTTTGCGTGCTCAAAATTAATCCCATGCAGGTCGGCGCGGGGCAGGTTAATTGAATACAGATCGACGCCGCGAAAATCCGCGGTCTGCAAAGTGATTCGCGTGACCCCTGTGAGCAGTCCCATCCTACTCAGGTATTCGAGCAGGAATCTCTTGGAGGTCATGTCCAACTTCGCCAAGACCTCTATCGTCTGCTCCTGCACGTAGGCGCGCGTCGCCAGGTCGGCCAGGCCGGGCAGTCTCGGCTGTACGCGCCCCAGATATTCCTGATAGATGCGCCGGCCTTCTTCCGGACTCGTGCGCACGAAGGTCGCCGAGATGAACCAGGCCACCGACAGCATCAGGATGATTACGAGGGCAAACCCCGACGTTCCGACGAAGATTTCCCTGAGCCCCGCAGGCTCGTCGGTGGCGAGCATCTTGCCGGTCAGGAGTACCGTGAATGTCGAGGGCAAAGCCCACAGCCCGCACCCCAGGCTGCCCTGTCTCAGACACCCGACGGCAGATTTGGCGGCCAGTTTTTCCTGCCGTCGCGGCTGACCGAACAGGCGCTGAATGCGCCAACCTAAAAGGGAGACCATCAAGGCGATGATCGCGAAGATGCTCGCTACCATGACGGCCATGCGCGCGTTCGTGACGGCTTCGAGGCCGGGCGCGGGTAGCTCCATCGAGGCGGCGACGATAGTGAAGAAGATGCCGGCCACCACCACGAAGCCCGCGAGGACGTAGCAGACAAAGGCCACGGCCCGCCCCGCTATCCGGTGTGGATTTGGCTCAGCCATCCTTCCTCCGTAAATAGACCCTGTACACCCCGAACGCCCCCACGCTCAGGCCGACGGCTATGAGCAGGAAAAAGATACCGGTCACCAACCCGGCCAGACGATTGTTGAAAGGGTCGCCCGGAAACGGGGACGCGAAATACGGTATAAGAACCATGACGAAGGTGAGAAATAGGCAGGTCCCCGCCGACAGTATTAACGCGAAGAAAACGATTTTAGGGAGCATGTCCGGTCGCGCGTGTGGCGGCGGCGGGGAGGATTCTCTCTCAAGCCTCTCAACATGTTCTCCGGTCGTCGGCTCGGGCTTCTTAATGTACTCGGCGAGCGCCCTGGCCAGCGGTTCTTCGTACTCGTCCCGGTGCATGGAATATCGCTCCAACGCCTGTACGCTCCGAAGTGTCTCCCGAAAGCGTGGGGGCAGCTCAACCTTCTCCCAATAGATGCAGATGAAATGCTTGTCCGCCTTCAATGCCTGTTCGATTTCATCGCAGACGTGCTTGGAATTGACGGCCGCCTCGCTCATGAACACGATAAAACAGGCGCACTCTTCGATGGCCTGCCGTATCTCCTCGACCCAGATGCGGCCGGGTTGGAGCCTACCCTTGTCGTACCAGACCTTATAGCCCTGCCTCTCCAGGCGCGTGATTTCCGAATGCACAAAACGGCTGTCCTTGCTCGAATAGCTGACGAAGATGAACGGGCTCGCGGGAAGTGACATGCCTGGATTACGTCACAAGATACCTACGGCGGTTACGTTGCAAAGATGGTTGCGTTACAAAGATTATTTTCGAGCGCGGAAGTCTGTTGAGTGTCTCCCGCTAAGCGGCAATCCCGAATAGGGGTTCGTTGCCAGCCACCTCCACAGTAGGCTTCATCGGGACAATCTTTATTGTCCGTGGACAGACTTTATTGTTCGGAGACAAACTTTATTGTCCGTAATCACTAGAAGAGCTCGAATTTGATGGTGAGGTACTTTTTGGGGTTCTGGCGGAAGTCGTAGATGAGTTTGACGGTCTCGGCGG
>WUUC01233352.1_pt1 | contig 15678 bp, 9 predicted proteins | sample 6278441 | NCBI WGS metagenome assembly WUUC01 (sample SAMN13675441, study PRJNA597444) | soil metagenome | isolation source: soil | place: USA: Washington | collected 2017-10
CATTCAAACCTGGGGAGCGGTCCGAGCTTTACAATACGGAGAGGAAGCAGACCGCCGACGGGCTGTCGAAGCTACCGAAATCGTACGATCAGCTTCCGCCGCGGCTTGGCCCACCTTCGCCCGGCGACATCGGTCGTGCCTTTGCCGAAAATGAAAAGAGGCTGGCCCAGCCCGCCGATGCGCCATTCCGGTCAGATCCGGAAGAGGACGCGGAGCGCGCGGAACGGATTCGCCAGGCGAGAATCACCCAGCAGGCCAAGGAGTCCGGGCTGCTTGTCCGGCTCTCCGAGAAGCAGGATCGTCGGCGGCGGCCGGAGGCGCCTTCGTCAACGGTCCCACAGCCCTCAGCGTTTCGACCAGCAACCGACGCGCCAGCCGCGACCGACCTCTCGACTGGGTCTCCCCAAGGGCTAAGGGATCGGTCCAGCGAGATTATACCGTCGTCGCAGGCTCGCAAGCTGGCGTTCGTCAACGCCAAACCTGACAAGGAAACCACCAATCCACATGCCCTTGCGGGGTCACCATCGCCTTACGCGGTCATGGCGGGAACGATCATCCCGGCCAGTCTCATCACCGGTTTGAATTCAGATCTGCCGGGCACGACGATCGCGCAAGTCACCGAGAACGTCTACGACACCGTCACCGGTGAATTTCTCCTGATCCCGCAGGGAACGCGGTTGGTCGGAAAATACGACAGCGTCGTCGCTTACGGGCAGAAGAGGGCGCTCTTGGTCTGGACCCGCATCATTCTGCCCAACGGCAACTCGATCGTGATCGACAATCTGCCGGCCACGGACGTGGCGGGCTATGCGGGGCTGGAAGATGAGGTCGATATCCACACGTGGCAACTGCTCAAGGGGATTGGTATGGCGACGCTGCTGGGCGTGGGAACTCAGCTATCGATTGGAAACAATGAAAGCGATCTCGTCAAAGCGTTGCGCGAGAGCGTCCAGCAAACCACCAACCGTGCAGGCCAACGGATTGTCGAACGGGAACTGGACGTACAGCCGACAATTACTGTCAGACCCGGTTGGCCGCTCCGGGTGATCGTATCCAAGGATTTGGTGATGAAACCGTATGAGCTGGAAACGGCCGGCAAGGGAGGGTGAACGGATGAGGCTTCCGAAGCTTCCGGACCGGACGCCAGTTAAGCTTACATCAACGCTTCCGCCTTCGCTTGCGATCCGGCTTCGTGCCTATGCTGACTTCTACGCAGAGACGTATGGTGTGCGCGAAGAGATCGCGGATCTCGTACCGTTTATGCTGGAGGCGTTTCTTGATGGTGATGCGGAGTTCCGGCGAGCCAGCAGGGCGGCTAGACCGAAGGATCCGGCGGGTGACTTGGCCGTTCAGCGGTCGTCGGGCAGGGCAGGGCCCGGCCGTTCGAACACCTAAGCCGAGGGACAATCGGACCGCGAAATTACCCTCCCGGTGTTAGCAAGGGACCGACGTGCCAATTGGGCCAGATGGGAAGGCTACAGCTGCAGAGTTTTGCAGCTATGATGGAGGTACCGCCACGCTATTGATCACGCTGCGGACCATATCTAGGCATGCTTCTAGCCGATCTTGAAGCGCTCGAAGCTGTTTGACTGAGGCTTCCTCGAGACGAAGGTTTTCTGTCGTCAAAGCATTTCGAAGCAGGTCATCAATGGCTAGCACGGATCTCGGAGCGCTGATGCTGCCCGCAAGGTCCGAGAGGTTCGCTGATACAAGACCGTCGATTGAAAGTCTCAGACCGATCGAAGAACCAGAAACAATGAAGTCTTCAAGCAAGCGTGCAGCAACAATGATGGACACAACCTCATCATCCTGAAGGCGATATCCGATGCGGCATTGGTCTAAATCCGGCGATCGGATGCGCTCGACGAACGGTTCTAATGACGTGAAAGGGCTCAATGTTTTCACTGCGAGCAAGGTGGAGACAGGAAATACTACGTCATTTTATGACTCATAGTCTATGGGCTATTTGATGGGCATAATCTTGCTTTGCCCGCATGGATTTGCGGGACCGAGTCGGATCAAATATTCAGCGCCTGCGCAGAGAAAAGAGATTAAGCCAAGAAGAGTTGGCTGACCGAGCAGGCATTCATCAGACCTACCTCAGTGGCGTTGAGAGCGGTAAGAGAAATCCGTCCGTGCTCGTGTTAGACCGGATCTCCAAAGCACTCGGCGTTGACGCGGTGGACCTCTTCAAGCGCCATCGTCGCACCTGAGCAAACTCAGGCTCATAACCTGAAGGTCATAGGTTCAAATCCTATCCCCGCAACCAAACTTTCTGAATCATTTCAACGAATTAGCTCGCCTCTGGCGGGCTTTTCGTTATGGTACAACGCCTTACCATGGGTTACGGCCTAAAACCCTTCTGTATCAGCTAGTTACAGCGGTTTTTGAGCTGGCATCCGTTACTTTTTTCTACATGGCACATGATTGGCACATGACGGTCCCTGGTTGCAGCGCTCGTGCGCCGTTAGACGGTGGACGAGCGATTATCTGTAGTTGAATGAAAGTCTTCTAGGGAGGAATGATGTCCCGGTTCCCCAATCAGGGGGCCAGGCCAGCCGGAGCTAAGGATGATCCTCCCCGATAATGAGACGCGCATCGACCTATTAAATAACGAAGCAATCGCTGCGACGGTTATCAAGCTCTTGCGTGCGCAGCATTCTCATCCCGTGACGATCGGTGTTCACGGTGATTGGGGCGCCGGCAAGTCGAGCGTACTCGAAATGATCGAAGCCGGCCTCTCCGGCAGCGACGACGTACTTTGCCTGAAATTCAACGGTTGGCGCTTTCAGGGTTTCGAAGACGCCAAGATCGCCTTGATCGAGGGAATCATAACCGGCCTGATCGAAAGACGACCGCTGCTGACCAAGGCGACCGTCGTCGTCAAGGACCTGTTCAAGAGGATAGATTTGCTCAAGGCCGCTAAGCATGTCGGAGGGCTCGCCTTCACGGCATTCACAGGTGTGCCTACTCCCGATCGGATCACGGCGATAACTAGCGGCCTTGAGCACATTCTCGCGGATCCGGCCAAGCTCGCGACCAAGGAAAACATCAGCGCCGCAATCGATGGCGTAAAGTCGGTGATCAAGCCCGGTAACGAGGGCAAGAACATTCCAGAAGAAATCGCTGAGTTTCGCAAGGCATTTGACAAGTTCCTCAAGGAAGCGGGTATCAAACAACTGATCGTCCTAGTGGACGACCTCGATCGCTGCCTCCCTGATACCGCGATCGAGACGCTTGAGGCTATCCGGCTGTTTGTCTTTACCTCGGGTACCGCTTTCGTGGTGGCCGCTGATGAAGCCATGATCGAATACGCGGTCCGAAAGCACTTTCCCGAACTGCCGGAGACCACAGGCCCTCGTGACTACGCCCGCAATTATCTCGAAAAACTAATCCAGATTCCGTTTCGCATCCCAGCGCTCGGTGAGACCGAGACGCGCATCTATGTGACCCTGCTTCTCATCGGTGCTGAACTCGGGGAGGCGAATGAGAGTTACGGAAAGCTGATTGCGGTCGCACGCGAGCGGCTCAAACGTCCGTGGGAAAGTGCGCCCCTCGATTTCGCGGCGATCAAGGCGGCTCTCGGCGATGCAACGGGTTCGGTCCAAAATTCCGTTACACTGAGCGACCAAATCGGGCCGATCCTCGCGAGCGGCGCCAAGGGCAATCCGCGTCAAATAAAGCGCTTCCTGAATTCGCTATTGTTGCGGCAACAGACTGCCGAGGCTCGTGGCTTCGGTGGCGACGTCAAGCTTCCGGTGTTGGCAAAGCTCATGCTTGCCGAACGCTTCATGTCGCGCCTCTTTGATCAGATCGCGTTTGCCGCGGCAGCCGATCCGAAGGGACGTTGCAGCGACCTTGAGGCGCTGGAGGCGGCTACGGCCGACAAGCCTGCAACCCAGCCCGCGCTTACCGGCAAAAGGCCGGTGGCGGAAAATAAGCCGGGCAAGATCGAAGACGCCGGAACCGACATCCCAGACAGCGCGCTCGTCGCCGAATGGCTCGCGCTCCCGCAAGTTCGTGCATGGTCACGCGTCAGTCCACCGCTGACCGGCGTCGACCTACGGCCCTATCTCTTTGTCACGAAGGATAAAAAGGACTATTTCGGTGCGGCATCCGCGCTGGGCCATCTCGCAGGGGTGGTCGAAAAGCTGCTCGGCCCCAAAATGGCGGTTCAGGCGCTTGACGCTGATCTCAAAACTCTCAAGGCACCCGAAGCGGCGCAGGTATTCGAGGCGCTTCGCAGTCGTATCATGGGTGAGGATTCATTACTCACTATACCGCCCGGCGTAGACGGCCTCACCGTTTTGGTGAAAGCCCATTCTGAACTCCAAACCAATCTGATCGATTTCCTCGAAGCGCTTCCGAACGATCGGTGTGGAGCATGGCCCGTCTCTGGATGGCAGGGCGTTATCACTGAAGCGTCGGCGATGGCGCGGCTCAATAATCTCATCGAGGAATGGGCCAACAGCGATAGGAAATCGCCCCTAAAGACTGCGGCCGCCGCAGCTCTCAAAGTCAAAATCAGGAGGGTCTAATGGGCACCTCCGGTTCATATGGTGGAGCGGGCAACGGATCCCCCTTGATACCCGGCTTCCTGAATGATCCGGCTCCAGCTTCGGCGCCCGTTCTGCCAGCGCTCGCTCCGCCGACCTCGCCCAATGCGTTGCCTACCCCCAATATGCCGCCCGTCACTCCCGCGCCATCAACGCCGAACCAACCTCAACCGCGACCGGCGCCGCAACAGGCGCCCTTGCCCAACCGCTTTACTGCGCCGCGCAGCAATTTTTCACGTTTCGCGCGTTCCGGCGGAACGGATCGCTCCGCGCTGGGCCGCGCGGTTTCCGGATACGTCTCGACGGCCGCTGGTGGCTCGCGCCAAGCAGTGCGCCGCATGGGAGCGTCGCGACAGGCGGGTGCGCGCCTCTATTCATTCCTAGCCGACGCGCAAGCGCGCGGCCCCGTCGAAGCTCTGCGCAGTCTCAATCTTCAAGCCCTTGCTGGTCGACCCGTTGAAGAAATCTTTCTCGGTATCGCAGAGTATGTTTGTCCAATAGGCGGCACGGTCGACGAAGGTATTGCGCGCGATGCATTCGTCGAAACGATTGCTGACCTTGCTGATCAGGGAATCTCTGATTTCGACGCCTTGACGGCGGATCAAATGCAGACGGTATTCGAGATGTTCGCGACGCACGCTATTGAAGCGCGCATCTTCAACGACATCGGAAAAAACAGCATAAAGCTTCCCGCCGACGTCGCCGCAGTCGAGCGTGTCCAGGCACAGCTACATGACTTTATTGGTCGCGCCGTTAGCGATGCATTGGGTGCTTCCCAAGCCGCACCGAGCACACTCACGGAACAACAGGCACAACAACACGTGGATGCAGTGTATCAAGCTGCGTTCGAAATGCTGCAAACGCTTGGTGACGCGGAGAGTGAATTATGACGCGCCATCTTGTCCAAGGTCACTTCGGCGCCGCCGACCGCGCAAATCTTGTCGCACCTGGTGGCGATGAAAAGTCAACGCGCTTTGACCTCGTCGCCTACGATAAAGTCCTCGACTTCGGCGTTGGTGCAGCTCTAACAGACCTGAAGGCCAAGAATGTTTTTCCGAGTGAGGTAGCCCTCGATCTGGTTGTCCTTGCCGCGCAAGTTTACGCCGCCGATACTCGCATATCGCGCGCGACCGAGTCGGATGATGCCTGGACGCGGGAAATTCGCGTTGTCGTCGCGGTGAGCGATGTCGCCCGCTGGAATTTGGCCGCTCCGGTCGTAGAGCGAATGCTGAATTTCCTAACGGGCGACCGCTGGACGATTCAATTCCGAACTCGCCCGACGCGCTTCGCCCAGATTGTGCCGCAAGCCAACTTAATCGTACCGCCCTTTACAGGGGTGAGCTTGTTCTCAGGTGGCCTAGACAGTCTGATCGGGGCCATCGATCAACTGGAAGCCGAGCGCATTCCGCTTCTCGTGAGTCACGCCGGCGAGCCGGCCGTCAGCAAGGCCCAGAATGACTGCTTCGAGAAGCTTAAGACCCATTATGCAAAGCTGCCTTTCTCCCGCCTCCGTACGTGGATGGCCTTCCCAAAGAAGCTCGTTCGTAATGTTGCATCGGAGGACAGCACGCGGGGCCGGTCCTTCCTCTTCTTCGCGCTCGGCGCTTTCGCAGGTAGCGGGCTGCAATGCGAATTCAAATTGCATGCGCCAGAAAACGGACTTATCGCGCTCAACGTCCCGCTCGACACCCTTCGTCTCGGTTCCCTAAGCACGCGGACAACGCATCCGTTCTATATCGCACGCTGGAACGACCTGCTAAATATACTCGAAATCCCTGGCCACATCGAGAATCCCTACTGGGACAAGACCAAAGGCGAAATGGTCCGTGGGTGCGCTAACACCGCATTTCTGGAACAACTCGTGCCAGACACTCTTTCTTGTGCATCGCCGACCAAGGGCCGCTGGCTGGGACATCCTACACAACATTGCGGCTATTGCTTGCCATGCCTGATCCGGCGCGCGTCACTTGCTTCGATCATTGATCCTACGATCTATACGGTCCCCGATCTGCGTGCGGAAATTTGGGACCCGCAAACGGCGACAGGCGAGCAGATACGATCGTTCCAGTACGCCCTGGAACGGCTACGCGCGCGCCCTGGAATTGAAAAGCTCCTCATTCATAAGCCGGGTCCGCTCACAGACCAGCCCACCTCTTTCGCGGGGCTAGCCGCGGTATACAAGCGCGGACTTGAGGAAGTAGGCTCCCTGCTAACCGGCGTCCATACGCGTCCGTCTTGAGGTTTTGGTGACTGCTAAACTCGTCGACTTTCATTGCCACCTCGATCTTTATCGTGACCATGCAGCCGCGGTCACGGAGTGCGATCGCTTAAAGGTGTTTACCTTAGCCGTTACGACGACGCCGCTCGCCTGGCCGCGCAATCAGGAGCTTGCTGCTCGCACAAAACACGTTCGCGCCGCACTCGGCCTTCATCCCCAGCTTATTAAAGAGCGAGCGCACGAACTTGCCGTCTGGCGCGAGTACCTTCCGCGCACGCGCTATGTGGGTGAAGTAGGCCTTGATGCCGGCCCAGCTCATTATACGTCCTTCGATACGCAAAAAGCCGTATTCGAGACAATCTTGCGGGATTGTGCTGAACAGAAAGGAAAAATTCTTACGATTCACAGTGTCCGGGCTGCGAAAGCAGTGCTCGACATGATCGAAACATTATTGCAGCCTTCGCGAGGGAGCGCGGTGCTTCACTGGTTCACTGGCACCAAAGCAGAAGCCGCGCGAGCCGTCAGGTTGGGCATGTATTTCTCGATCAATCGCGAAATGCTGCGTAACGAGCGCCACCGGGCCACAGTCACGTCGCTACCTCTGGATCGGCTGCTGACCGAGACGGATGGGCCGTTCACGAAGGTCGATGGTCGTGAAGCGAGGCCAAGCGATGTTTCGCTGACCATTGATGAATTGGCGGAGTTACGGTCGTTACCCCCGAAAGAACTCACCGAGATCGTTGCATCAAACCTCAGGAATCTAGTTTCCGACTAGGTTCCCAAGCGCAGGCATTGCTAAGACTGTGAGCGCAACAATTAGTTGGCGGCTTCCCATGGCTGACGATCGCGATCATTTCCAGACAATCTTTAATGGGCTACTTGAGCAAGCCCTTGCGGTCGACGACTTGACCGAAGATCAGGCTCAGGCGCTTCCGGAGCAGATCCTGCAAAGCTTCGTTCCGGAGGTCGCGGAATTCATGCTCAAGAGCATGAAAAAGAAGACACCGATCATGCTGCGCGAACACAAAGAATCCGATGCCGGGTTTGAGCGGCGCAACTACCGGCGATGGAAAAAGCCGCTCGACCTCCTGGAACTGCTCTGGGTCATTTCGGAGGAGGTCGGGGCAAAGTTCAACCAAATCGAACGTCCCGCCGCGGTGGCCGCGAAGGACTATCAGTTTGAGGCGCTGGTATCCCTGCACGCGCGATCGCTGCTTATCACGCGCGAAATTCTTTGCTTGTTGTATGGAGGGTACCCCGATGGAGCATTAAGCCGGTGGCGATCACTGCACGAGTTGACGGTCACCGCCGTTTTTTTGAGAACACAGGATCAAGAGGCTTCTCACCGTTACCTTGCTAGTTTTCCGTTCGCAGCCTTGCGTGCCGCCAATCAACTGAATGAGCACGCCGAGCGTGCAAACATGAAGCCGTTCACGGCGCAGGAAATGGAGGTAATGAAAGCGCGCTGCGATGCGCTTGAATCGCGCTTCGGCAAGGAGATGCATAACGAATATGGCTGGGCCTCGGTTGCGCTTAACAACCCCAGGCCAAACTTTGCTCAAATTGAGAAAGCTATTTCGCTTGACCATTGGCGGCCGCGCTATCGCTGGGCGTCGCAACATACCCACGGGGGTTACAGGCCAGCTCTCTCCATGCTCGGCACGGCTGAGTCAGCGCAGCCGGTCCACTTGGTGGGCCAGAGCAACTCTGGTTTCACCGATCCAATCCACATGACGGCTATATCGCTCAACAACGCAACGAGCTCGCTGCTCACTATTCGCCCGACCGTGGATAACATTATATTCCTGCAAATTATCGATCACCTGTCGAACGAAATCGGGAACGTCGCCGTGGTCGTTGAAAAAGAGGGTCTTGCAAAGGCACAGGTCAAACTGAAGCCGAAGAAACGCGCGAAGAGCCCGGCCGGAAAGAAGAAGAGAAAATAACTCAGCTTGGTGCCGTAAAAACGGAGGCTCTGGCAGCCCGTCAATGGCAAGCCCCGATAGTTGGCAGTTTCCCCACTCCAATGACGGCTGGGACTGGTGCTTCAAGCTTGGGTGTTGCTTGGCCGGCCGGTCCCAGCTTCGATGGCCTTGAGTGCAGCGATGGCATCCGGGATTTCCGAGACGACCCGGCATTGAAACAGTTCATCGAGGGCGACATGGCGCGCTGTGATTGTTGCGCGCAGCGGGTGCTCCGTAAAAAAGGCATGGCAGTGCGCCAACGCCGCGGAGGCGTGTTCAAAGTCGTAAAAATCATTGCTTGTGAAACGCCGGGCTTTGTCCCACCGGAACGCTGCATGCAGGCTTGCGTGGATATGTAGGGTACGAAGCTGCTGCCTCACCTGCGTTCGCTTCTTGAGTGCGACAAGAAGCAGGTTTGCCCATTGATTCCAGAATTTCTGCCATTCGGCCGAACCGCGCTCGGGCGGCTGTCCGCCCGTTTTCTTCTGGAAGAGGTCGCCGGTGACGTCCATCGCCATATCGGCGCCAAGTTCGACCGCGCCGCCAAGCTCAGCGGCGTAGGCCTGCGCGAAGCTCCTAATTTGGTCCGCGTTCTGCGTTACGCCTTGGTTTATTCCGGAGGTATCGAAGTCGAGACCATCAGGCGGCGAATGTGTCCCGATGCTCGTGAACATTTCTTCGAACGAGGTTGTCCACATTTGATCGAAGCATGCCTTCTGAATAGCGAGTTCCGTTTCGGCATCGAAGCCCGTTTCACTCGGATGGAAAAATCCTAAAACATAAACGAGTTTTGACCACACAAGGTGACGTAGTGGATGAAGATCATCACCGTTACCTTGGAAACCGTGAACGAAGTGAGCTACCTCCGTTCCCATTCGCAGCCGGTGTTCAAGGAGCGCCACGCCGAGACTCAATTCATCCACAATGCGCGCGGTCTCCAGACGCGAGTTCACGTCGTCCTGCTTTAAAAATTCGAACAAGTGGCTCTCGCTGACAGGACAGAATGCCTTGCCTTCCGCAACCAACGTTCGGAGGCGCTGAAGTAGTTCCAGCGCTGCAGGGTCAGTTCGTTTGCCTGCCGCGCACTCGCGCAAGATGATCCAGAACTTCGTGTCGAGATAAATGGGGACGCGACCATCGAGCGAGCGCCCCAATGCCACAACACGGCGCTCCACGTGTTGATCAATCGATACTTCTGGGTTTGCGCGATGCGCGTCAATTTCCATGCGTGCACGAGCCCTCATTCAAACCGGCCGCTTCGCGCCTTGTCTTCCTCCGTCTCGCGCCGGCGCTGGCCGTCGATTTCCTTACGCAATCGATCCTTCGCCTCTTCAAGAGCCGCCTTCAGATCGGGCGCATCGCCGACCGGCAAATCGCCCAGCAACTTCAGCCGGGATTCGAGCTTACTCGCCAGCGAGCCGCTCCAACTCATTGGGCGCAAGCGATAGACAATTTCATTGAGGATGATGCGGGGGTCCGGGGCGTTCTCGAGAAGCTTTCGAGGCAAATCCGACCATGCACGCGGTTCCCTATCGCTCGCCCGCTGGACCAGTGTCATGCCGGCTGCGGCGATGGGGTAACGTATCGTCGGGTCGACGGAGCACCAATCCAGAATGACGTCATCCGGCACGTCGTCGAGCGCGTTCCTGTTGAAGCGGTTGAGGTTGCTCAGAAGTCTAACGCTCTGTTTGCGCGTCTCTTCATCGCCTGAAAATAGTTCATCAAGCATAACCGACGGGTGGACATGGAAGAGCGCCTTGATCAGGTCGTCTTGATCGTGAGCGTACACCACGTATGCGGCGACTGCCGCCATCAGGTCACGGCAAAGGCGTCGAACAACCGGCACACCCTCGCTTCCAGCCAATGATGCTTTGATCACCACCGAAAGCTCGTGGTCCTCCCGCGTCGTGCGCGCGTCCTTCTTATGGAAGGTGTATTGGGCCAGCAGGCCGCGACCCGCCTCCCGAACCTCAGGCGCCGTTATGCGCTTGTGGGCGGCATCGGCGTGAAGTCGCATTGAAACGATTTCGAGCGCAGGAGGGAGCCCGTCGGGCTTTCTGCCGATCGCCAGAACCAGATCTCTGAGGTCCGGGCCGGGTACCGCGTCGGAGGCTCGTCCCCAAGCAAGGTTGTAATAGCTGGTAATCGGTGCTTTGCCCAAAGCCAGCGCCTTGTGAAGCCGCGGGAGGCTGCGCTCGTCCACCGCGACGTGCGCCTGGAGGATCGGATATATGGCTGCTAGCGTCGGATGTTCCAACGCCTCATCAAGAATGATGTCCGCCAAGGCCGAATCCCGTTTGTGGAGACTGCTGAGAAAGCCGCCGATGAAGGCAAAGTTGAGTTCATTGCCCGCGACAAATTGGGCGACGATGGCATCCCACATCGCGCGCGGTTGTTCTGCGTTACGTGCCAATCCTTCCCCAAATGGGCCCAGCCTTCCGCTGTTGCCCTTCAGTTCTGGAAGAGCCGCCTTGAAAGCGTCTCCGTCAGTGGCGATATCCTTCGCGAGTGCAGCGACCGCAGCGACAGCGCGCTCGGCAGCTCCTTCAAAATCATGGTCATCGAGGTCTTCCGGATCATCGAGGTCGAGGTGTCCGCCGCCCGAGCCAATCACCAGCCCGCGGACTTTGCTCAGCAAGTCCTTGGGCCGGAGGGCTTCTTCAAGGGAAAGAAGCTGTTGGAGGATTTCCGGCGGGAAGCCCTTGCCGTCATATATTCGCGCCGACCGCGCCGCCAGCCAGCCGTCCCGCCAGAAATTTTTCGCGGAAATCGCCCGCGCGATCCGGTCCAAGGCGTCCGTCTGTCCGCTATTCGACCAGAGGCTACGAAACTCGTTGGCGATGGCGTTTTGCACCTGTGCCGCCACAGGGCTGTCAGAGACGGCAAATGTCTCGGCCAACTTCAGTGCCGCACCAAACCAGTCACGGACATCATCGCCTGTCTCGGGATGGTAGCCGTAGCCACGCGAGCGGGCTCCGAAGTCAAACGCATAGCTCGACGAGAAATGATCCGACTTCAGCATCATCTCCAGCGCCTCGACGCCGACCGAACGTACCGCGCCATCGGGCGAGCGCAACATCGCTTCGACGCCTTTAAGGCGCATCTCAAGCGGCGCATTCGTTCCCGAAAGGGCAATGGAAAAGAGCGACGCAGCCGCGTCGTGCGCTTCGTCCTCGCCCACACCATCGCCTCGCGGCTGCTGCGCGAATTTGGTTAGCAGCGAAAGCGCGCGTTCGAAGTGCGCCGGATCATAGGCCAGCGAACGCAGCAGGCGAACGAAGTGGTTGCATTTCTTGAAGGTGGCTTCGTCAGCACCCTTTAGCGCCACTTCCATCGCTGCCAAGACCGCGTCCGGCGCAACCGGAGCGACATTGTGAAACATCGCGCGGCCGAGATCGGAAAGGTTGGGCAGATCAGCCAGCAACCCGCCAGGTGCCAGCCAACTCTCGACGATGGCCTTAGCTTCCTTGCTGTCATCCAGATAGCCGATCCGCCTTGAAAACGACTGGAGCAACCGCTCCGGCGCGCCCTGAACAAGCTTTGCGGTCACCGTCGCACGCGGAATGTTTTGCAGGGCCATCACCGCGAGGCGGTTGGCGATGGCATGCGGGAGAACGGCCCGCCATACGCTGCGCTCCTGCAACAGCTCGCGGCGCTTCAATTCGGCAACACCACCGAAGACTTCGTCGGCGGTCTTTCCGACCAGACTCCCAAGAACGGGGAGTTCGGCGTCGTCGCCAGACGTCTTCTCACCCTCGAACGAGTAAACGAGCGAACAGGCTTGGGCAATGGAAAGCAGGCCCGCGTCATGCTCATGCCGCTGCTGAAACAGGCGCTGAAACAAATCCGCATCGCTCAATCCGGCAATGGATTCGTTTTTACCGACCGTGGCGGCAAGGGCGAGGGCAACCCGGGCATTGCCGCCGGAGAATTCAGCAACGGTTCTGGCATCAATCTGCGAAAGCGTAGGATAGCGTTTGGCGACCAAGGTTTCGATAAGCGCGAGCGAAGACGTTTCCGACGTGAAAACGTCGGTCCCTTCCGGTTGGTCGTCCCGGATATCGTATTCGACCGTTATCACGCTGATTGTTGTTCCCGCAGACCGCGCAATCTCGGAAAGCTGCCGGTGTTGATCGGAAGGGTAATTGTCGATCACAAGAATCGCGGGAGTCCGCGTCGCGACGAGGTCAGAGGCGAGCCCGGCCGGCTGTGGGTCGGGAGTATCCATGACATTGGTATAGATGGCCTGAGAAGGATCGAGGCTGCCCGTTCCAATGCCCGGATCAAAGAGAGCTTCGACCAATCGCGTCTTGCCAACGCCCGACAAGCCCACTAGCCGGGCAACGCTGCCAGGCTTCCGAAGCGCGTCACGGATCTTGTTGATGCCATCGATCGCCGAGAGGCCGTCGCCCTCATCACTACTGCCGGTCTTGATGCGGGCCGCATCGTCCGTGAGGTAGGTCGCGTCGATCCCGTCGGGCGCGTGCGACCACGAGCCGAAGGGACGCCAGCCCGGAACCGACTTGCCGATGCGCGCGCGAACCCAAAGGATGACGCCTGCATGGTCGCGGACCCACGTCGCGACCCGCGTTCGGTCGTAGAAATCAAGCGTGAGGTTTTCCCCGTGCGGAAGACCCTTCACGGCTTCCGCCATAGCGTTGCGGCGGCTGGTCAAAGCCGTATCCGACGTTGAGCCGTTGGCGCTCACAATGATGTAAGCCCCGGATGCTTCCGCCAGTTCAACGATCGACGGACGCAGGACGCCGCCCGGTTTCATCTCCTCGAGGATTGCCGCACGGGGCATGTCGGATTTCTTGGCCTGAAAGCCCGTTGCGGCCTTAGGAACGAAGCCCGTGATCGCAGTTCCAGCTGGCAGGGATACGCGAACGTCGAGCCCGCCATCCTTTGCGGTCTGATTTCCGCCGTAATTAACCGCTGTGAGCGGCAGGCCGTGCTTACGCAGTTCCGCCTCACAAAGACGGCCCACGAGGGTTCGCAAGTCTTCGTCGTTCAAGGCTGCAATATCATCGCCAGTAATTTCAAACATGGATTGAAATTAGGCATCCCCACATGGCGGGTCAATGAACAGGCGAAGTAACCCACGCAATAAAGGACCTTTGCATGGTTCTAGGTCATCCGAGCGGCATTCAATCCCGTCGAGGCGCCCGAGAACCACTGGAGCAAGGCGGTCAGCCGGTCATGGCACGGCGAGGTCCAAGAACCCGGTGTTGCCGCGCGCCGCCAGCAGGCTGATGATCTCCTGTACCCTCGCTTGTGTCACCACCGAGGCGCTGAGCTTTCCGGCGACAAGGATTTGTCGCAGGGAGGTCTCCTGGGCCAGGAGTATCCAGCTATTCACCAAGGGGTGCTTTACGAGCGCATGGGTGACTTCGACGACGCGGTCGGTTGCATCCGGAAGCTGCTGAGCGAGGCCATCGATAATGCCGATGGGATCATTCGGCGCGAATCCGGCCATGAGTATGCGCAGCAGCTGTTCCATCAGCCAGCCGGGGTCCACCTTCCAGTGAAAGAACTGACCGATTGTCCCAAGCTCATTCCGGTAGGCGTCGGGATCATCGCAGCCAGTTGCCAACGAGAGCCGGCGATTCCAATAGGAAATCGCCCTTTCTTTAATCTGGGCATCGCCAGAGATCAGGTGGCGACCCATATACCACATGGCTCTTCGCCGAACCGGCACAGGCGCACACGCCCAAAATTGCTCCAGCAGGTCCTCGGGAAGCGCGTCGTGAAGATAGAGTGCCATCAAATACTCGGCGAGGTGGGTGCTGGTTGAATCACCGTTTGTGGAAGCGTCGGCGCCTAAGCTATTGATTTGGTCGGCGTAGCATCGGCGCAGCGGATCCAGAAGCGGAGCGAGCGGAGCTTTGTCGGATTGAAGATGCGCCAGCCAAGCGGCGGACCGCAGCGGATTTTCGTCGGGTGGGAATAGGTTGTCCATTTGCTTGCGCAACCAGCCTTCGCCGAAATAGAACAACCACGTCAGATAGCGGCCAAGGATCGCACGCGGTATCCATCCCGCCGCCGAACGGTCGGCTAGTTCGGTCTCGAATATTCTGCTCAGATCGGGCGTCAGCGCGAGCGCTTCGCGGGGAGATTTGCCAATCGCGCTTTCGGGATCGCTCTTGAGCCACCAAAGCAGGAGGACACAGAGTTCGATCGCCGCACCACGCGGAGTTCGTTGCGCAGAGAAAAACACGTGCTTATCGTCGCGCTGGCTCTCCCCTTCAGAAAGCGGGATCGTCGATACCCGGTGATAGAGCGCGAAAGCGAGAGGCGGAACGACCGCTACGTATGAGTTGGGGAGGCGTTCAACGCCGCCGCGTAATCCTGACCCAAGTACTTCAACTACGGTGCGCAAAGTCCATAGCCAGTTCGGATCATCTCCCGCAACCGGCTCTACGTCCGGTGTGGGCGTTCCCGCACGCTCAGCAGTACCAGTCATCAACGCGAACAACGGGCCCCACGTGATCTCGCCTCCGTTCGCGACTGACTGCTGTAGCCCCTCCAGCAGCCCACGAATGAAGACCGGCCTCAAGCGCCCGAATTTGTTTGCGTTCGCAGAGAAGCCCTTGGGATCAGCATTGGCAGCTTGGCGCAGCGCGTTCGAAAGCGCCGATGCGGTATGTTTTTGCAATCCGGGCTCAGGTCGCCACCCAGCCAAAAATGCGACCGTTTCGTCGATCGATTGCGCGCGTATTACTTCGGGCGTCAGCGGGCTCTCTTCCGTCGCGAAATGGCGCGTGTGCCACGCGTCAGGATCACCGAATTCAGCGAAAGTTGCTGCCACCGCCTCACGGCGAGCAGAGGGTAACGCCTCGCGCCAACCCCAAACGATGTCCCGGATGGTCGTTTCGCGGTATTTTCGTTCGTCCTCGTCCGTGATTGGCCGCTTCTCGTACTGCTCGAAGCTGGCCCTAAA
>WUUC01066473.1_pt1 | contig 15677 bp, 11 predicted proteins | sample 6278441 | NCBI WGS metagenome assembly WUUC01 (sample SAMN13675441, study PRJNA597444) | soil metagenome | isolation source: soil | place: USA: Washington | collected 2017-10
GACGCAGGAGGACCTGGTGCTCCGTGTCGGCGCGACGCTGCAGCTCGATCTCACGATGCGCGTCGGGCGCTGCAGGAAAACCTCACCGTCACCGCAGAGGCTCCGCAAGTGGACCTCACATCGGCGCAGGTGGGCGGGAACGTCTCTGCGGGTGAAATCAAGGATCTGCCGTCAATCACACGGAACTTCCCCGGGCTTGTCGCGCTCCTTCCGGGTGTGCATTACAACCCGGCGTCGGACGGCGCGTCGGACAGCGTGACGATCAACGGCCAGCACGGAAGCGGCGTCGTCTTCCTGATGGACGGCGGCAGCAACAACGACGATCTGCGCGGCGGCAGCGCCGGCGCCCAGGCGCGCACGCCGCTCGAAGCCGTTCAGGAGTTCCAGGTGGTCACCAACCAGTTCGACGCGGAGTACGGCGCCGCCACCGCGGGGGTGATCAACGCCGTCTCGAAGCAGGGCTCGAACGCGCTGCACGGCAGCGCTATCGGGTATTCCACCGACGGCTCGCTGACGGCGAACTTCAGCAATCCCTCCGGCGACCAGCGGCTGGGCACCTTCCTGATCCCGACCTCGCTGTCGGGCGGCTGGTTCCCGCGGCAGTTCCAGATTGGAGCGCGGTTCTGGTTCTGAGGAGACCGTTCAAAGGCGAAGCCACGAAAACACGAGACGCGAAATCGACCTGTCGTCTTTTCATGGGTTTCGTGATTTCGTGGCTCGTCGTTACGATGTTCACCGCAGAGCGCGCAGAACCCGCAGAGATTCCCCAAGGGTCTCTGCGCGTTCCGACGTGTTCTGCGGTGATCGTGTTTGGTGCTCTCGTTACGGCTGCAGGGTGCGGGATGACACGAACGGCGGCGGTTGCGTTCGTCCTGGCGGCATCGCTGCCCGGCGTCACCTCCGCGCAGGGGCGCGTCACGTTCAGCCGCGATGTCGCGCCCATCCTGTACGAGCAGTGCGCGTCGTGCCACCGGCCCGGCCAGATCGGACCCTTCAGCCTTCTCACCTATCAGGACGTGCGGCCGCGCGCAGCCGCTATCGCGCGCGCCACCCGCACGCGCCAGATGCCGCCGTGGAAACCGGAGCCGGGCCGTGGCGGTCCGTTCACCGGAGAGCGCCGCCTGAACGACGAGCAGATCGCCCGGATTCAGCAGTGGGTCAGAGACGGCACGCTCGAGGGCGATCCGGGGGATCTGCCGCCGGCGCCCACGTTCGCCGAGGGCTGGCGGCTCGGCCGGCCGGATCTCGTCGTCACGCTCGCCGACGCCTACGTCCTAGCGGCAGGCGAGGGCGACCTGCTCCGCAACTTCGTCATCCCGCTTCCGATTGCTTCCACGGTGTACGTGAGAGGTGTCGAGTTCCGCCCGGGCAATGCCAGCGCCGTTCACCACGCCAACATGCGGATCGATCGCACGCCCGCGTCGCGCGCGTTCGACGCCGCCGACGGAGCGCCAGGATTCGACGGACGGCTGACGACCGGCAACTTCCCGGACGGGTATTTCCTGGGCTGGACGCCGGGGCAGCTCCCTCCGCTCGCGCCGGCCGACCTCGCGTGGCGCCTCGATCCGGGGAGCGACCTCGTCGTACAGCTCCACCTGCAGCGAGGCGCGACGGCACAGCACGTACAGCCGGCCGTCGGATTCTTCTTCAGCGACCGCCCGCCGGCCCGGACGCCGGTGATGCTGCGGCTCGGGCGTCAGAACATCGACATCCCCGCCGGACGCGGCGAATACGTCGTCGAAGATCGTTACGTGCTGCCGGTGGACGTGGCGGTCCACGCCGTGCAGCCGCACGCCCATTTCCGCGCGCGGCGGATCGAGGGCTTCGCGACACGGCCGGACGGAACGACCACGCCGCTGATTACGATCGCGGACTGGGATTTCACCTGGCAGGACGCCTACCGGTACATCGATCCCGTGAGGCTGCCGCGCGGCACCGCGATCGGCATGCGGTACACGTACGACAATTCAGCCGCGAACCGCCGCAACCCGGATCGACCTCCGCGGCGCGTGCGATGGGGACAGAACAGCACCGACGAGATGGGGGACCTGTGGCTGCAGGTGCTGCCCCTGACGGCGGACGATCGCGCCGCGCTGCTGGCCGACTTCGGTCCGAAGGTGCTCGCGGAGGACGCGGCCGGCTACGAAACCTTGCTGAAGAGCGAGCCGGCGAACGCGCGGCTCCACGAAGCGGCGGCGATCATCTACCTGACGCTCGGACGCGTCGACGCGGCCGTGGCGCGTCTGACCGACGCGATCCGCCTGGCGCCGGACGCGCCTTCCGCGCACTACAACCTGGGCACTGCATACGCGTGGCAGCGCCGCTTCGAAGCGGCCGCCGGCGAGTTCCGCCGCGCGCTGCAGCTTCAGCCGGATCACGTCGCTGCGCACGTGAACCTTGCGGTGGCGCTGCGCTCGCTGGATCGCGCCGGCGAGGCGGAGAGACACCTCGAGCGCGCGCTGCAGATCGATCCGCACAACGCCGCGGCGCACACCAATCTGGCGGCGATCCGCCGCGCGTCGGGTCGCACGCGCGAGGCGGTCGCGCACTACCGGAGCGCGCTCGTCGCGAACCCCGACCTGCTGGAGGCGCTTGCCGATTTGTCGTGGCTGCTGGGGACCTCGTCGGACGGCGAGATCCGGGATCCCGTGGAAGCGGTGCGCCTCGCCGGCCATGCGGCGGCGCTCACCGGAGAGCGGGACATCCGCGTGCTCGACAGCCTCGCCGCGGCGCGCGCCGCCGCCGCAGATTTCGACGGCGCGATTGCCGCCATCGAGCGCGCGCTGGATGTGGCCGCCCAGCCGCGCGCTGACGATACCATCCGCGTGCTCGAGTCGCGCCGGGCGCTCTATCGGGCGAAGACGGCCCTGTACGACCCCCGCTGACGATCAAGACGCCAGCCGCAGAACGCGCAGAAGCCGCAGAGATTCTCCGCAAGGCAAGCCACGAACCCACGAAAGCACGAAATCATGTCGTTCCGTGTTTTCGTGTTTTCGTGGGCTACGTCTTTTTCGCTCAGGAAATGAGGGCCGGCTGAAGCCGGCCCCACAGGTTTAACACCGTCCTCAGAACGAATACGTCAACCCGAACTCCGCGATGCGCGGCGGCATGATCTCGATGGGCCTCATGAACGTCGGTCCGGAGAGGCGCGACAGATCGAGCACCGTGTTCGAGTTCAGCAGGTTGAACACGTTGGCGCGCACCGCCACCTTCTGCCTTGTCGACAAGGTGAACGTCTTCTCGATGCGCACGTCGAGCTGGTTGTTGTGCGGCAGCCGCCGCGTCCCGATCGGCTCGACGTTCAGCGTGATGTTGGGGATCGTCCGGCCGCCGGTGAACCGCACCTGGCGGGCCCAGGGATAGCCGCTCCGGTGCTCGAAGTTGGCCGACGTCATGATCTGGTAGGGGAACACGTACACGCCGGACACCTTGGCGCTCCATTCCCATTCGCGATCCGATGTGTTGATTTCGGCGTTCGGGTTGAACGGGCCGCTCTCGACGTTGCCGTTGAACTCGCTGCCGATGGCGGTCACCTGAATCGGGACGTTCCGCTTGGTGGCCGAATACGATCCGAGGAACTGCCAGTTTCGCGACAGACGCTTGAAGACCGACAGGTCGATGCTTCTGTACTTCTGATCGGCGTTGCGGTCGTTGATGCGCGCGAACCGCTCGAACTGGCGGCCGTTCAGGGTGGTCGGGAACTCAAAATAGGTGAAGGACACGCCGGGGTCGTCCGCGGTGCCGGCGCGTCCGTCGGGACCGGGGTCCGGCCGTGTGACCGGGATGTTGTAGGTTTCGTAGGGCCTCAGCATGTTCAGCAGCCTGTACGTATCCCGGTACCTCGAATAGACGCCGCTCACGCGGAACGCGAAGTTCGCCATCAACTCTCGCTCGAGCGAGAGCGAGAGCTCGTCGCTCTTGGGCTGACGTTCGTCGGGGTGCGGCACAGTATTGGTGCCGCCGGACTGCGAGACGAAGTCGGAGCTGGTGGGATCGAGATTGACCTCGCCCGCATCGTAGTCGCCGTTGCCGTTCAGGTCGCGCCAGCGGTAGATCACCTGCGTGCGCACCTGCGCGTCCGCCGCGTCGAGCTCCGGCACCTGCTGCCGTGCATGATCGAAGCGGCCCCAGCCGCCCTTGACCATCGTCCGGCCGTCGCCGGTGACGTCCCACGCCGCATGGAGGCGCGGCGCCACCGAATTCCAGATATTGAACTGTTGCTGCTCGTAGCAGGTGGCCGGGAACGCGACGTGTCCCGGCGGCGTTGCCGCGTCGCGGCACGATTCGGGCACGAACCCGTTGTCGTGCGCGAACCGGGCGCCGAGGTTCAGTGTCAGGCGGCGCCCGACCGTCCAGCTGTCCGTGGCGTACACGCCAAGATAGTGTGTGACGACCTTCGCGTAGGCGGGGTTGTTCCACACCTCGATCTGGTTCGCCGCGCCATCCTGGAACAACAGCCGATAGTTGTAGAACGCCGACGAGAAAGCGCCCTGATACTGCAGCTGCGGATCGAGCTCGGGATACTGGCGGCCGAACCAGTTGTCGGTGTAGTCGAAGCCGAACTTGAACTCGTGGTTGCCTTTCATGAGATCCGGCTTGAACCACGACATCGTGCCCTTGTAATGGTGCCGGGGATTGTGCGGCCGCTGCCCGACGGTCGCCTGCGGTCCTTTGTTCACCTGCGTGATCTGATCGAAGCTGGGGGGCACGTCGCGCGGTGAGAAGTTCCAATAGTGGCTGTCGTAGGTCCAGTAGCCGTACTGAAACGACGTGACGAACGAGCTGCCGTGCACCCGCTGCCATTCGATCTTGAATGTCCGGCTCGGGGTCATGAGCCCGCCGCGGTAGTCCCACGCGCGGAACTGGTCCAGGTTCGCCGTGTCGTATTTGTGGTTGTACTGGTAGAAACCGACGAACCGGTTGGACTGCGACATCTGGTACGAAAGCTTCTCGGTGTGGAACCAGGAGAGCTCTTTCGCGACCGCCGGCGTCACGCCGTCGGGCATGAACGTATTGAGCGGAATGTAGTCGTCGGTCATGCGGCGTGCGGCGGCGTAGAACCACAGTTTGTCGCGGATGATGCGGCCGCCGAGATCGCTGCTCAGGCTGTAGCGATTCGCCATGAGGTTGCTCGACTCGATGCCCGCGGCCCTGAGCTCGTCGTCGATGTTGTTGCTCTGGAGATTACGGTCGGTCTTGTTGAACGACGTCGTGCCGTGGAACTCGTTTCCGCCGGATTTGACGATGGCGTTGAGGTTCACGCCGCGGCTCGGCACCTCCGCGCTGTTGCCGATCGTGCGGACCGCCGCCTCCTCGATTGTCGTGTAGTCCCAGTAGTTGGCCTGGCCGCCGGACGCCTGCAGGCTGCTCGTCTGCACGCCTTCGAGCGTCGAGTAGGGCTCGCCCGCCTGGCCGAACACGCGATAGGTCGGCACCTGGTTGAGGCTGCTCCCACCGACGTCCCTGAGCGTCCGCACGCCCGGCGCCTGCGCGAGCAGGCTGACGATGCCGTTGCGGCTCGAGGGCAGCAGCTCGATCGTTTCGCGCGTGAACTGCGTCGTCGCCGTTGTAGAGGTCGTGTCCACGACCGGCGCGGCCCCCGACACCGTGATGGTTTCCTGCAGCGCGCCGACCTTCATTCCGACGTCGAGGCGCGCCGTGAATCCGACCGTGAGCCGGACGTTGTCGCGGCGGACCGTCTGAAATCCGGTGAGGGCGTACTCGACGACATACGTTCCGATTGGAAGAGGCGTCAGACGATATTCGCCGTTCTGCTCGGAAACGGCGGTGACGGACTGCACCTGCAGCGCAGGACTCGTGGCCGTGACTGTGACACCGGGCAGCACGGCGCCGCTTTCGTCCACCACTTGCCCGATGATGCTGGCCTGCTGTTGCGCGGCCGCGAGTGAGGCCGCCAACACGAGCGAACACGACAGCGCCGCGCCGGCGGCGTAACGGATCGCCTTCCCCGAAGCTCGCTTCGCCATACCCTAATCTCCCTTCGGTTGCGTACGAACGCGGATGACGCGAACAGACGATGAGTGCGGGATTCTGCACCCCGGGATGAAATGGGAAACAGGCGTGAGGAGTGAGCCAGGACGTCACCCCCGTTTAAGAAGCGACAGCGGCGCGAATGAAAACGGCACGAGTCTACGACAAGCGATCCTCGATTGAAACCTGGTAATCACCGCGGGATTCGCGGGAGCCGCCCGCCGGGCCTGCGGCATCCGAAACGTTGGATCTCACGATTCTGCGTTCAATCGCCGCCATCACGCCATTTAGCCATTTAAACGTCACCCTATCGGGCAAGCGGCGGTGCCGCGAAACCAAGCCGGCTGCAATGACGTCAGCGGGAGCGCGCGAGCCCCTCGCGCGCCGCACCCGATTCGGGGTCGAGCGTCAGCGCCTGGGCGAACAGGTCTGCGGCTGCAGCGCGCCGCCCTGCCGACAACTCGAGCAGGCCGAGGTTCGTATAGCTGGTCACCCCCCGTGGATCGAGACGAAGCGCCGTCCGAAAGGCCGCCCGCGCCTCCTCCTGCCGCCCCTGGGTCGCATGTATGGCGCCGACGAGATTGTGTGCGTCCGACCGGGACGCATCCATTCGGATCGCCTGCTGCACCTCGTCAAGCGCCTGAGGCAGCCGTTGGTTCATGAAATGCCACCCTGCGGTGTAGTACCTCGTCGCGGCGCGCTCCGGGAACCGCTTGCGGAGCATCGCCACGGTGACGGCAAGGCCATTCGCGTCCGAGGTGTCGGCGTATATCGAGGCGAGCTGTTCGATCGGTGCCGGATCGTCTGGCGCGAGCTCAATCGCCTCCTCCGCGGCGGCAACCGCCTCGGGGAAGGCGTTCGTGGCTGCGAGCGCCCTCGAGAGCGCGAGCCGGGGCGCGACCGCGCGCGGCCGATCGGCAGCGGCCTTCTTCAACACCTCGATCGCCTTGCTCTCCTGTCCCGATGCGACTGCGGTGCGCACCAGACCCTCGGCCGTCATTGCGTCCTCGGGATCCATCGAAATGGCTGTCGCGTAGTTGTCGTACGCAGAACGATATGCGGCGGCTGCCACCAGCATCGCCCCACGCTCTCTCCATTGAGCCGCGCTGGCACCGGCCAGCGCGCGTTCGACGATCGGCGGACGCGGATGGCCGGCGAGCAAACGCCGGAGAGTGTCGGCATTGGAGGTGGCGGTCGACGCGTTGATCGCCGCGGGACCCGAGAACTCGAGCGCCATCCGGTCGTCGGTCTGAATCGCGGCGTTCGCCCCGTACGTCTTCAACTGCGACGGCCCGCCAACGAACAGCGACCATAGGGCGAAGGGATCCTGGACCGACACTTCCCGGAGATCTTCCGCGACGCCGGGACGCGCCCAGGCCGTTTCCACGTTGCCGAGGCGCGACTCGACCGGCTCGGCGCCGCCCACGAGCAGCAGATCGCCTTCCCCGATCAGCCACATCGTGCCGTTCGGAAAAACCGACGCGAAGGTCGCGACAATGGAGCGCAGATCGGCGTCGCTGATGTCGTAGGTGTGTGCCCACTGGCAGAAGATGCCGTCCGGCCTGAGCCGGCCGCGAACGGCCGTGAAGAACTCGCGCGTGAACAGCGCGGCGACGCCGGCCATCCACGGATTGGACGGCTCTGAAATGATCACGTCGTAGGTGCGCGACGAAAGCGCGAGATGGGAGCGGCCGTCGCCGAGGATCAGCCGTGTGCGCGGATCGTCGAGCGCCCCGCGGTTCTCCTTTGCAAAGTGCCGCGATGCCTCGACCACTTCGGGCGAGATCTCGACCACGTCCACCGCGGCGGCCGGATGCACGAGCGCGGAAGCCAGCGTTACCCCGCTGCCGAGACCGATGATGCAGATCGAATCGGGGTGCTCGTGCAAGAGGAGGGGCAGATGCGCGAGCAGCTTCTGCGTAAGCATGTCCCCGGAGCTCGACGCATCGACCTTGCCGTCGATCGACAGCGACCGGATGCCGGTGAGCTCCTTGACGGAGACGATACCGGTCGCACCCTCACGATAATGCAGCAGCGTGCCGGCTCTCAAGGCGGTGGCGACGTCCACGCCGCTCGGCACGCGCGCCGCGTATTTGTACCCGCCGCCCGCCAGGAGCTCGCGGTCCCATGCCGGAGTGGCGACGACGAGCCCGACGGCGGCGACGGCGGGCAACACACCGGCGAAACGCGCCGCTCGTGGCAGTCGTCCCCACGCAACCGCGATGAAAGCCGCCAACGCGAGAAGCGCGGCCGCGAGCCGAAGGGTGTTCTGGAGACCGAGCAGAGGGATGGCGAGGAAGCCAGCGGCCAGCGAACCGGCCACCGACGCGACGGTGTTGACCGCGTATGCGGATCCGAGACGGCGCGCGACTTCGCCGCGACGGCGTGCGACGATCTCCAGCGCGAGCGGGAAGGCGGCGCCCACCGCTCCGGCAGCGGGCATCGCGAGCAGGCCGACGACGGCCGCGTGCACGATCACCAGCCGTCCGAACGGCTGGGACGTGGCGGACAGCTCCCCGATCACGAATACCGGCAGTTCCCGCCCGGCGATTGGCGTGACCCACATCACCGCGAGCGCCGCGGCGCCCAGTGCGATCGCGAGCGGCAGCGCGGGACGCCGCGCGCGGCCGGCGGCGGCGGAGCCGACCACCGAACCCAGCGCGAGCCCGGCGATGACTCCGGTGAGCGTGGCCGCAAAGGCGTACGTGGACGGCCCGATGACGCTCGACGACACCCGCGCCCAGGCAATCTCGAAAAGAAACGTGGCGCAGCCCGACAACGCGAGCACGGCGCCTCCCATCCACGAGGGCGGCGGCTCCGGCTCGACGACCGGCGGCCGCTGACGCGCGCGTCCGCGCCTGGCGCTCTGTCCGGCCGGTGCCCTGTGTGTCGACGGCTCATCGGATACGGGTTCGATGTCGTCGGCGCTCGTCCCGCGCGCGAGAACCAGCGCCGTCACACCGGCCAGGCTTCCAGCCGCGACGGCAACGATCGTGGCGCCGGTGAGCCCAAGGCGCGGAAGCAGGACGAAGGCGGAGGTGAGCGCCCCGAGCGCGGCTCCGGCCGTGTTCGCGGCATAAAGCGCGCCGCCGCTGCGGCCCGCGCTCGAATCGCCGCGCACGAACCAGCGCACGGCAAACGGAAAGGTCGCTCCGAGGGCCATCGCCGGAAGCGAGAGGAGGAGCAGACAGGCGGCAACGCGAACGACGGGAAAGAACAGGCTGGCTTCGCCGTCGCGGTACGCCCATGCGAGCGCGGGGACGATCGCGCCGAGCGCGAGCGGGATCAGGAGGGCCGCGATGAGAACGAGCAGTTCCAGGGCGGCGTACGCCAGCAGCGCCTGGCGCCGTGTGACACGCACCGCGGCGCGGGAGCCCAGCAAAGATCCGGCCGCAAGCCCGCCCATGAAGGCAGCGACGACCGTGCTCGTGGCCGCAGTGGCGTGGCCGATGTAGAGCGTGAGCAGACGGGTCCACGCGACTTCGTACACCAGCCCGGCGAGGCCCGATGCGGCATACGCGGCGAGGAAGATCCACCTCGTCATGGTCGGGCAGGAGTATAAGGGGATTCCATTCTCTTATGACTACCCTGTACGCGACGGTCTGGATCGCGCTCGCGCTCTTCGCCACGGGAGAGGCGGGCCGGCTGCGCGCGGGCACCGGTCGTCCGGCTGCACGGTGGGCGCGGCCCGTGGCGGCGACGGGCGCCCTCCTGATGATCGCCCACGTGCTCGTGGCACTGGCGCTCCGCTACGACTGGGACCACGATCGCGCCGTCAGCGAGACCGCGCGTCAGGCGGCGGGCGTGTACGGGTTCGAGTGGCGGGGCAACATCTACGTGAGCTACGCGTTCGTCGCGCTGTGGGTCGCGGAGGTCTGGCGGTGGCGCAGTCCGTCGCCGCGCTCGCGAACCGCCACCTGGATCGTGCGCGCCTTCTTCTTGACGGTCATCTTCAACGGCGCCGTGGTGTTTGCGAGCGCCCCGGGTCGTGTCGCAGGCGTCGCAGTCGTGGCGGCGCTCGTCTGGATCTGGTGGCCGCGCACACGTACCGTGTAGCGCACGACTTGGCGACCGGTTTCCATTCCCCGGCTTTACTCCACCGCGATCAGGCCGGCGCGGCTGAACGCCTCGACGATCTCCGCCACAAAGGGCGCGAGCGCCGGCATTGCGGAGACCACGGCGGCCATGCGCGCTTCGATGCGGCCCCTGGTCACGCCGGGGCTGCGCCAGCTGCCGCCGCCCGACTCCGCATTGAGCAGCAGTGCCTGCAGCCGGTCCACGGCGTTGGCGAGGCGCGCCTCGGGTGTCTCGATCGCTTCGAATTCGTCCCAGAAGCGCCGGATGTCTGCCGCCTGGTCCGGCGGCAACAGTCCGAACAGGCGGTCGGCCGCACGCTCTTCCCGTTCGGCCTTCGAGCCGTGCGCCGCGATGTCGTACGCGAACGTGTCGCCGGCGTCGATTTCCACGATGTCGTGGATCGCGACCAGTTGCAGGGTGCGCAGCAGGTCCACAGGCTGCTCGGCGTATTCGCAGAGAACCATCGCGCAGACGACGAGATGCCACGAGTGTTCCGCGGAGTTTTCGGCGCGCGAGCCGTCGGCGAGCGGCGTGCGCCGGAGGACGTGTTTCAGCCGGTCGATTTCCACGAGGAAGGCAATCTGCCGGGCGAGCCGGTCGGTGGACGGTCGCGGAGGCAGGCACGAGGCGCCGGAGTCGGCCATCCGCGTATTGTGACGCGGGACGCGGTTCAAGATACCCTTCCGCGTTTCGCGGCGACCAGGCCGAACAGACGGAAAGCGCGCCTCAGGGAGCACCGCACTCGCCGAGACGAGCCGTCCGGATCGTTCCGGTCGACGCCTTGCGTGTCGAGTAGACTTCGATCGTCTATCCTGCACAGGATCATGTTGTCCTCATGGTCTGGTCGCGGCCCGCGCACGACACGCCTCGGCGCGGCGCTCCTGTTGTGCGCCGCTACCCTGCAGGCGCAGTCGGCGGCCCTCAGCCTGGGCGATCTCGGCGCCGCCATTCTGAAGGGATCAAAAACGCTGCAGGCGATGCGAGGCGCGAAACGGGGGGACGGCCAGTCGTTGCTGCAGCGTCCGGTCGTCGGGTTCGCGGCCGGCGAATGCACGCTCGACGTCGGCGGCGACATCCCGACGGTCGAGTGCGTCAACGAGCGCGCGATCGACGAAGCGGCGGCGAGGCCGGCGCTCGAGAGCCTGCTGGCCCGGGCCCGCGCCGAACTGCGCGCCCCGACGTGGACGGAATCGAAGTGGCTTGCGGGCCGCGAGGGCGCGTCGTTCAAACATGCATCCGGCGCGGAGATCGACATCGGCCTGCCGCCTGCCGCTGACGCGGGTCTGCCGTCGACCTACGGCCCTGTGATGCTGATTGCGATGGCGGCGGTGGAGTGAGAGGAGGTCCGGCTGAAGCCGGACCCCACGTCCGCCTATTTCCTGTAGCTGCTCACAGCCGGCAGGTACGAGCCGGTACCCGGCGCCGGAGCCGGTTCCGCGACGACCGGCATCGTGAGCGTGCCGATGCCGTCGATCGAGGCGACGATCTTGTCGCCCGGTTTCAGGAACACCTGCTTGCCGCGCACCGTCGTCCCCATGCCGACCCCGCCGGAGGTGCCGGCGCCGATGATGTCGCCGGGGAACAGCGTGACGATCGACGACGCGTACTCGATCACCTCGTAGAGCGAGTGAATCATGTCGCCGGCCGTCGCATCCTGCATCTTCTCGGTCCCGACCGTGAGCGTCTGCCGCAGGTTCTTCATCGGGTCGCCGTAGAATTCCTTCGGGACGATCCAGGGGCCCATCGGCCCGAACGTGTCGTGCCCCTTGCCGACGAACCAGTCGGATCCCGACGAGAATCCCCCCGGAGGCCGCCCGCCGCGGTCCGAGATGTCCAGCATCACCATGTAGCCGAAGATGTGGTCCTGCGCCTTGGTCGCCGGCACGTACTTCGCGGCGCGGCCGATCACCGTCGCGAGCTCCACTTCCCAGTCGATGCGGTCGCGGCCGTGCGGCAGCTGAATCTCGTCGCCGTTGCCGATGATGACGCCGCGCGTCGGCTTGATGAACATGTACGGGACGCCGCGGTTCGCGCGCCGCGCGGCGATCTGCTTCTTCTGATCCTCGGCCCCCGCCCCGCCTTCGCCGACGTGGCTGAAGAAGTTCACGGCAGTCATGAGCATCTTGCCGGGATAGAGGAGCGGCGCGAGCGTCTTGACCTGGCCGACGTCGTGGATATAGCGCGGGCGGGGGTTCGCCGACAGCCGCTTGTTGGCGACCACATCGTTCACGATTTCGTACAGCCGGTACTTCAACCCGTACTCGTATTGACCGACGAGGTCGAGCATCGTGTCCGGCATGGGAATGCGCGGGTAGGCGGGGTTGCGCTCGAGGGCGCGGTTCGCCGCGTCGAGCTCGAGAATCAGCTTGTCCTGCAGCACGATCCCGACGCGCTGATCCCCTTCGATCTCGAAGGTGCCCAGCTTGAACGGCTGGGCGCTGGTGATGCTGGGTCCGCCCTGGGCCCAGAGCGGCACGGCGGTCGCGAGTATTGCGAGCACGGTCACGACCTGAATACGTCGCATGAACATTCCCCCTTGGAGCCTTCGCGGGTTGGAACGAAGGAAACGCTAACTCTATCCGGGCGCGCGACGCTGTCAAGCGCGTACGGCCGAGCCCCTGGGGCAATCCACGGCCACCCTCGCTCCTGGGCCCGGAGTCGCGTCCTGGTGCGATACAGTGGCCCTATGCGCCCGAGGGTGATCGCCGGCGTCGGCCTCGTTCTCCTGATCGCGGCGGCCGGTCTGTTTCTGTGGGCGCGCGCCGTCCTCGGCGGCGACGCCGTACGGCACGCGCTCGCCGCGCAGCTCTCCAGCGCGCTCGGCCAGCCGGTGGCGGTCGGCAGCATAAACACGGCGATTTTCCCCTCGCTGACGGTCGGTCTCGGCGACGTGGCGATCGGCGACCCGGTCAGCATTCACGTGGCCACGCTCAGCTTCGGCACGAACCTTCGCGCGCTCCTGTCCCGCCGTATCGAGAACGCCAGCGTGCGCCTCGACGGCGCGCGCATCGAGCTACCGCTCCCCGAGTTCGCCGCGCAATCCACGTCGGCTGACGCGAACGCGCCGGTCCAGATCGTCTCGGTGGACGAGATCGTGCTGAACGACGTCGAGATCGTCAGCGGCGGCCGGACCGTACGCGGCGACATCGAGGCTGTGCTGCAGGGCCAGCGCCTGACGATAGAGGAGGCGACCTTCCAGGCCGACGACACCCGAATCACAGCCACCGGTGAAATCGCCGATATGTCCGGGCCCTCCGGCGAGCTGAAGATTGACGCCGGCACGTTGAACGTCGACCGTCTGCTCGCGTTTGCGGGCGACTTCTCGAAGGGCATCACGCCCGCTCGGCGCGCGTCGGGGCGAGCGGCCTCGCGCACCGCACCCGCCCGTCAGGCGCCCGCATCCGCGATGAACATCGTGATGTCGATAGACGCCGATCGCGCCACGATGGGCGCAATGGTGATCGAGAAGCTCGCCGGGCGCGCGACCGTTACGCCCGACCGCGTGACGATCGACCCGGTCGGGTTCGAGTTGTTCGGCGGACGATACGACGGGACGCTCGCCGCGTCGCTCGCGGGCAGCGCGCCGGCATTCCAGTGGAAGGCGGACCTCGAGGCGATTGACGTCGCGTCCGCCGTCGCCTTTGCGGGCAGCCCGGGCACGATTTCGGGTCGGCTGTCAGGCACGATCAACCTGGCGGGACGGGGAGCGGACCTGTCCACCGCAATCAAGACGGCGCGCGGCGCCGTGCGTGTTCAGGTGATTGACGGCGTGGTGAAACACCTCGGCCTCGTGCGCAGCATCGTCATTGCCACATCGATGCGCGCGGATGCCGCTCCGCAGGCTGCGGAATCGACCGATGAACGGTTCACCAGGCTGACCTCCACGCTGAATGTGTCGAACGGCACGGCGAGCACCGAGGATCTGCGTTTCGAGTCCGCCGATGTGCTGCTGACCGCCGGAGGCCGTTTGCGGCTGGACGGCAGCGACATGAGCCTCGCAGGAAAGGTGCAGCTGTCGGACGCGCTCACCGCGCAGGCCGGACGCGATCTGGTCCGCTACACGCAGGAGCAGGGACGCGTCACGCTGCCGGTGACAATCGCCGGGCCGGCGGCCGCGCCGCGCGTGCGCGTGGACGTCGCCGACGCGGCGAAGCGGGCGATCCGCAATCGCGCGGAGGAGGAGCTGAAAGGCGCGATCGAGCGCGGCCTCGGCGGGCTGATACGAAAGTAAACACGACACGATCTGCAATCAGGGGGCCTACAATCTACGATCCGGCACGACGATCACCGCAGAGGTCGCAGAGCTCGCAGAGAAGTTCGATGGAATCCTCTGCGCGTTCTGCGCGCTCTGGGGTTAACGCCGGACGCGTGTCGTTGTTTGGATCGTTTCCATGCCACCATCACGAGCGTACCGCGCCGGCGAATCGATCGAGGATTTCTGCCGCGCCTGCAAGACCGACCGGATGCACACGGTCGTCGCCGCCGACGAGACGGGCACGCCGCTCCGCGTCGTGTGCGGCTTCTGCAGCAGCGAGCACAATTACCGCGGCGGACCGAGAATCGGCCCGTCGCGGGCCGCCGCCGGTCCGGCCGCCGCTGCGCGAACGCCGCAGCCTCGCGCGGCGCCGCCCTCCGCGCCCGACCCGTTTCCGCTCGTGAGCGATAGAGAGAGGACCGCGCCGCCGATGAACATCTCCAGCGACAGAGAGACCGATCTCGAGCTCCTTTTACGCCGCATCATCCGCGAGGAAACCGGCATCAGTTCCGTGACGCCCGCCGAGAAATGGCGCGGCGGCATGCTCGTGCTGCGCCCCGGCACTCCCGGTTTGCAGGAAAAGAGCTGGCCGATCGAGACCTTCTTCCACAAGGTCGTCATGCTGCGCAATCGCCTGCGCACGCTCGAGCAGCAGGTCAACGCGTCCGACCTGCCCGACGATGTGAAGGTGAAGCTCCAGACTTACGTGAGCGGCTGCTACGGGTCGCTCACCACATTCAACGTGCTGTTTGCGGACGAGGAGGATCGGTTCTCGGGAAGCGGAGCGGAATGAAAGCCCAAAGCCCCAAGCCAGAGGCGAAGCCGAGCGAAGGAGATCACCATGAACCGCGGATATGCGTATGCGTTACTGGCGTCGGTTGTCGTCGTCGCTACTGCCGCCGGGCTGGCGGCGCCAGCGCAGGAGCGGCCGGGCGAGCCGACCAAGGGACGCATGTGGATCGAAAACCGAGGTCTGGCGGAAGCCATTCCGGTGTCGCTGCAGGATGCGTCGCTGCCGGGGCCGCTGAGCGTGCAGATCTCGGGCACGCCGACCGTGTCGCTCACGTCGGGCACCGCCATGCAGGCTCGCCTCGTGCAGCAGCCCTGGGAGTATCGATCCGTGACCGTGAGCAAAGGGCAGGAACTCGCCAGCGCCCTGAATGGCCTCGGCGCAGAAGGGTGGGAAACAGCGGGCGTGCAGGTGGTGGATCCGGCCGGGACGACGATCCTTTTGAAGCGGCCGCGATGAGCTTGGGCCTTCAGGCTTTGGGCTTGGGCTTGGGCTTGGGCTTGGGCTTGGGCTTGGGCTTGGGCTTGGGCTTTGGAAGGGTTTACGTTTGACACCGCAGAACCC
>WUUC01226440.1_pt1 | contig 15677 bp, 6 predicted proteins | sample 6278441 | NCBI WGS metagenome assembly WUUC01 (sample SAMN13675441, study PRJNA597444) | soil metagenome | isolation source: soil | place: USA: Washington | collected 2017-10
CAACCACGCCTTCGGCGATTACGTCGCATTTCATGATGCCGCCGAAAATATTTACCAGTATGGCTTGCAGTTTTGGATTGCGCAGCATCAGCTTGAACGCCTCTGCCACCTTGGCGGCGGTAGCGCCGCCGCCCACATCAAGGAAATTGGCGGGATTCCCGCCATAAAGCTTGATAATGTCCATTGTCGCCATCGCCAGGCCTGCCCCGTTGACCAGGCAGCCGATGTTTCCGTCCAGCGAGACATAAGAAAGATCATGTTCGGATGCCTCGATCTCCGCGGGGTCTTCCTCGTCAAGATCGCGCAGAGCGGCAATTTCGGGATGACGGAATAGTGCGTTGTCGTCAAAACTCATTTTCGCGTCGAGCGCGACGATATGATCATCAGCGGTAAGTATCAGCGGATTGATCTCGACAAGGGAGGCATCAGTATCGTCAAACGCCCGGTATAAACCCTGCAACAAGGCGGCTGCTTCCCCAATAGCGGGTTCCGGAATGCCGATCTTGCGAGCGATGCCAATGGCATTTTGTTCGGTTAATCCGGTCAGGGGGTCGATGCATGCCTTGTGAATTTTTTCCGGCGTCCTGGCGGCAACCTCCTCGATATCCATCCCTCCCTCGGAACTTGCCATCAGGCACACGCTTCGGCTGCCGCGATCCACCACCAAGCCGGTGTAGAGCTCCGTTCCGATATCAGCAGCCCGCTCGATGAGAAGCCGCCGCACAACTTGACCCTGCGGACCGGTCTGGTGCGTAACGAGCGTCATACCCAGTATTTTCCCGGCAAGTTGTTTCACCTCGTCGAGCGACTTCGCTACTTTTACGCCACCTCCCTTCCCGCGCCCACCGGCGTGAATCTGTGCTTTAACCACCCAGCTTCCGCCATCCAACTTTCTGGCTGCCTCCACTGCTTCATCAGCGCTGAAGCAAGGAATTCCCGGCGGCGTGGCAATGCCGAATTCGCGCAAAATCTGTTTAGCCTCGTGTTCGTGAATTTTCATGGCCTCTCCAGCGATTGGAAAATGAAGTATAACGTAATAACATTGCTGATGTTATGGACAGGAATGAGATGATTCGTTGAGGAATTGCCTGTTGGAGCGGATGGGAAACGGTCGCAACCTAGCCACGGATAAATTGTCCCCGGCGGCTTCATCCCCCTATGTTTCATGTCTTCGACATTTATTGGAACTGCATGCCGAATCCGGCAATGAGTTGATGACGGCAAGATGTTCTGCCCTAGCACGGAGCCTCTTCTTGCTGCCCGGCTGCCCGGCCTGCGCCACTATACGGGCAGGCAAAAAATAAGCCCGGGGCAGCGTCAGCTGCCACCGGGCCGGGGCGTTCACATCTTATGGAGGTAGTAAATGTCCCGCAAGCAATTTTACGTCGTTCCGACGCGTTTCCTATTGGACTAAAGTACAGGTCCGAACCGGTCAAAATCCGGGCAAGGTCATCGTAAAGCCAACACCTACGCATCCATGTCATTCATTATCGTGCCCGCTTGCCGGGATGCCCCTGACCCGCCGTCCCTCTGCCTTTGATGACCCACAATCATTTTTTTTCGCGCCCAGCGCCGCTTCTGCCAGACAATCACCCCGGTAACGGAAAGCATCGCCACGAGCAGCCCAATCGCGGAAATAAAAATGCGTCCGGGCAAACCGAGAATACGGCCGGAATGCAAAGGGAACTGGGCTTGCAAGAAAATATCTCCGGCACTGCCGGTACCCGGCACGTTGGCGCCGGCAGGCGATCCATCCTTGCCGTTGAAATACAGGGATGGATTGCCCAGCCCGACATCGCCGTGCTCGTCCCCTGGCTCGAAGAAAGTCACGCCGTAGATACCGAACTCCGGGACGTAGAAAATTCCGCCTGGCGGCTTGCTCCAACCAAGCTTTTTAGCTTCCGCCGCGGCAGACTGAAGAATGGCACGCCGGTTAACTACCGGTTCAATCGGTTGATCCGGTGGATTGGGCGTTCCCGTGAAAGGACTCGGCGTCAGTGTTGAGAATACCGATACCAGCGGTCTCATTACCTCCTCCTTGAGGTTCATGGACACCGCGGTAACCGAGAGAATCAGCAAGAATACCCACACCCACACCCCGCCCGAGCGATGCAAGTCAAAGTTAAGCTTGGAATTACCCTGCCGCCAGCGGAAAGTGAACGACTTGCGCCACGCCCCCGCATTGGGAAACGAAATCCACAGTGCAATAAAGCAGTCGAGCGCCCAGACAATGGCAAGGATACCCATGAACAGGATGCCAAGCTCGATGCCGAACCCATCAGGAATATGCATGCTGTAATGCAACTTGTACAGGAAGGGAAGCAGGTTTTCACGGCTGAGCGAGACCTCGCCCCACATGCGCTTTCCGCGAATTTCGCCATCCACGGGATCGAGCGCAACCTGGTTGAAGTCCAGGTCGAAAGCCTTGCCCGTGCGGGCGTCCAGGCGAGAACTCACACCCACGCCAAGGTTATGTCCGGGCTCCACCTCAAGGGGAATCCAGGTTATCAGCAACCGGGGATCAGCCGCTTCCAATTGTTCGGCTAGCGCCAACGGGGACTGAGGAACTCCCTCTCCCCCCTGCGCCTCAAATAATTGTGGATTGAGCCACTCGTCCAGTTCATGATCCCAGGAGATTATTGCACCCGTAAGCCCGGAAATGAACAGGAACACCGCCAGGAAAAGACCAGTCCAGCGGTGCATCAGCACAAAAAAATTGCGCTCGACCCAACGTTTACCGACACGTTGATTTTCTGAGGTTTCGATTGTGCGGGATATCGCAGGCGTGGTAATTCGTTTCATTATATTAAACCAGTGTGTCCGGTAATTTAGCTGAATAGATTCAGACGGTTATTGTTTTCCGGCATCGTCTTTTGAATTTCCGGATTTTTAAGTAATTGATCGATCGATATTTCTCGAAAAGATGAGGCTTAAAATCGGTAAAATTACGTAGAGTGAAGTCTTGATATTGAGGCATTTTCTCACGACGACCAAGTACTGCGGATACCCTGTTCGCTGTCGACGATATTTTTGATTTTTTTATGCAGACGCATTGCCTACGTCTACTTTCCTTTTACCCGGTCGTTCCCGCGAAGCGGGAATCCATGAGTTTTCGATTGCCCGAATTCTCCCCGCGCAGGACGGCTTGTTCCAGTCAGCGTCTGGATTCCCTCTTTCGCGGGAATGACGAAGTAGTTAGATCCGGGTAGCGCAGCGTAACCCGACAATTTAATTTGAAAATTGGAGTCCTGTTCCCATTAGGCTGGCGGTTTCCATCAGGGAGACCGAACACCCCCCAATTCTATGCTCTTCTGAAGCCTTTTGTCGGGTTACGCTGCGCTAAGCCCGACCTACGACTGCTGCCTGTATAGGCAGATACCATGAACTTGGATCAGACCGCGCTGTTAAGTACCAGTGGTATTGCTGCGCTTTCTTTCATTGGTGCGCGGCTGTTGAAAGTCAGGCAGCCGCTCTCCAGGCGTATCAGGCGGTCGGCAAGATGGAAATAGCGATCATCATGCGATATTACCAGGACGGCTTTGCCCATGGCGCGTAATTCTGGCAGAACCTCCCGGTAAAACACTTCCTTGAAGACCGGGTCCTGGTCCGCCGCCCACTCATCGAACATGAAAAACGGCCGATTCTCCAGGTAGGCTACCACTAAAGCAAGACGCTTGCGCTGCCCTTGCGACAATGCAAGCGTAGTAAAAGCGCCATCCTTGACTTTCACCTTGTTTTGCAAATGCAGTTTAGCCAGAAGGCGGTTGCCTTCGTTGTCCAGATCGGCGCCACCCGTTTCGAGCAGGCGGTCGAAAAGATGGAAATCGGAAAAAATTGTCGAAAACAGCTGCCGGTAATGATCACGGTTGGTTTCATCCACCGCACTGCCGTTGAAGATGATTTGCCCCTCCTCCGGCGGGTAGAGCCCTACCAGCAATTTAGCCAATGTCGTCTTGCCGCTACCGTTACCGCCAACCAGAAAGGTAATCTGCCCCGGACGAAACTCCAGGTTAATCGGACCCAGGGTAAATATTTCATCGCTCTGTTCGTGATAATACCGGTGCAACACTCCCTGAAGCGTAATGGATTGCAATGAGGGCGGGGACAACTCCTCTGTCTGTATTTCCGAAGCAGCCATTGTTCGTGTAATCTCGTCGATCCGTTCCGCAGAGACCTGGGCAAGATTGGCTCGCGGAATATTCAGCAGGAGCGCTTCAAGCGGCCCCACCATATAAACAAACACAAGCGCAAAGCCGGTCATAATCAGCGCACGGTCGGGCACGTCACCCACCAGTACGAACAGCACCAGCCCTATGAAAGCGTAGATCAGGAAATTGCCCCAGCTTGCCGAAGCAATAAACAGCGACATTCCGAACGTCCGTTCATGGCGGACAGTCTCAATCGATTTTCCCAGCACCTCATCATAAAATTCAACCCGCTTATCACGGTTCAGGCGCAGCTCCTTGGCTCCGTCGGTCAGAGAACGGAAATAGGAAAACAACCTATCCTGCTCTTTGGCGGCAATGTCCAGGTGCCGTATGGCGCGCAAATGCGCAAGATGATAGCCCAGCGAGCCCAGGCCGATGACAACGACCGCGAGCAGGAACACTTGCCAGGAAAGCAGCGCCATATAAAACAGGCACCCGGCGACGATGACCGCATTCGTCAGGATTACCGGAAAGCTCACGAAAAATTCGGCAACCCGCGTGCAATGCTCGGATAGGGCGGATTGCACGCGCGCCGCGCCGATCAGCTCGAGATGCCGGTAGTCGGCGGCGATTACCCGCTTCGCGATAAAGCAACGCAATTCCGCGTGCGCGCGCTGGCCCAGGCGCTCGAATAAAATGGCCGCAACCATATAGCTCAGCATGACGGCAATCGCGGTTGCAGCGAAGATCAGCGCCATTTTCATGTGGTCCGGCGCCTCTGCTGTGAGGGCAGAGCTGATCTGCGCCAGCAGGAATACGCTGCATGCGCCGTGTATCACACTCGCAAACGAGGCCCCGGCAAGTAATACTTTTGATTGACTGATGAGATACTTGAGCACGGTTGTCTCGTGATAAAGATAAATATACAAAAGAGAGACGAACGATCGATATAAATGTTTACCGTGGAAATCCAGTACAGGTGATTGACGCAATTCGGCCCATGCGTACGTTCGAAAAGATCATTAAACAATAACGTTTCTCATTCGTCTTTCTCTTTTATAGAAGCATTCTTCCTCAAACTAAGTTTTTACGGAGTCCGTTGATGGGTACCCAACACGAGCAAATTCAGGAGCTGCCTGCTCGTGCGGCGTCGTTGATGTCCTTCCCCGATGGGGTGGTTTATCTGGCGACGTATTATGATAATACGCTGCTGTTGCAGCCTGCCCACGGAGAGGAAAGTTCGGCTGGATGGAAGCTGTACCAGCAATCAGGCAAATTAAAGCTGGAATGGACGGACCCCCACTCCGGCATGCCGGATACGGCCGAACTGCTGGCCGCGCTCGAAGCATCCTTTACCTGTTATCCCGATCACCATGAGCTGAACCTCTTGGCCCCGGTCGGTCAAGCGGACGAACTGCTCCGGTCAGGGGTTCTGCTCAGGGGCGAAAATAATCGGCTGATCGTCTACGCAGAGCTTTTCTGGCAACAACCCAGAATCTGGCTTGCTTCACCTCAGCCAGACGCCTTTCCCCCATCCTATATCCTCAGCCACGGTCGACGCCACCCACTGCGTCCGCCCAAACCGATCGGCACTGTCTATCGGCGCTATATCCCATGGCTAGCCCAAACACTTTCGTTCCGGGCGGTAAACATCGGACATGATCTGGAGCGCTTCAGCCGCTGGATGAATGATCCGGTGGTCGCGCAAGCATGGCGGGAAGAAGGTGACCTTGTCAAACATAAAACATATCTGGAAGGCATCGCAGCCGATCCGCATACTATCGGACTTATCGGCTGTTTTAATGACGAAGCATTCGGTTATTTTGAAGTGTATTGGGCGAAAGAAGACCGTGTTGCCCCCTTCTATCACGCGGACGATTTCGACCGTGGCTGGCACGTGCTGATCGGGGAGCCTCGCTTCCGGGGCAAGCCCTTCGTTACCGCGTGGATGCCATCCATCTCGCATTATATGTTTCTCGACGATTGCAGGACCCGGCACGTCGTCATCGAACCTCGTGCGGATAATCACAAGATGATCCGCAATCTTGCCAAGTGTGGTTACGCAAATCTCAAGGAGTTCGATTTCCCTCACAAGCGCGCCATGCTCGGAATGTTGTTGCGGGAACGCTTCTTTGCTGAACGGCTGTGGGTTCCGCGCGATGCGGTCGTAACATCACTTTCCGCAACTCCGTTCTAAGGATATCGCCATGCAAATTCACGACTTGATCGGCATCGGCTTCGGCCCCTCCAATATTTCGCTCGCCATTACTCTTGAAGAAAAAAAACAGCACGGGTTCAACGTTGACGCATTTTTTATCGAAAAGCAGCCAGGTTTCGCCTGGCATGCCAATATGATGCTGGACAACACGCATATGCAGATCTCCTTCCTGAAGGATCTGGCAACCATGCGGAACCCTTTAAGCTATTTCACATTTATCAACTATCTGCATCAGAAGCAGAGGCTACAGGATTTTATCAATCTGAAAACCTTTTTCCCAAGCCGCCACGAGTTCAACGATTACCTTGCCTGGGCCGCGGCGCATTTCAACAACCGCTGTGCTTATGGCGAAGAAGTTTTCGAAGTGCTGCCGGAGAAGCGTAATGATGAAGTCACGCTGCTGCGCATACGCTCACGCGATGCGCGCAATGTGATTCATGAACGGCTTGCACGCAATCTTATCGTCAGCGTCGGGGGGATGCCCAGCATTCCCGAATGTTTCCTGCCGTTGGAAAACGATGGGCGGGTGTTTCATTCGAGCGGATACCTTCGAGAGATCGCACGGCATGAAGGCGCCAAAAAGGTGGCTGTCGTCGGCGCGGGTCAAAGCGCCGCCGAAATCTTTATGGATCTGCACAATCGTCCGGCCAGCCCAAATGTCGATCTCATCATGCGAGCTCGCGCAATCAAGCCCTCGGACGACAGCCCCTTCGTCAATGAAATTTTTAATGCCGATTTCACCGACTTCGTTTTCAGCCGCTCCGATCAGGATCGCGCCGCGCTACTCGATGAGTTCTGGCACACCAATTATGCGGCACCCGATCTCGTCCTGATCGAACAGATTTTCAATGTGTTCTACCAGCAGCGGGTCACGGGCAATACGTGTCATCGCTTTTTGCGCCGCCACGAAGTCATTGACGCCAATGCTGCGCCGGAAGGCATTCAGTTAGTTCTGAGGGATCTTAATGCCGGCCGCGAATATCGTGCCACCTATGATGCAATCGTGCTTGCGACCGGCTACAGCCGGGACTATCATAAATCGCTGCTGGAGCCGCTTTCGCCGTATATGGGCGACTTCACCGTCGACCGTCAATACCGTTTGCAGAGTACGCCGAATTTTCGGCCCGCCGTTTTCCTTCAAGGCGCCTGCGAGTCAAGCCATGGCCTCAGCGATACCCTGCTTTCGATAACCGCCATTCGCACTGATGAGATAGGGCAGGCATTGCTAGGCGCAGTCAATCAACCTGTAGCCAAACAAACCGGTAACCCGATACGGGTGGCTGCCAGCGGTTGAATTTTTTATTTCTTTAATCCACACCTGTTTTTTTAACGATGAGCAACCATAACTATGAAAGCCTACACTAAAAACATCAAAGGGCTGAAGCAACTGAAACACTTCAGATTTTCGCGCGTTCTACAGTATGCATTGACGGGCCTATTAATCTCCACCTATGCCCAGGCCCAGCAGGTTGACCCAAAGCCAGCCACGTCAGAGAAGAAAGAAAAGCCCGCACCGAGTGTGCTCGATGCACAGGAGGATAACCCCGCACCCGCCAAAGCCGGAGGGGCGACAGTGCTGCCGACAGTGGTGATCAAGGATACAGGACCCGTTCCCGGCTATGTCACCACGCGCACTATAAGCGCGACAAAGACTGATACGCCGATTCTCGAGATACCGCAGTCCATCTCCGTCATCAATCGCAACGAGATGGATATGCGCGGCGTGCAATTTTTCACCGAAGCGTTGCGCTATGTGCCAGGTGTGGTCGTGGACCAGTTTGGCTTCAATGGCCAAGGCTTCGAGTACCTGGGCATGCGCGGCTTTAATGTCCAGACGACCGCCAATTTCCGGGATAATTTGAACCAGGCGGCAACAGGGCTTTATTTTGGCTCTTATATTACCGACCCGTATGCGCTTGAGCGGGTAGACGTATTGCGAGGCCCCACCTCCGTCATGTTCGGTCGTGGTGATGCAGGAGGTATTGTGAACCGCATCACCAAGCTCCCCAACGCCACCCCCATCCGTGAAATCGAACTTCAGTACGGTAACTTCGGCCGTAAGCGGATTGCGGCGGACTTCGGCCTGGCCAATGCAGACGGCACGCTGATGTTCCGCCTCGTCACTTCCGCACTGGACACGGACACGCAGGTGAGGTTTCCCAATACCAATGGAGACCGTGCCAGCATCAGGCGTTTTTATATCGCCCCATCGCTGACGTGGCGCCCGAGCGACAGGACAACCGTCACCCTTTTTGGGGATATCCTGAACAACGACACCGGAGCCGCCCCATTTTACCTCGCAACACCGGACGGGAGGCCTACCGATACGCTGCTAGCCGACCCAGGCTTTACAAGGTACACAACCAATCAGGCGTCGTTCAGCTATAGGCTCGAACATCACTTTAACGAAACGTGGACCGTGCGGCAGAATTTTCGTTTCCAGCGGCAGGATGGACGTTTTTCTGAGTTGGACCCGGCCGGCTTCAATACGCCCAGCAACCCCTCCCTGATGGATCGTTCAGCGTTTTCCACCCGGGAGCGGCTGGATCAAACGGTTTTGGACACCCACTTGCAAGCCAAGCTAAGCACCGGTCCGGTACACCATACGGTGCTGAGCGGAATCGACTGGAACCGCACGGATGCTTCTCTCAATTACTTTGCCAGCACTTCTTTAACCCCGTCCATCAATGTGCTTAACCCCGTCTATTTTCAGCCGATCGCGTCGCCCGACTTTCTGGCTGTGGATGGAAGGCAAAAGATTGACAATGTCGGCTTTTACATACAGGACCAGGCCAAGTACCAGAACTGGATTCTCACCCTCAGCGGTCGTCATGACAGGGCGTCAAACGTCACTGACGTGACGACTCTTGGCTCGCCTGACCATTTCAGGAACACGGATTCCGCATACACCGGCAGGGCTGGTCTGACCTACCTTTTCTCCAACGGCATCGCGCCTTACGTAAGCTATTCGCAATCATTCCTGCCTCAACCTGGAATAGATCGGAATAACGGCGGCAGGCCATTTGATCCTACTAGAGCGTCTCAATATGAGGTGGGCATCAAGTTTCAGCCTGTGGGCAGCAGAAGCCTGTTCACGGCGGCCCTGTTCGAGTTGACCAAAACCAATGTTCTGGTTGCCAACCGAAATCCTAATGTTGCGAGCTTTGAACAAACGGGAGAAATCCGCTCCCGCGGCGTGGAATTGGAAGCAAGGACGGAGATATTCCGCGGGATGAACGCTATCGGTGCTTTCACCTATAACGACGTCGAGGTGACTAAAAGTACCGAGGGCACTACAGGCAATATGCCGATCCGGGTTCCCAACACGACGACTTCGGGCTGGCTCGATTACAACCTGGATGCATTGAATATCAGCTGGTTGAAGGGCTTCGGCATCGGCGGCGGTGTGCGCTACGTGGGCAGGGTATATAACGATCCAGCGAACACAAGCACCACGCCGTCGTTCACGCTGTTCGACGCGGTTCTCCGGTATGACCACGGTCCCTGGCGTTTTATCATCAATGCCAACAATATATTCAATGAAAAATACTATTCCGCAAGTTCTTTCGGGAACTTCTTCCGGGGGACGGAACGAATGGTTATCGGCACGCTGAAACTTCGTTTCTAACCAGCGGCATCCCGCACACCCGAGAGCGATACGATGCCGCTTGACCAGGATTTGGCCGCATTTCTTGAGCTGGTCGAAGCCGGCATCGCCAATGGTGCGCAACCGTTGCATGAATTGACGCCGCCAAAAGCGCGCGAGGCGTACGATGCTTCAACCCTGACGCTGGATTCCCCGGGTACGAAGACCGTAAGCGTCAATTCGATCAACATCCCCTGCCGTGATGGCGATCAGATCAATGCGCGGTTTTATGCGCCCTCATCGGGCGAACCGCTCAATGGGGCTTCTTTGCCGGCGCTACTGTATTTTCATGGCGGCGGATACTGCGTCGGCAGCCTTGATTCTCACGATTCGCTCTGTCGCGCACTGGCCGCGCTTACGCCATGTGGCGTGCTGAGCGTTGCATACCGGCTCGCGCCCGAACACAAATTCCCGACCGCAGTTCATGATGCGCAAGACGCGTATCAATGGCTGCTGTCAAATGGGCCCGTTTACGGTGTCGATACACAACGCATCGCGGTGGGCGGCGATAGCGCGGGAGGAACGCTGGCAACAGGGTTAACGATCGCTGCCCGTGACACGGAATGGCCGCAGCCGGTGCTGCAGGTGCTCCTTTATCCGTGCACGAGCGCCTGGCAAAACACCCCGTCGCATAACCGCTTCGCTCACGGTCATCTGCTTGAAGCCACGACACTGCAATGGATGTTTAATCATTACCTGCGTAACAGCGAGGATCGGGTGGATTGGCGTTTTGCACCCCTTGAAGCAGCCTATCTGGACGGCCTCGCACCGGCATTCCTTGTTTTGGCCGAATACGATCCGTTGGTGGATGAAGGCATCGCATATGCAAACAGGCTTAAAGCGTCAGGCGTTCATACCCGTTTCAAGGTCTATGGGGGAATGACTCATGATTTCGCCCGTCTCGGAAATATTGTACAAGACACCGGCCTGGTGCGGGAGGATATCGCGCATGCGCTCGCGGAAGCATTTCAACCATAGCTGGCATCAGTAGTGTCGGGCGATTCAGTTGAATAGATTCGGCCGGTTATTATTTTCCGGCATGGTGGTTTGCACCTCAGGATTTTTAAGTAATTGATTGATATTTTCTCGAAAAAATGAGGCTTGAAATCTGTAAAATTACGTACAGTGAAGTCTTGATATTGAGGCATTTTTCTCACGAGACCAAGTACTGAAGATACTCTGGTCAGGTTGGCGCAGCGTACGCAGCGTAACCCGACAATTTAATTCGAAATCGAAACCTTATTCCCATTATTCGCTGGCGTTTTGCTTCCATCCGGGAAACTGAATACTCCCCCAATCCATGCTCTTCTGAAGCCTTTTGTCGGGTTACGCTGCGCTAACGCCTGCTTTAACGCCACTGGTGGATTAACGGTTCAATCTCGTCGGGCATTAACCAATCTCCTCGGCCTTCGTCGCGCGCCCCGAAATAGCCGCGAGCGCTGATTCCACTCCCAGCAGCAAAGACTCTGTTCGCACGATTGCAAAATGGTCGGCGTCCAGTTCGATGGAGTGCAATTTCTCCTGCTCTATTTGCAGGGCAAGCGCCAGCCGGTCGGATAGCGGACGTGTCGCCGCCCACCAGCAGGTTGGCTGTACTTGCAAGGGGCTCAGTGCGGATGCCTGCAGCGATAGGGCTTTCAACTGGCGCGCCACGATAAAGATACGCGCCAGCTCTTCGGCTCCCATGCCAGCGTAGCCTCCCGCTGCCGTGTTACCCTCTTCTCCTGGCGTCCGGACATGTTCGGCTGAAATGAGATTTTCCAGTAAGCCGGCGATTGTCTGCTCCGACGGCTGCTCCGGTTCAGCTGCCCCTTCACCAAGTTTGCTATCCCGTATTACCCGTATTATGCCTTCGGGCGTCGTGCCGGGAACAATCACCGAAACAAAATCATAAAAATCGCGCCGCCAGTAATCGGGCTGCGGTTGCTCGGTACCGGGAATAAAAGAATCAATCAGCCCGAGGAACGCCACCGTTTGCGCGTCGGCCTCCAGGAACGCGGCAATCATGGCGGCCAGGGTGCCACCAAGGGACCAGCCGAGCAGGGTGTATGGGCCTTCCGGTTGAATCCGCCGGAGTATCCGGCAATAGTCCGCAGCCATCTGCTCAAGGGATGTATCGCGATGTGCGGGATCGGCAAGCATGCGGCACGAAAGCCCATAGACTGTCCGCTTACCCTGGAGCTGGCGCGCGAGCGGCTGATAGTCGAACACTGTTCCAAGCCCCGCGTGGATACAGAATACCGGCCCGGATTTTTCTTCACTGGGCAGGTTTAGTGCCAGCAGTGCTTGTGCTCCTTCCAGGGCCGGGATATCCAACGTATCCAGCCCGAGCAAACCGGCAATAGTGGGACGCTGCATCAAATCCCTGAGCTTGAAATCGAATTTGGCCTCAGGTAGATTGCGCACTCGCGCCATCATTTTCAGGCTCGACAACGAATCCCCGCCAAGCGCAAAAAAGTTGTCGGTTTCTCCTATTCGCTCGACGCCTAGCACCTCCTGCCAGATTTCGGCAAGCAGGCTGGCTTGACGGGTAGACGGTGCTCGATAGGCGTCAACCGCAATAGCGCACGGCTCCGGCAATGCGTAACGGTCCAGCTTGCCGCTCGGCAAGCGCGGCAGTAATGCCAGTGTGACGATTTGCGCGGGCACCATGTATTCCGGCAGCTGCATGCCAAGTTCCCGCTTGAGCCGCACGGCCAAATCACTTGATTGCGGGTTCGCCACCGGCAGGTGGGGCACGACATAGGCAATCAGTTGAGAACCTGTCGCGCCCGCATGAACCACCACCGCCGCGTCAGCCAACTCTGCTATTCCGCGTAGGCAAGCCTCGATCTCGCCCAGCTCAATACGGAATCCACGAATCTTTACCTGGTGATCGACGCGACCGATGTACTCGATATTGCCGTCACTCAACCAACGCACGAGATCCCCGGTGCGATAGAGCCGGCCGCCGTTATCATCGAATGGGTCCGCGACGAAGCGTTCAGCGGTCAAACCGGCGCGTCCAAGATAGCCCCGCGCCAACCCATAGCCACCGATATACAGCTCACCGACAATACCCATGAGTACAGGCTGCATATCGACATCAAGCACATATACGGTGCGCTCGCCCACCGGCCGGCCGATGGGCGCATAAACACAATCAAAACTCTTGCTGGCCTCGGTTTTCCAGATCAACGGCGTCACTACTGTCTCGGTCGGCCCGTAGCCATTGATCAGAATACGCGGCCGGAGTGTCTGGCGGATCAGGTCGTAGGAGGCCTTGGGCATGGCTTCGCCACCGAATACGTAAAGCTCCACCGGCGGCGGATCGCTACGGGGCGCCGCCCATTCTGCCACCTGCCCCAAGTAGGCAGGCGGGAACGCGGCATTGGTAATCCCATAATAATGCAGTGCATCATAGGTCTGTTCGGCAGTCCACAACTCCTGATCGCGCACGGCCAGCCCGGCGCCGACGGTAAGTGCGGTAAGCCAACGCTCATGGGCGCCGTCGAACGAAAATGACATGAAAAGCAATTCATAGGAATGCGGTCCCATGCCATAAATTTCGGCGGTAGCCCGGCAGTGCATTGCTAGTGGACCATGCGTTACCGCCACGCCTTTGGGAAGCCCTGTGGAGCCTGACGTGTAAATGACATAGGCGAGGTTATGCTCGTGAACCGGTATTTCCGGGTTCGAATCGGGCTCAGCCGCAAGGTCGACCGAATCCAGTGCGAGGGTTCGCACTCCGGCGATTTTCCCAAGTTTGGATAGCAATTTGCTCTGCGTGATAAGGAGCGACAGCGCGCTGTCTTCCGTCATGTAGGAAAGCCGGTCAACCGGATATTCCGGATCCAGCGGCACGTACGCGCCCCCTGCCTTGAGCACGGCAAGTAGCGCTACGATCACGTCGAGCGAGCGTTCCATTGCGACGCCCACCCGGACTTCCGCTCCGACACCCATACTCATGAGGCGGTGTGCAAGCTGGTTTGCCCGCACATTCAGCTCACGGTAAGAAAGCTCCTGCTCACCCATGAGAAGCGCGATGGCTTCCGGTTGCACCAAGGCATTGTGCTCGATCAGGCCATGCACTTGCTGACGCGGACGCGCGGAGATATGCGCCGGCACGCCGGAAGCCGGTGTATTGCGGCCCAGAGAAAACAAGTGATTGAGTTCTTTCGTTTCCATCCACGCCAGTTCCCCTACCGGCCTTTGCGGATGGGACATCATTTCCCGCATCAGGAATTCCATATGACCTCTCAGTTCAAGCACGAAGTCGTCCGTGAAATCATTTCGCCCGTAAGCGTATTCGATTTCCAATGTCTCGCCGACCACGACCTGGAGATCCATCGCGAAACCGGTGAGGCCCTTGCCTTCTATGTCGCCAAAACGAAGGCCATATGACTCATTGCTGCGCAGCGTCCTGGCGATGGGATGGTTTTCGAACACGATGATGCTGTCGAAAAGAGCCTGGCCAGGCGAGCCTGCCCACCGCTGGATATCGGCTAGCGACGTATGCTCATGTTCGCGCAACCTCGCATTGGTGCTTTGCAGCGTGGCGAGATACTCACCCACGGTCGAATCGCTCCGCCGCTCCACCGGAACCGGGATAGTGTTGATGAATAATCCGAGAATTTCATCAGCTCTCGGTAAATTAGGCGACCTGCCCGCCACGGTAACTCCAAATACCACGGTATCCTTTCCTGTATAGCGTTGCAAAAGTAGACCCCACGCCGCCTGCACGAAGGTATTCAGCGTTACGCGCTCCCGTTGCACAAATGCCTGCAAATTGCGGGTTTCCTCCCGGCCCAGACGAGTATATATTTGCGCAAAACCTGATCGATTGCCTGACTTGTCTGCTTTGCCTGCCGTGCTAAGCGACTTAGATAGCAATGTCGCATCTTCAACTCGCTGGAGCTCGGTTTTCCAGAAAACCTTGGTCGTTTCCACGTCCTGTTGCGCAAGCCATCGAACATAATGACCGTAGCCCGGGCCTGCCGCAGTCAGTGTTTCGCCGGCATAGGAGCGCAACCAATCGCTGATCAACAGGGAGTCGCCCCAACCGTCCAGCAGAATGTGGTGCTTCGTCCAGACCAGTTGATAGCGGTCATCCGCGATACGGATCAGGCTGAGCCGGGCTACCGGAGGGTTGAGGAAATCGAATTCACGCGTCAGGTCGTCGTCCGCGTAAGCGGCAATCCGGGATTCCAATCGATCCAGACCGCGCCAATCCAGATGAACAACAGGAGCATCTGCCTGTTCAAACACAATCTGCAGCGGACGTGCCAACCCGGATTGCCACAAAAAGCCCGTGCGCAATACGGCGTGCCGGGCAACCATGGCTCGCCAGGCATGCGCCAGACGTTCGGGCTCCAGGCCTTCCACCGCGACACTAAGCTGAGTCACATATAGTCCGGTACCGGGTGCTCCCAGTGTATGAAACAGCATCCCTTCCTGGATTGGCGCCAAGGGATAGATATCCTCGATTTCGTCGGCTCGGAATGGTAGCGCCGCAATCGCTTCCGCATCCAGGTAGTCGTGCAGATAGCCTCGTTCGAGCGTGGGTGCCAGTACGGTATATTCCTGTATCGTTTCAGCCGCCGCATCCATTAATGTCGTCACCACGGCCAGTTCTGCGATGGTCTGCCGCTCGAACAATTGCCGGGGGGTTATCTTCCATCCGGCG
>WUUC01083294.1_pt1 | contig 15672 bp, 10 predicted proteins | sample 6278441 | NCBI WGS metagenome assembly WUUC01 (sample SAMN13675441, study PRJNA597444) | soil metagenome | isolation source: soil | place: USA: Washington | collected 2017-10
TTTGTGAAACACTAGCGAACGTAGAAGGCAGAAGGCAGAAGGCAAAAAGCAGAGGGCAGCAATAGAAGACTGATTGCGCCTTCTGCTTTCTGCTTTCTGCTTTCTGCCTTCGCCTTCTGCCTTCTGCCCTACAAATTTAACGAGTTGAATATCTCGGGCCGTTGCGTTGAGAATCCCCTCACCTCCTGATATTTTGATTTGTCCAAGAGATGATGGATCATCAGGTAAGCTTGCTGCGAACTTTCGGCGGGATGTATGAACCAGAGGATGAACAAAGCAAAATCGAACCAGGTACTAAAATCGGTCAGAGACTTCACAGTCCGTTTCGTAAGAAGCTTTTGGAATGAGGGGTGGAAGCCGGTTGAAATGCCCACGCCTCCGCTAGTCCTGCGCGTTGCGGTTGCAGGTCATCTTCAGGTATCTAGTCCTGCCTCTCTGCAGCACGCGCTGGCTGAAATATTTTCCGGACTCAAAGCCTATGCACAGCGGATTAATGAGCAATTCGAACTTGCGTTAAGCGATTGCGGTCCAAGAGCCGTGCCCAGGGAACCCGAACTGCGCATCCTTTGTCAGCTTGCCCAAGGCGTAGACCAAATGGCCGCGGCGACGGCTCTACAGCTTGGTTACTCACTTCACGCTGTGCTCCCAGGGGACCGCACGGCTGTGGAACGTGACATTAGGAGCCACAGCAAGCTTCGCTCGCTAGCAGCTGAATCTAATCTGGGTGATCCGGTTAAGACTCATCGAGAATTGCTGGCGAAGGCTGTGCGTGTGCTGGAATTGGATCAACCGCCCGGAGACGAGCAATACGAAATGTCGTTTGCGTCTTACACGCAAGCAAGTTCAGTAATGCTCGACCACAGCGACGTGGTAGTAGTAGTGCTGCATGATGATGCCAGTGGTAATTCAGGCGGCACAAAGTGGATGGAGAAACAAGCCGAAGGTCGAAATCTTCCGGTCATACGAGTGCCGATGGATCAACCTTCCCAAGCGACTCTCGTATGGACTAACGAAGGGCGGCGGGAGAGCCGCTCGCTCTTCAATGCCTCATCTGAAGGTTTAAATCCTTCCATATTCGACTCCGCGCTCAGTAGCGTTTTACTGAATAGAGATTCAAAGTTTCCTTTCCGGTCTGGGTGGTTTGAGAACCGCATGATCGGCCAACTTGATCCTACGCTGAACAATGAGGTTTGGGATGAGCGCTGGAGACTACCAGGCGCAGCTACCTCATTGGCGGAGCATTCTCTAGGTAACGCAATCATACAGATTGATAGTGACTTGAAAGCCGCGAAAGTGTGGGCCGATCACCGTGCCAGCGCCATGGCTAATTTGGTGCGGGGGTCATTTATTCTTTGCTCAATACTTGGGAGCCTCGCCGTCTGCGGAGCTATTCTGGGCGTGATTGTTCCCAGCCTCAGCAATCCCGGTAAAGTCTTTGAACTCTCGTGCCTGATCCTAATCCTCTGTTTCATTCATCGCTCTATCAGATGGAATTGGAAAGTTCAATGGCTAAGCCTTCGGCAACTCGAGCGATCGGTTGAACAAGCTGCGTGGTTATTGACGATTGGACGTGTACCTTCGTTTACCATTCCCGCTCATGCACGTGAGTTTCAGGACGACGCGCACAGCAGATGGGCCAATTGGTACCTGCGCTCCGCCTTGCGCGCTGCCTCTTTTCCTAGTGCCCAACTGGATATCGACTATGTGATGACAGTCGAGGAGCTCGCGTCCAACAACCTCATAAGGAATCAAATCAACTATTTTGAGTCGGAAGCAGAAGTGCATTTCAGGGCCGACGAGGTTCTGGAAACATGGATGAAGCGATGTATCCTGTTGGCAGTTTTCGTGACCTTTGCGTACTTGACGACTCCTTATGCTGCGACTCTCATCCTTCAATTCAACTTGCCTGATCGTTTAAGTGGCGTCCTTGGTGAGCTCTCGCTCGGAATGCCAAAAATCACGACTTCAATAGCAACCACAGTCGGAGCCACAATGCCGGCTCTTGCTGCCGCGCTGGCAGCAATTAGAAGTCACGGTGAATACGCGCAAATCGCTGCCCGCTATCAGGGAACATCGCGATCCTTACACCTTCTCGAGGATGAAATTGGGCGCCGACTGCCGGATGGAAGAAGAAACAGACATGGTCAACCACTGCGAAGCGCGGAAGTTGCCGAATTATTGCTCGCGGCAACAACTTCGCTCTTTCAGGAAGTGATCAGCTGGCAGTCTATGCTAAGAACAAAGGAGATAGAGCCTGTTTGAGAAATGAGGTCACATCACGTTCTTTTCGCTCTAAGGGTCTTCAGCAATCTCTCCCACCAATCGCCGTTATCGTCGTAGCTAATGTATTGTATGTTTCGCTTCACAAACTCAACCGGCAGCTCACACTGATCAAGTCGTAAAGGCAGAATAAACGGATCTCCCACTCGATCATGTTTAGCTAACGCCAGGCGAGTTTCTGTCTGGAAATAGCCTGTTCGTTTTACCGCAATATCAGAAAGGCATGAGAGAAAGAAATCACACTCATCAATGGCCTGTTCTATTTGTTTGTCCCAGGCATACCCTCCTAGCAGGTCTTGTTTAGCCATCCATGGAGCAAAGCCATTTTCTTTTAAGCGCCAGTAAATCCAGTTGACTGTTTCAAGATTTGGGTTTGCATAAGAAATAAAGACTCTGGTCGGATTCTTGCTTTGATCAAGCAACATTTCGAGCTTACGCCAGAACTCGGGGGGTAGGTCCCACTTTCTAATAAAAATCGCGCCCATCTGGGCTATTTCCAACTTCAACTCTTCAGTTGGTTCTACTCCGCTTATTATTATGGCAACCTGGCCCCTACGGATTTTTCTGATTTCCCGCAGCAATTCCAGGCCAGTCTGCTCCGGCAGAAGCTGGTCTATCACCACCGCGTCGAACCTGGATTCCTTCACCAGTGAAAGCGCATGGGCCGGGTCAGCAGCTACTTCGACTTCATAGCCATAATTCTCCAGGACGTTCTTTATTGTAAACAACGCGTTCGGCTCGTCATCGACGGCGAGGATTCTTGGAGGAGCGTTTTGTAGCTCGTGGGTCTCCACTATATTTCTCCTTGTTGTGAAATCCCCGGACTATTGCGAGATGAGACCTGTCCAGAGACTACTGCCTGTGAGTGCCACCTGTGTGGGCGTGTAGCGCTTCGTGAGCTTTCAAGCGCAGCTCTTCCATCAGAGATGAGCTTCCTTTCGACAAAAAATCATCCGCCCCAAGTCTAAACGCCGTCACCATGGCTTGCGTATCCGCATAGCCAGTCACCACGACTATTGCTCCGGTCTTTAAATTCAACTCTTTGATTCTCTTGATAATGTCCAGCCCAGAGCAGCTATCGGCCAACCTTAGATCAACTAGTACCAGGTCGAAATATTGCGAGGATATCGATTCAAGTGCTTTCTCTGCCGTTTCCGCCTCAGCGATACCAAAACCCATGTCGGCAAAAACAGTTCTCAACGTACGGCGCCATCTGTCATTATCATCAATAATCAGGACACACCTAGGACCTTTCATGCACTACCCTCAGCTAAAGGTATCTCGACATCGAATGTTGTCCCTCCATTCACCGAACTGCGAACCGAAATGTGTGCACTGATAGTGCTAAGGTGGTTTTTAGCGAGCCAGAGACCAATGCCGGTGCCTATTCGTTTGGTTGAAAAATCGGGGTCAAAGATTTTGGTCAAGAACTCCGGCTTAATGCCACGGCCGGTGTCACTGAAGGAAATCCGAGCCAATCGGCCTTGAGTATCCCGGGAACTTGTAATTCTCAGCCGCGCTATCTTGCTCGTGTCCATTGCCTGGTAGGCATTAACTACTATGTTCTGGATTACCTGGATCAACGGCGTCTCGTATACTGAACAATCCAGGGTTTCAGGTGACAAAGTTAGATCGAGGACAACTTGTTTGTAATGCTGATTCGTATCAAGAGTTGGACGCAATTGGCGGAGGGCTTTCTGAATTATCGAGTTTACGTCCTGGGTCTTTTTTTCCCCCAAGCGACTGACGGCAAAAGCCTGAATACTGTTGGCAAACGCGACTGCCTGCGTCGCGGAGTCTTCAATCACATCAATCATCTCCGTAATGTCAAAGTTTGAATGCGAGAGACGATTCCTAATGAGCTGAATATTGATCGGGATCAAGGCCTGTGTGTTGTTAATTTCGTGAACGACTGCTCGAACTAGATTCGATAACGCAGCGTTGTGCTCTAGCATGGTCAACTTTTTGATAGCCATTTCATAACGCTGAGCATTTTCGATCGCAATGCCCACATAGCTGGCGAACGTCTCAAGGAATTGGAGATCGTCCTCATCATAATGTTGATTGCCACCTTTCTTGTTAATGACCTTAATAACGCCGAGCAAGTCACCTTTGACCTTGATTGGGACGATCATTAGCGACTCAATCTTCTTTTCTATGCCGTAACTCTTTTGCAGGTGTTCCAGTATCGGGCGATCGTATTTGCCGGGCGGAACGTCTCTTTCTTTGAAGTACGATTCATGGGTACGAGTGACAGCTCCCGTAAAGCCTTCACCGATTTCGTAGCTGGCTTCCGGCAGGTCGGCCTCGGATATGCCATAACGCTGCGCAAGCACGACCCTCCTCTTGGTTTCATCCACCAAAAACAATAGGCACAACTCCGCATTAGCCTCCTCGGCTGCTTCCCGAATTATTTTGTCCAGCAATTCTCCGAGTGTCTCAGAACTTGTAAAACGCCCCACATCTTTAAGAATTGCCAACTGGCTGATTTGCTTGCGGCGCTCCTCCAGTAGATCGGCGTTGCTGAGGGCCAGAGCGAGTTGATGGGCAGCGATTCCCAGAACCACTTCGTCGTCGTCGCTAAAACCACGCTCCAACAGCCACCGATCCGTGTCTATTTGTTCATTGTGATAATGCGCTGATTTCTTATTCAGCAGTTGAATGGCGCCAATGACTTCGTTGCCGATGATCATCGGCACACCAAGATAATGATTGATTCTGCCGCTGGGCAGACGCTTCACGTAATCGTCGACCAAATCCTGATCGGCGCTCTCATGCTGATCCGGCCTCCTCCGATCACCTTTCTGAAGATCCGGCATTCGCAGTGGCTTACCAGTCGAATAAACAAGTGCGGTGAGCCCTTTGTCGATCGGACGGCCTTTATTGCTGGGCTCGAACCACTCCAAACCTCGAAACTCAGCTTCGTTGTCCAGAAGGCCTGTCTTCTTGTTATACAAGTTAATGCTTATAGCTTCGGGTTTGATGATTTCCGATATCCCAGTGACTACAATCTCATAAATGTTGGCCTTCGCATTCTCTCCGCCAAGTTCCTTACTAATTCTATCGAGCACACGGTTAATGCTCTGGTAATCCGCGTGCGACTCTTCCTTCCGATTCACTAGCCAGGTCCTGGCGATAGCCATTGCCGCCTGCGTGGCGAATTCCGCGATGACTTCCCGCTTTTGTTCCGAGAAAAAGTCAACTGAATCACCCATCACACTCAAAACAGCATCTACTTCGTCGGCAAACAGATGCGTTGTGATAGGCACGATAAATGCCGACTGAACGCTCTCGAGAAACTGACGCGCTTCCTGAACCATTGCGTCATCGTGGAGGTTGCCGGAGTTTTTCAGGGCCTGCTCCCTAATCGATTTGAAGACGCCGCTGCTCTGTAAATCGCGGACGAGGAGAGGCATCTTGTCTCGCGCCACTACTCCTGAAAAGGGTTCAGCCTTTTGTTTTGGTTTCGAAAAGACACGCCTCACTGCCTCATCGGGACCTTCAAACGCGGCCAAGTGAAGGTCACCTGTCTGGAGATCATAAAGTCGCACGTGACAACTGTAAGCACCAACGAATTGTCTCAGGCGCCGACAAATGGTCTGCAGAATGTCGTTGAGTTCTGTTGTGGAGGCCTGTGCCATGACCATCTTCTGAATTCCGCTCAGAACCTCACTCTTTTCCTTCAGCAGCTGCCGCTCTATATCCTTGAATGCCTGTTGGATCGAAAAGCGGATGGATTGAGTAAAACCGCGGCTGGCTTTTGGCAGGTAACTGAAGACCGAAAAGTCCTTGGCCTCCCCAGCGGCTAATTGTTCGTCGTGGGCAGTTATGATTACGACTCGATTCCTTGAAGGAAGGTCAACGATATGTTGTAGCAATTCCGTGCCGCTTCCATCGGGAAGGGCCAGGTCAAGCAAGACAACCCCTATTTCAGGGTTCTGGTCCAGTTTCCTGATCCCTTCCTGCACAGATCCCGCTTCGAAGAAGGTGTATTGATCGTCTTTGAGAATCCGCTTGATCGATTCGCGAAAACGCCGCTCATCATCGACGATTAAGATGTGTTTCGGCCGCATGGATCCTTTAGTCGGTTTGGGAAGTTACCCACCAAGGCGAACAGGGTGTTGTGGTCGCGCCCGGCTTATTCCTTCCAACGTACTTTGCAGTATTCAATCGCTTCCCTAGTGGAAAGCAATCTGGTGGAGTTTCCCGTCCGCACGTAAAGATGTTCGCTTTTATCGTCAGTCACAAACACAGGTTTCGGTGAGGGCCGGGCCGTAACCTCGCATATGATTCGCTGTTGCAACTCGTGGAAAGCAACTCGAAGCCACAGACTCAGATCTTTGCCAAACGCATCGAGTAAGAGATTGGTCAGGTATCCTTCGTACCCGTCTCGATCCTTCCTGACCAACGTCTTGTAGTCGTCTTCTATACCGACGACATTCCCGGCATCATCGACTCCTAACAACAGCTTCCCACCAGTTTCTGAATTCAAAAATCCGGCGATGGTTTTGATAACAATCTTTTCCAGATCCTTATTGACTTTGTTTGCCCGACTGTCCCAGCGAGCGGAGGTTTTAAACTCCAGTTCCTTATTCTCTCCTCCGGCTATCAGGTTCGCGATGTTCAACTCGCCACCCTTCGCAATCATGTCGGCAACCACCGTCTTCAACTCGTCGTCGAGATTAGGGGAAGCTTTTTCGAGATAGTCGAAGAAGCCCTTTTTGAAACTGTCTCTCATCGAGCTGCGCTCCGGATAGCCGGTTAACATGATTGCGGGAAGATCCGTTGCCACACGCTGCATTCGCGCAAAGACATCCAAACCAGAAACTCCATTAGCAAGTTTCATATCAAGCACGACGAGAGAAAAAGGATGCTCCCTGAGAAGGGCGAGCGCTTCTTCTTCAGTACTCGAAACGGTTACTGCGTAGTCAGACTGCAAGATCGCTTCTATCCTTTGAAGCCATCTCTCGTCGTCATCGAGGATCAGAATTTTCTTCTTTTCCTGGCTCATACACACCAACGTCGCTATTGCTTCGACATGAGCATTTTTACCAGCCGGTTGAAACCCTGGTCTTTGAAAAGGCTTACAACTTGAAACTCTTTCAACACCCTGGGTATGTCACACTCGTTTAGACGCACGGGAATAATGAAAGCTGTATCTTCGCCTAACTCCTCCTGCCTCGCCAGCGCGAGCTTTAGCTCTTTTGTAATAAACCCGCGGTTGGCAACGGAGTGTTTTGACAGACATGGGATGAAGAAATCCGTTTGCTTAATTGCCTTCTTAATCTGCGGTTCCCACTTGCCGGCCATGATGTCAAAGCGATCGAGCCAGGGGACGAAGCCCTGCACGGTCAGCTTGCGATGAAGGTTGGAGACCGCTCTGAAGTCTCTCCGATCGTAGGAAAGAAAAACCTTCACAATCTCGGTGCGTCTGTATTTGTTAATTGCGGCCAGCAATCTTGTTTTGAGGTCGGAAGTCTTTTTTATGTAGTCAACCGCACCCGCCCGCATTCCCGCAACTGCGAGACTGCTTTCATCATACGCAGTGAGAAGTATCGCTTTCAGATTAGGGACCCGTTTGCGCATCTTGACGAGTACGTCGATGCCAGAAACTCCTTCAGGTAGTTTGATGTCGAGAATGGCGAGGACGTAGTGCTGAGTTGCAATCTTCCTAATCGCCTCTTTGTAACTCGTGGTTAGGGTTAAATCGTAGTGGTGGCTCAAAATTCCTTCGATTATGTCAAGCCACCGTTGATCGTCGTCCAGCACCAGGATCTTTTCCCGTTGGGTCACGCAAGCTCTCCTCCCATGGCTGCGATTGCACTCCGAAAAGCCTCTATGATCTTTTCACCATCCAGTGGCGCTTTATCAAGCCACGCGTGAGCCCCTAATTCACTGGCCTCGGCTCGGGCTGCATCTTCCAGCCAACCAGTGAGGATGATCACTTTACCCAGCGTTGGCCGAATTTCTTTCGCCTTCCTAAATACCTCTATTCCGGTGACACCGAAGCGAAGGCGAATATCGAAGAACAGAACTTCGAAATCATGTTCGGTGATTAGGGCCAGCGCCTCATCCTCGGTTTCAGCCTCAAAACAATCGCATTGAAACGGAGACAGAATTTCGCACACCTGATAGCGCACGTGTTTGTTATCGTCGAGAATTAGAATTTTCCGGGCGCTATTCATCATCAGACTCCGCCAGGCTCTCGGCGAGGGGGATCAGGAGCACAAATCTGGTTCCTCCGCCTTCGTTGTCAGTAAAGCTAATCCGCCCTCCGATGGCGTCGAGGTGTCGCCTGGCGAGCCACAATCCAATCCCTGATCCACCGTCCTTGCTGGTAAACTCGGGTTCGAAAACCTTTTCCGCATACTTTGGCTCTATCCCACATCCGTTATCGACGATCTCAACAATCGCCATCCGTGTCCCTGGATTCTTCCTGGTTGAGATACCAATCCGGCCTGCCTTGAACCCGTCGAGAGCTTGATATGCATTGATTATTATGTTTCGGATTGTTTGAATCAGAGGCGTCCGGTGAATTCTGACTTGCAACCTTGAAGGTGAAAGATTGGTCGTAACTGTGATCAGTTTGAAATTGTCAGGCTTTCTGAAAACGGGAATTTGCTCCAATGATTCCCTCACGATTTCATTTATATCCAGCAGCTCCTGCTCGCCTCTCTTCCCAATGGAGTATCCCCCGATCTCGTTGGCATAAAAGACCGACTGTGTCGCCACGTCTCCGATTCTATCGAGCATTTCCCCTATGGCGAGGCTATTGTCCACGGATGAGGTCAGCGACCGCAGGCTTGTCAGATAGGCGGGGACTAAGCCAAGTGAATTGTTTATTTCATGGGCCGTTGAGGCCACCAGATTTGAGAGCGTCGAATTACCCTCGGCGGTGGCAAGTTTTTTTACTGCCGCCGCATACCGTTGCGTATTATCAATGGCAATGCCAACGTAGCTGGCGAAGTCTTCGAAGAAACGAAGATCATCCTTATCATAGTGTTGATTGCTGCCCTTCTTGTTTATGACCTTGATCACACCAAACAGCTCGCCCCTCACTTGGATCGGGACGATCATCAACGACTCTATCTTCTTGCCCTTGCCGTAGCTTTTCTGCAGGTGTCGCAGGATCTCCGGGTCGTACTTTCCGTCGGGCACGTTCGCTTCCCGGAGATAAGGCCGACGAGTAAGCGCCACCGTTCCAGTAATACCTTTACCAATTTCATAACTGGCTGCGGGCAGGTCTTCTTCAGAGATGCCGTATCGCTGAGTCAGTTCCACCTTTTTCCCGGTTTCCTCGTCAACCAAGAACAGGAGGCAAACTTCAGCCTCAACAACCTTGGCAGCCTCGCGAATGATCTTACCCAGCAATTCGCTCAGTGTCTCGGAGCTGGTAAACCGCCCGACGTCCTTTAGAATTGCCAGTTGACTGATCTGTTTGCGACGCTCCTCCAATAGATCAGCGTTCTTGATAGCCACCGCGAGATGGCTGGCAGCGATGCCCAGCACATTTTCGCAATCGTCACTAAAACCCCGCTCCAATAACCACCGGTCGCGGTCTATATCTTCATCGTGATAGTACGCCGACTTCTTGTTCAGCAATTGAATGGCGCCAATGACTTCATTTCCGATGATCATCGGCACCCCCAGATAATGATCCACGCGCCCGCTGGGCAGGAGCGTTACGTAGTCGTCATACAAGTTCTTACTGGCGTTCTCATGCTTCTGCGGTTTTCTTCGATCGCCTTTTTGAAGATTCGGCACCCGCAGCGGTTTCGCGGTTGAGTACACAAGGGCGGTGAGTCCTTCATCTGTAGGATGGCCTTTCTTGCTGGGCTCGAAGCGCTCAAGCCCTCTAAACTCCGCTTCGTTGTCCAAAAGACCCGTGCTTTTGTTATACAACAAGAGGCTGATGGCTTCGGGTTTGATAATTTGTGAGATTCCGTTGATTACAATGTCATAAATGTTAGGCTTTGCGTTCTCTCCTCCAAGTTCCTTACTAATGGCCTCGAGAACCCTGTTAATACCCTGGTAATCCTCGTGCGCCTCCTGCTTTCTTAGTTTTTGCCAGGCTTTAGTGACAGCGTTGGTTGCCAGAGCCACAAGCTCCATGATGATCTCTCTTTTTGCCGGAGAGAAAAAATCCATGGAATCACCGCTCACATTAAACAAGGCGTCTACTTCATCGGCGAACAGTCTGGTGGTTATAGGTGAAATAAAAGCCGATTGAACTGTGGTGAAGTACTCCTTGGCGTCGTTCAGCAACTGCTCATTCTCTAACATCCCTATTCGTCGTAAAGAGTCTTCTCGAAAGGCTTGAAAGCTCTTCGTCTTTTGTAGGTTTCTATAACAAAGCGTCCGTTTCTTTTTGGCAGCTCTGGCGGAAAAGGCTTCCGCTCTTCTCTTCGGTATGTTGAATATGGAGCCGATCACGTCATTGGGTCCGGCGAAAGCAGAAAGGTGGAAGTCACCTCTTTGTAAGTTATAAACGCGGATGTGCGCTGTATAGGCGCCTACCAGTTCCCTCACCGATTCGCAGATCAGCTTCAAAACACTCTTCAGGGCCACCTGCGTTTCCTCACTCGTGGTGCTCTCCTGGAAAGAATTGATCTGCTCCTGGATCTTGTTCAGGATCCTGTTCTTGTCCTTAAGCTGTTCTCTCTCGATGTCCTTAAACGCTTGCGAAACGGTGAAACGGAGTGGTTGGCTGATCCTGTTAGCTTTGGGCAAATATGTGAAAACGTCGTACTTCCGCGCCAAGTCGGCCGCTAACATCTCTTCGTGTGCGGTCAGAACGATAATTTTGTACTTATGTATGTCGGCGCCGAGGCGCTCCAGAAAATCCGCACCGCTTCCGTCCGGCAGTTTCAAATCAAGCAAGATCACGCTCGGACTCTGGCGCCCTTTGCAAATCTTGAGTCCTGCCGCCATTGAATCGGCTTCAACAAAAGAGTAGCCGTCAGCCCGTAGTACCCGCTTAATCGAGTCGCGGAAGGGTTTCTGATCCTCAACTATCAGGACTTCTCTCGAATTCATACTTTTTCCCGGTCGAGATCACTCAAGACTTTGATCAGGTGGACTTCTGGGATTGGTTTGTGAAGCAGAGTGACGCCTAAATCCTGTGCCTTTTTCCATTCGTTGCTATCCGAATAAGCGGACATCATCACGATCCGCAGCCTGGGGTTGATTTTTAGCAGTTCTTCATAAGTCTCCGTTCCTGTCATTCCGGGCATCATGATGTCCGTGATAATCAGATCGTATGATTTGCCGCTCCGGACTGCGTCGACGGCTTTGCTGCCGGAATCAAAGTCTTCTACCTCGGCTGAGTACTTCCTTCTGAGACGAAAGCAAAAAGATTTCCTGAAAGACGGATCGTCATCTATAACCAGAATCGTGAAACGTCTGTTACGAATCTCATCGATCACTTCGGCGTTCTGGCCGCGCGCGCCACTGTGGACGTGCGAAGCCAGAAGAAAGAAAGGGACGACGAACTGTTCCAACAGGCGCTGTCGTACATTTAGAGGACTGGACCGGCTTGAGTTCACCACTGGTCTCCTTTTAGGTTTTCATGCTGGCGATTCGTTGGCGGGGAGGAGTGGGAGCACAATGGTAAAGTTTGTCCCCTTTCCCTCTTCGGACTTAACGGTTACTTGTCCGCCATGATTGTCGATGATGCTCTTGACTATGAATAGCCCTAAGCCGTTTCCCGTCGATTTTGAGGTAACAAACGGCGTGAATATCGTGTCCAAGCCGCCCGATGCAATCCCGCAACCACTGTCGTTCCAGTTGATTTGCAGGTTACCGTTATTAGCGCTGGCTTGGCACTCAACCAGCCCCCTTTCGTCAGCACACTCCGTTACTCTTTTCGCATCTATCGCATCAAGCGAATTATCAAATAGATTAAAAAGCACTTGACGCAGTTGTGTAATGTCAGCTTCCAGTTCCTTTGTGTCGTCAGGATAGTCAAGGACAAACTCAACATTTCGGTATTCCGCCCGGCGGCGCATCGATGATTCAATCATCGTAAATAGGTCTGTCGCGCCGATAATCTCTTTCTGAGGGGGCTTGGGCCTGCCAACCAAAAGCATGTTCTGAAACTTGTCGACGGCCTCAACCAACGATTCCTGGATCTCCCGATAGGTTCGAGCAAGGTCCTCATCCTCACCTGATTCAAAGGCCAACACGTCGATATAGTTAAGGGCGGTGGCGATATCGTGCTTTATTTCATGGCCGACGGTATGGGCCAACTTGCCCAACGTGGCAAGTCTCTCGGCATTGGTCTTTTCTTCCTGAAGTTTCAGTGTAGCCCTGAGGTCCTTGAAGACTCCGATGCTGCCTAATCTTTTTCCGCGCACGTCAAACAGCACCGATGCGGAAAGACTAATAGGAATGATCTCGCCATCTCGAGCCCTGATCCTGGCCTGGAAATCCTGGATCCGCTTGTCTGGCGCGTTTTTCAGCAAGTGGCCAATCTCCCTGGCATGCTGAGCCGACTCGTAGTAGTTATTCACGTGATTCCCAAGGACTTCCCTCGCGGGTAATCCCCAAATCGCTTCGCAAGCTCTGTTGAATACCGTCACATTCCCGTCCTGATCCAGAACTATGATCGGGTCTGGCGAGTTTTCGACTAATTCCCCGTAGTAGCGATTCAGCTCGATAAAGTTCGCGCTGTGGATTGCGGACGCCACCTGACTTGCAATCGTTTGCATCAATTCAACGTCCTCAGGACCAAAGCCCGTTTCTGATAGTTCAAAGTTTTCGTCTTCAACAGAGTATGTCGACGATCGTTTATTTATTACTCTAAGAACTCCCAGGACTTGATCACCGATTACTATCGGGACGCCGATGTAGTGCTTAACGACACGGGAGGGCAGGGTTTCTGCGTATTTATCATAGTGCAAAGTTGAAGCATGAACTGTGGGCAAGTGCTTCAATTGGGTAGTGGCGAAGATCTCTCCGACAAAACTCTCACCCGATTTATAGGGTCTCTCGATCTCCGCTAAGCTGAGGGTGATTGCATCAGTTGGCCCTTTAACCGCAACCTTCCTGATCTGGGCCCCATCCCGTTGCTTCTCATCCAGGACGAACAGTGCCGCTTCTTCCGAGCCTAGCTGAGTCCAGGTCAGCGCCACGACGGTTTTGAAGATTTCCGAAAGGCCCTGTTCGACCTTTAGTGTCTCACCAATTCTATGAAGCAGTTTCAACCGTTGGGTCTTCTCAATTTCGGAAGAATGTTTTAGAGCTATACCTAACGCCGGCGCGAGACTCTCGAGCTTTACCGCATCAATATCAACATAATGGAAGCTGTGTTTGGAGTAGAGTGAGATAATCGCCCTTACTTCATCGTTCAGGATGAGCGGCACGAATAGTGCGGCACGTGGCATGTTCTCAGGATTCTCGACATGCGCGCGCAAAATGTAGATGTGCGCTTTCGCACCCTGCCTAACTTGATCGTCGGAACCGTTGCCGTTGCGTTTCTTTCCCTTGATTGTAAGCACGGAAAGGGGACGCTTGGTTTGGCGGACCTTGTCGTGATAGAGGGCTGTTAAAGAGTCAACCAACCAATCAGGCTGTTTCTTGTCAGACTTGACAGATACGAAGTAAGCAAACTGATCTTCTCCGAATACTGTCATTTGGCCCATGCTGGATTCGGTGAAGGCTACAGCATTCTCCAGAATAATCTTGAGAACGCGGTCGGTTTCCACGTCAGCAATAATCGCGTCATCAATCTTCCGAAAAACCTCTACCAGGTCGTCCTCTTTTCGCTTTCTCGTTCTACTTAAGTTACCGGCGACGAAGGCTATTCCCAACAGGATCATACCCTTGAGGATCAGCGCCGGCGGATGCACGCTTGGAGCTCCAGCGTATGCGGCGATCGCATAAGCAATCGCTGCAACCAGAGCAAGGAAGACACTTCCCTCATAGCTCAGATATCTCGATACCGATAGTATGGGAAAAACGTACAGCAAGTACCAGACACTGTTCTCTCCACCTGTGAGGAACACTAGATACGATGTAAATGCTAAGTCGAGAACAGCGGGAAATGCGCGTATTCGCTTACGGCGAAGTGTTACTCGGCTGACGAAACCCAGCGCCAGATTGATTGTGAGATAGATGAAAACCGCTGCGAAAACCTGTCTGAAGAGCGCCGTGGGCGTTGTGACACCCACGAAAATAAGCACAACCAGACTCATGAGAAATCTGGACTGAAATATCACAAACCAGAAATCTGAGAACCGGTGCTTTCTACCCTCAAAGAAATGTTTGAAGTTTTGCCTCACTGCTTTATCACTTCTACGCTAGCTATTCATTGGTTGATCAACCAACGTAACACGGCTCGATTTACTATAAACAATGCCAGCCGAGCCATTCATCCCAGCATGTGGAACGTTGCGACGCAAGCTCTGAGATTGAAGCTGCCCGGCGCCCAATACTCGGACACGGATCGAGCACCCACGCTCAAGGATCTCTTGTGGACCACCTTGGAGCTGCTCAATGTCTGCTGTGCCATATCTTTGCCGAGTGGGATCGGTCGAGAGCTGAGGTCTATCCGAGTTGAGAACAATTGAATCTTACGTAATAAGCGATTCTCAAATCAAGGGTTTCAAGCTAGCTTGTTTAAGGCTTCCTGGGAAACGATCTATTCCTCAGAATAAGTAATTCGTTCAGAAACAAAAGTTGCGAAATGAGGTTAACGTCAAAGACTGAGGCCCCGGCAGGAAGGAAAGCGAATTCAGCGACCCCGAATATCGGTTGTTCCGGGACCGAGCACATATTCGTTTCGGTGTCGTAGAGCTAACTAAGGAAGAAGTGATTGATTTGGAAAAGAAGTGATTGTTTTGGGGGCGCAGAGCCACCTCAAGGGGTAGGTCTTACCCGTGTCGTGAGGGCGGGCATAAGAGCGAGAGTTGACACTGCTTGGGTGGTAGGCTCAAAACGAGTAGCGGTCCTTATTTTAAGTAGCGTTTTCGGCGGCTAATCGGCATACGTCTCACCGGCCTTTTCAATTTACTCTTAACCCCTGCATGACGCGGACGCCGCTTTCTGCCTACTGCTTTTTGCCTTCCGTCTCTGCCTACTGATCTGCGAGCGTCGACAAAGGCGGGGTTGGCAAGTCGAAGGCCCGCGGGTTTTCTCCGATGATTGCGGCGGCGAAAAAGGCAGGGACATAGCCCGCGCTTTCTTTGCGAAACTGCTCGTCCAGTTTGTCGCGATGGGCAAACAGGGTCCAAAAGTTTCTTTGGTAATTCTCCGTGTCTCTTAATTCGCGCAAAGCGTCTCTGACCCCTTCCGGACCGCGATTATAACTCAGCAAAACCAGTGTCAAGCTTTGAGAATCTTCGCCCAGTTCCGCCATGCGATCCGCAATGTAGTGAGCCGCGGCGGGCGCTA
>WUUC01236338.1_pt1 | contig 15672 bp, 19 predicted proteins | sample 6278441 | NCBI WGS metagenome assembly WUUC01 (sample SAMN13675441, study PRJNA597444) | soil metagenome | isolation source: soil | place: USA: Washington | collected 2017-10
AATCCAGCTGTAGTTTCACCAGTCATGGGAGCGCGCACCCTGAAGCAGGCTGAGGACAATTTCGGAGCGTTGCGTTTACCGACGATCACCTTGATCGACTGAATCGGGCCAGCGCGGTTCCGCCAATTTTCCCGGAGAACTTCATCGGCAGGCCGATGGGTCAGCAGTTGATCTTTGGCACGTCTACGGTCGAAAGCAGGAGATGACGCCATGATATTTACCATTCTCACCAAGGGAAGGACCATTCTCGTCGTTGGCACTCTGTTTTGCTCAACATTCCACCCGGCAACATCGCAGGCTGAGCCGACTACGAACTCGCAAGAAGTGCAGGCGAAGCGCAACAAACAGATGGTCACTGCAGCGTTCGATCGCTGGGCGGATGGCAACTCGGACTTCTTCAACGAGATGCTCGCGCCAGACATCGAATGGACGGTTGAAGGGTCAGGGCCGAGCGCGGCCACTTACCGGGGTCTTGAGGCATTCATGTCAGGCGCAGTACGCCCCTTCGTCAGTCGGTTGCGTATACCGGTGCGTCCGTTGTCCAAACGGCTTTGGGCAGATGACGATCATGTCATCATCAATTGGGAAGGCGAAGCCATCGCCCAAGACGGTCGCCCATATCGAAACCGCTATGTATGGATATTCCGCATGGCAGGAGGCAAGGCCGCCGAGGTCAACGCGTTCCTTGACCTCGCGCCTTATGACGACGTGCTACGGCGCATCCCGGCACCCGGGGAAGAAGGCGCGCAATGACAGACAATCTGATTTTGGCACGCCGGCTTGCGGCGCTCGCCGGTGTGACTTTCGCCGCCGCCTTCGGTGTCGCCCCGCTCACGCAGTTGGGCGCGGCGAGCGCTGACCAGTTCGCAACAACAGCACAGGACAAGAAGATGAAACACCACACCTATGTCGGCATGTGGGTCACTGCCGACGGCATTATCAGGCAGGAACTACTAAGTAACGGGCGATACGATGAAGCGCGCGGAACACGCAAGAGCTCATATCAGGGACGATACGAAATCAGAGGAAACCGCATCGACTACTGGGATGATACTGGCTTCACCGCCGACGGCACGTTCGTCGGCCAGGACGAGCTCCATCATGGCGGAATGATCTTCTATCGCGAGAGATAAGTAGATATTGCTGGCTCTGAGGGTTCAGAAGGGTGCCGGACGGAGGTGGTCGCACGGATAATTTACAGAACGCGTAATTTGCCCGGACCAGTTTTTTAGGAGCCACCTAGCGGCGCTGGCAGACATGGCATTAACATCCAAGACAAAATTCAGCCTCGAAACGCGCAAGCAAGGTTTTACAATCAAGGAGAACTGATGTTTGACCACGTCAAATTCGGAGTCAGCGACTATCCGGCGAGCAAAGCGTTCTTCCTCAAAGCACTCGAACCGCTCGGAGTAGCCGTTGTCTCGGAGGGGACGCCGACATACTGTGTCGAGCTTAGCCCACAGGGCAAGGCCTCGTTGTGCCTGTACAAAACCGAGGAGAAACCGGCGCACCTTCACCTTGCGTTCACCACTGAGGATCGTCAGCAAGTGAAAGCTTTCTACCGCGCGGCTCTGGAGGCGGGAGGTAACGATAATGGCGCGCCAGGTCTGCGCCCACACTACCACGCGAACTACTATGCGGCTTTCGTCATTGGTCCAGATGGGCACAACATCGAAGTGGTTTGCCACAAACCCGGGGCTTGACTCTTCCATTAGGCAGGCCACGGACGGGTTGCTCCTTTCCGAGACCACTCGACGAAAAGCTGAAGCCGTTAACCTGCAGGACCCGTATAACCGATCGCATTTGGCCCGCCGTTCATCTGTCTAAGTTTCGTTATATACTGTTGGGGGCGCATCAAGTGACCCGGGGTCTTGTAGCCCATAGAGCGCGCGATCTCCCCGACGAAAGCATTGCAATTGTAAACGGTCGCTTGCCAGAAACGGGATCGCGCCTGCAACTTGCGTATATATGCAACGACTGTACGATATTCGGTTTCGTTCAGCATGACCCGCCAACTTGCCGACTTGTAACGGTCCTCCAGATCACCGTCACTTGCGCCGGTCTCGGCTGGTACGGGTATATAATGACCTAGAACGTAGGGAACTGGGCTATTTGAGGCGGGGTGGAGTCCAGCCACGTCCTTGTCGATCATCTGACCGGCTTTATTGAGCCGGCCAAACATTACATATGAATGGCCATAGGTAAGAGCATAGCGGGAGCGGAACTCAATGAAATACCGCCCCTCTCCCGCTTGCTGCAATGCTTGTGTACTGGTGCGAGCCCGCGACGTCGCCGTTACATGCCCTGAACCCTGATTGTTGTAAGACACTACATTGGGTTTTATTTGCGCGTTCGGCGCACATCCAGCAAGCACAACTATTCCCAATGCGAGCAACCACAACCGGCCATTCAACAACATCATACCATCCTCACCACCTTGAGCGCTTTATCAGCGTCAATTGACGGCGGCCGATGACACCCATAGGTGCCGGCGACTTTGTTCGACGGAGACAGGAAAGCAAATACTTTCCCACAGCACAGAAAGGGGTATTATTTATAGACAGGCGCCGCTGCCGGTTCTTCCATCGGCGGGGGAGCTTTCCCCTTACCAATCGATCCGCAGGCGCTCAAACTGAAAACTGAAAGTACGGCAGCTACGGTGATCAGAATTCTCTTCATCAGATATTCCTTTCCTCAAGTTAAGTAGGCCTAACAACCGCAGACTACCACAAATAGTAGTTGTTGCTAATACCCGCTGGGCGGAAACACACCGATCGTGTCACATTTGTCACAATCCTGCTCTTGCCACGGGAAATCTGTACATGCTGGTTGTTATATGATCAGAACTGGCGTCCCCAGCGGGGTACGTTCGTAAAGGTAAAGGGCATCTTCGTTGGTGAGGCGGATGCATCCGTTGGAAACAGCTTGACCGATCAGCCAAGGCTGGTTTGTGCCGTGAAGACGGAACATCGTGTCGCGCCCATTCCGATAGAGATAGAGGGCACAAGCACCCAGCGGATTATTGGGCCCTCCCGGTACGCCTCCTGCATACTGCGCGAGGTGCGGCTTTCGCTGGATCATACGTGTCGTTGGTGTCCATGAGGGCCATTCTTCCTTCCGCCCAATGGTCGCCCTGCCCTTCATCGTCAGCCCCTCCTCGCCGACCGATATGCCATATCGGGTTGCCGAACCGTTTTCCTCAACGGCGTAAAGGAACCGCTCATAGGTGTTAACGACAATCGTACCGGGCGCCTCGGATCCGGTATAAGCAACGCGCTGCCGTCGCAGACGACGATCCAGGTAGGGGCGTCCTCCCAAGCCAAACGAGAACGGCTGCCAAGTTTCACGGGCTGGGGAACAGCCAGCCACCATCAGAACCAGTCCAGACAAAACCAACCCACGACGCGTCAATTTCGCATTCTTCATCTTATCCCAGCCCTGCACCGCCCAGCACCACTGCGCATTACCCTAACATTCCAACACCTCTTGGCCAAGTCGTGGCGACACCGCCAGGTAAAAAGGGTGCCTCGGGCAGAGAAAGTATCCAAGAATCAACAATCGCCATGGCCGTCCCCGTCGTCCCTGCCCAAGAGATTTGTTGAGCTTCCACGGAAGATTGCGCCAGTATTCTCTCGTGCCCAGAAGGGCGTTGAAATTAAGGAACTTAAGCAAGGCACCGGGGTTAGAGAAGTGGTTGGCGCCGGAGCAGAGGGCGCCCTTTTGCGCCAAGCGATAACGCGCTGATCGCCGCAAGTTCCTGACAGGAGGTATTCGTGGTCGCAAATAGACAAAGTCCTCAAGGGACTCCGAGCAGCGATGAGCTGCTGCGGCTGGTCATCGAGAGCGCCAAGGACTACGCGATCTTTTCCATGGATCCCAACGGAATGGTCACAAGCTGGAATTCCGGCGCAGAGCGGGTGCTCGGCTATAGCGACGAGGAAATGATCGGTCACTCGGCTGACGTTATTTTCACACCCGAAGACAGGGAGGCGGGCGTTCCGGACGAGGAGCGGATGCACGCCCAAGTACACGGTCGGGCCGAGGACGACCGTTGGCAGGTGCGCAGCGATGGCTCATATCTCTTCGCCTCGGGCCTGACCATGCCACTGGAGGACCGGAGTCTCGGGTTCGTCAAAATCTTACGCGACAGAACGGAACAGCATCAGGCAGAAGCACGCCTGAGGGAAAACGAAGAGCGCTTTCGGATCCTCGCAACCAGCATTCCGCAACTCGTATTCCGCTCACGCGGTGATGGCAACAGGACATGGGGCAGCCCGCAATGGGTTGAATTTACCGGGCTCAGCCTTAAGGAAAGTGTCGGCTTTGGTTGGCTTGATGCCATTCACCCCGACGACCACGAACTGACACACTCGGCTTGGCGAGATGCTGCAACAACTGGCGACTACTATGTGGAACATCGCGTACGCCGACAGTCAGACGGCGAATTTCGATGGCATCAAACCCGTGCGCGCCGCGTCGAGGGCGATGAGATCATGAGCGGAGACTGGGTTGGCACCATGACGGACGTTCACGATCTACGTGGCCTGAAGGACCGGCAGCAGATGTTGATGGCAGAGCTTCAGCACCGCACACGCAACCTGCTTGCCGTCGTCCAGTCGATCGCCAATCAAACGCTCCGCACGAGCACATCGCTCGAGACATTCGGTTCGGAATATTCAAGCCGGTTGCGTGCTCTTGGCCGCGTGCAGGGTCTTCTTGCCCGAGCCGAAGCAAATGTCGACCTGCGCGACATCGTCAATTCCGAGCTTGCGGCACATGTAAATTCGTCCAAAGAGGACAATATCCGCATTGAAGGCCAGTCGGTAGCGCTGCCAGCAGCTTCTGCCCAGGCACTGGGTCTCGCGCTGCATGAGCTTGCAACAAATGCGGTAAAGCACGGCGCGCTCGCTCAGGACGATGGAAAGCTTGACGTGGTCTGGAAAGTATCACCAGACGGACGAGTTACGCTGAATTGGAACGAGAGCGGCGTGAATATGCCAAACAAGGAGCGGCCAAAGCGTAAAGGTTATGGCAGTGAATTGATCGAACGCGCATTGCCATATCAGCTCAACGCTGAAACCAAGCTTGAATTTGCGACCGACGGTGTCCGGTGCGCAATAACAGTTTCCGCTGGTCAATCTTGAATGGAGGGCAGTATGGTTGATGCTGACACGGTAAATCTTGAAGGCAAACGGCTTCTAGTCGTCGAAGACGAATATCTGATAGCGATGGACCTTTCTCATTTTCTCGAGAAGCTCGGTGCCAAAATCGTCGGTCCCGCCGGTTCGATCGAGGACGCGCTAAAGCTCGTGGAATCGTACGACGCACTAGATGGTGCGATTCTTGATATCAACCTTCGTGGCGGGCGGGTGTTCCCTGTCGCGGACGCGTTGGCTAATCGTGGCGTGCCGTTCGTATTTACTACCGGCTACGACGCATTCACTGTTCCCGACGTATATGAGGACGTTCCTCGTTGCGAGAAGCCTATCGACGAGAACCTAGTGGCAACCCTCATCGCCAGACTCGGTTCGGAACGTTGATCGGACGCGACCTTTCCGATATTCAATGAAGCCTGAACTCACCCTCTACCTGACGCCATTCGCTCGGTCCGATCAATCGCTGGTGCGTGTATCGGACGGAATGCAGCGGTCCATCCAGCTTGCGTTGCCAGAACTCCAAGAACCGCGTCATCTCCGGAAAGTCGGGAGCAAGATCGTATTCCTGCCAGATGAACGTCTGGAGCACGGACTTGAAATTCGGCATGCGGTAAAGGATGTGAGCCGTAGTCAATCCGTAGCCATGAAGCTGTCGTTCCATATCTGAGGAAAGTCGCATGAGATTCTCCATCGTATACACTTTCTGCAGCATGTAGTTGTTCGACAACGATGTAAACAGTTTATTGTTCCATTACAGCAGGTTAGCAGCCGTTGCAATCGACTGCTAACGATTTACTTTGCAGCAGTTCGACGATCATGCGCTTCCTATGACTCGACGCTCCTGTTTACCTCTTTTACGTGTTCGAGGAACCGCTTTTCGAAGGTCTTCCATAGCATGCGGATCTTGGGATCAACCGGCTCCTGCGCGATCATTTTGCCAAGTGCCTTTAGCTGGTCCTCAAGCTGCAGGAGAGAACTTCCGGCACCAGCGGCTTTATCATTTTCAGGCATTTCATCTCCGATCGGTTCAAAGTGAACACAGTCATTGTATCAGCGCAAGCTGAACGGCGGATTTACAAAGTTCTCTAGCTAGAGAACTCATCAGGCCCCGCCACGTGTTTTATGAAGTGCGCCGAAAAGAGCGTTATCTCAAATATTGATTTGCATGTGTGTGCAGCCCTCCTCATGTATATATCCGACGACACATTCGCACTACACTCCGCAAACCAACGGCCCTACCGACCATGCAAACAGATCTCTTTGGAAAATTGCCGACAGAGCTTCCAGAAGGATTTAAATACGCTCCTGATATAGTGTCCTCCGCCTTGCAGCAATCTTTGTTGCAGGAGCTTCCCAAGCTTCCCTTCGAGGCCTTTGACTTTCACGGCTTCAAGGGTAGACGGCGTGTGGTTTCCTATGGCTGGAAGTATGATTTCGATGCCGAGAAGCTGGAGGCCGGCCCTGAGATACCACGCTTTCTATTTCCTGTACGGAGGGTGGCCGCGCGCTTCGCAGGCCTATCATCCGAGCAACTCCAGCACGCCCTGATCACAGAGTATAGCCCAGGCGCTCCTATCGGCTGGCATAAGGACAAGGCTGTCTTCGGCGTCGTCGTCGGAATATCCCTGCTTTCTGCGTGTACATTCCGGTTACGGCGAAAAATCAATGGAAAATGGGAGCGTGTGTCGATCATCGCCGAACCCGGTTCTGCATATTTGATGAGCGGATCGGCGCGGACAGAGTGGGAACACTCCATTCCGCCAGTGGATCGCTTGCGATATTCCATCACCTTCCGCGAACTAAGAACAAGCAGCTGACCTCGTGTACAGTTCGGATGCACCGCCTCGGCATGGCCAATCCATTAGCGGGCAGGATCAGGTTGTTTCAATTTGCAGGACGAAGGTATAATATACAGGTCGTTCTAATTGTACTTAATTGCTTAAATGGCGGGAAATCTCCCCGTGGTAAACGTCTTTACATCAAGACAAGGAGAGTTCCTGAAGATGATTATCGCAACCGAAGTAACCGAAATATCGTTTTCTACACAGCGCAAGAATGTTTTGCCACTATTTACGTCAAGACTGGCGAAAATTGCGCTAGCGGCCGTTCTGATGGGTGCGGTTGGGTTCACCGAAGCTGCCCAAGCACAATCATCTTCGCTTGAGATTTCCTATGCCCGGAACCTGAAAAATTCGGTCAAAACGGCGAAGGTAGTCAAGACCAGAAAGCTGGCTATCAAGGCATCTTTTCTAGGCCGCGCCCCCTTTATTTGCACACCAAGCGGTTTTGGCCAGAAATCATCTTGCTTCGCACGCTGAGCCGCCGGGCGTATCCGCCGCATGCCGCCAGCAGGTGAATAGTTGAAACCGGACGGCAATCCGTCCGGTTTCAACGAACGTCCTACTTCACAGTTGAAAACTTCGCCCGCATCCGGTCGAAACGCGCGGTAGCATAATCACCAGGCTGCAATTTGCGATATTCGTCGCCTGAACCCGCAGGGCTGGTTTTAAATGCATACCATTCCCCATCGGGTTCGCGCTTCTGAAATATCGTGTTTCCCTTCTTGCGGTGGCTGAAGCAAGTCAAAGCATCGGCTTTACCGGTCTTTGCATACCACATAGCTTTGAAGCAAAGTTTCCCAGGATCGGTAACGAACCAACGGCCCGCGCCGTATGATCCAGACCCCTCCCCCGTCCAAGCCCTGAACTCGCGCTGTTTCACGGCAAAATAGCCCGCACCATCCTTCCATAGCCAGGATCGATTGCCATAGAGCTTGACCAGTTCATTGCTAGTCAAGGGTTCGGACATCGACGGTGGCTTCGTCATCTTGGTCTGTGCGGCATCGGCGTCAAAGGCAACTGCACCCATGGCAGCAATGATCGCGCACAGAAGCGATAGTGTTCTTATCTTTTTCATTTGTTCGTCCTCCTGAACGGGATTGATCAATGCGCTAGTTTACGACTTCGTCGCTGACGACCCGCCAGTTAGGCAGCCCGTAAGGCTTCGGCCAAGGGTAAACTTCCTTGTCGTTGAAGTAGACGACAGCCGTCAGGTCCGGGAATTCCGGATATTGTTTAGCTGCATTGTCGGCCCAGTTGCGGACGTAGTCGGCATCGCCCTCATAGCCCAACTCGGCTACGACAATTGGTTTCCCAAAGGCGGCGGCAAGGCGGTAGCCGGGCGCAAGTATTTCGGCGAAAGTTCTTTCTTTTCCGAACTTGTCGACGTCGTATTGCTGCAACCCGAACACCGACAGACCGATGAGGTCGACGACGTCATCGCCGGGATAGAATGCCGCAAGATCAGGCTCACCCTTAGGCGACCACATGTATTTCGCCGTCTTGTTATGCTGGCGGCAGACTGTCACCATCCGCCTGTAGGCCGAGGCGTAATCAGCAGCCTTCCAGTGCGACCAGGTGAACTGGTTGTCTGTCGCATCCATTTCCTGTGCCCAGCGGATGGTGACATCGCTCTTGAGCCCCGCCGCAGTCGAACAGACCGCAGCCATATTGGCATCGTACTTGCCGGCCAGAATACCGCTGATCAGTTGTTCCGGCGATGATCTCCAGTCAACGGCCCAAGACCACGGCTCGACCGTGATGAAGAGCTTTCTTCCGCGTTGCTGGGCATAATCGTCGGCGATGGACAAGGATGAAAGGTCGACGTCTTCCCATGGCAGAAAGAGGTGCTCGATCTTGGAGTTCGGATCGGCGCTAAAGTCGGCATGCGGATCATACGCACCAAACGTTACCGAGTTGGGGCCGATGATCGGCCGCTTGTCGAAAGCATGATTCGCATTCGGCTTGATGTTGGTGGGTATGCCTCGGGGCACACTGGCCGCGAGCACCGTTCCAGTTAACAGCAATGATGCAAATGAAACTGCGATTGCTGTGCGTGTTTTGTTATTGTTCATGGTCTTGTCCTCCTGCTAGCATTCGTCAACGTGTTGCCTGCTAGTCTTTTTTGATTTTGAAGATCGGATTTGATTGTTCCTATGTCCGCAGACACAAGATTTTCCTTCACGAGCTTTTTGAACTCGTCAGTTTCAGCCGGCACGGCATGCCGGAAGATGTACCAGGAGCCGGACGGCTCCTTCTTTTGGTAGATGGTTTCACCAGCGCGCTTATGGCTGAAACAGATAGTATTGGGATGAACCCCGGAAACGGTGTGCCATTCGGCATTGAGGCATAGGCGGCCGTCGTCGGTTACCACCCACCGGCCTTGTGCCCATGCGGTTGTATCTCCTGCACCGGTGCTTGCCGTGAAACGACGTCCAGCATCGTCAAAGCGGCCGGCACCGTCGGCCCAAGCCCACGACCTGTCGCGGTACAGCATGTAAAGCTCAACACCTGTCATTGGCTTTGCATCCGCCGACGGAACGGCACTCTCCTCGGCATAAGCGCCATGAATGAAGGCCAAAGCCGGCAGACAGAGCGTCGCGAGAACGGCACGGCGTAATCCTTTGGCGCTCAGCCTTGGCTGAATGTTTGCTTGCGTAGCTTCCCGGCGCTCGAATTGGTTAGTTAGTATTGTTCCTCGTTTCATTTTGTGTCGCTCTCCTCGAGCCCTTCTTCTTGTGAGAAGTTGTTGGTAGGCGTTACTGGCAGCCACCGTGGCTTGAATGTAAGGCTCCGCAGTTCTCCGCTCCCGATTCCGGCGCCTGACACTGCGTACCTCGTCTCGTAGAGTTGCAATCTGCCTGCACCCCACGCGAGTGAATCCAGTCCTTCTTTCCCGCGTTCAAAAGTTGCAAATCCTGGCAGGACGATGAGAGCGAGGAGGCTCGCGGCCATAGCCGGACGATAGGTCCTTGTCCGGAATCTAACGATATTCTCTCTTGCATGCTGGACGACAATGGTCAGAAACAGGAGCGTATAGAGAACAGCATTGACGATCGCGAAGATATAGAACCCGCGTGTTTCCCCCGCATCCTGCACTAGTAAAACTGGCAGAACGGACGCTATCGACAGAAGCCCATAGGGCATGAGAACCCGCGGAGGTAACGGATCGACTTCGGACGCACCTTTAGGTGTAATGCGAAAATCGACGTGTGAACCCGTGATCCAGTCGCGGACAGCAGCAACGGTTCCCACCAGCGCCCACGGCCAACGTGCGAATAGAAAAAACATCGTTTCCCAGCACAGGATTTTTGAATCGAACGGCCGAAACGAGCCTGTGGCGCGCCAACGATAGACCAATACCATCAATGCAATGTAGAGCGGCGTGAAGTGAGCAAGAAAATCTACATAGGTCACGGCTACAAAGTTTTGTTTGCTAAGGAGAGCCAAGATCGGCATTGCGAACATCAGTGCCATGAAGAGGGCAAAAAGCGGATACCAAAGCTGAGCAAACAGAAATGAGAATTTCAGCTTCAATGACAGGCGCGGGACGTAGATTGGCGAATACTGCAGGAGCAGCATGACTAAGCTGCGAGACCACTGGAATTCCTGTGTAACAAGATCCGCGAATGTGCTCGGGCCGTCTCCATGGGCAATGGCGTCAAGCGCATGCACACCGCGCCAGCCATAAGCGCTCATGATCAAGGTCGTGGAGTGATCTTCGGCTAGTTCCGGCCCAAGGCCCCCAATTTGCTTGAGTGCAGCCGTCCGCACGGCGTAATGCGATCCGATGCAAAGTGGGGCCAGGCCTCCGGTGTAGCCCGCCTGAAGCGAGCCATGCATGTTAGCTTCGGCATAGAGTCTTCCCCGTGCGGACCAGCTTTTCGAAGCATTTTGATCGCAAATGCTCGGTGCCGATACGTAGCCAACACCAGGATCGGCAAACGGGCGCAGCATCTCAATGAGATATCCCGCCTCGGGGACATGATCGGCGTCTAGCTGCACAACGAAATCATACCTGTCATAGCCGTAGTGATCGTAGAAAAACGCGAGATTGCCTTCCTTGCAGCGCGTGCGGCGTGGCCAGGTGGATAGATGATAGTCCGGCCGGTTCTTTCGCGTGGAAACGAAAACGCCGTGCTGCTTGCACCATCTCAGTGTTTCGAGTGTCGGATCTTCGTCCGCAAGCCACACGTCGTGGGGGAACTCCTGGGCTAGCATCGCCTTCAGGGTTGTTGCCACTATGGAAAAAGGTTCGGAGGGCGCTTTCGTCACAACCATGGCGACCCGGCTACCGGCTGGCAACCTGAGCGCTCCGTTCGGCTTCCTCGCACGATAGAAAATGGCCATGAAGTAGCCTGGCAACAGTGTTACCCAAGCGAGAATGGCAGTAACGGAGACGAAGCCCCAAAAGCCGATATAGTGCTCCGGCTGCAGCCACCAAGACCAGAAATAGACGAGGAAGGCCAGCCAGATCGCTGCACCAACGAGGTATTCCGTCTTCCTGGATCCCGTCAGAACCGGTACCAGAAATGGCTCCTGCTCTACGCTACTTTCTTGTATTTCGCTCATGCCCGTGACTCCAGTCCAAAGAATGGAGCGGCGGTGCGGACAATCGTTTCCAGATCGGAATATTCAGGTGCAAACCCAAGCGCGCTGCGAGCAAAGGTCGGGTCCGCATAGAGCGCTGGCGGATCGCCGGCGCGCCTGGGGTGCATTTCGACCGGCACTTCGCGTTTCGTAACGCGCCCAATTGTTTCGATGATTTCCCCTATCGAAGAGCCGCGGCCCGTTCCGAGATTGACGGCGAGATTTTCGCCCCCGGCAAGGAGATGATCCAACGCCTGCACATGTGCACGTGCGAGGTCCGTCACATGAATGTAATCGCGAACGCAGGTGCCATCATCAGTGGCATAATCGTCACCGTAAACACTCAGGTGCCCGATCGATCCTCCCGCAGCGAGCAGTGCTCGCGGGATCAGATGCGTCTCGGGCTCGTGCCACTCGCCGAGTTCCCCCTCAGGATCGGCACCACAGGCATTGAAATACCGCAGTGCCACGTACCTCAGTGCATAGGCCGCTGCATAGTCCTGGAGGATTTGCTCCGCAATCAGCTTGGTCCTACCGTACGGATTAATCGGTCGCTGAGGTGTATCCTCGGTGATAGGCAGTACGTCCGGCACACCATATGTGGCACAGCTCGACGAGAAGATAACCTTGTCGATTGCTGCGTGGCGGCAGGCATCCAGAAGGGACAGCGTCCCGGCCACGTTGTTGCGATAGTATTTCGCAGGGTCCTCTACGGACTCGCCAACATAGGCCGATGCTGCAAAGTGCACTACTGCATCCGGCTTATACTGTGCGAGTGTCCGGGCTAGGCTGCTCGTGTCGAGGATGTCGCCGTGCACGAACGGTCCCCAGCGCACTGACGAATGATTTCCGGTAACCAGATTATCAAAGACGATCGGCTCAAGGCCGTTCGCGTGCAACAGCTTGGCGGTATGACTACCGATATAGCCGGCACCGCCCGCAACGAGAACTCTGCGCGGAGACATTATGCAATCTCCGCAAGTTCATGTGCTTCCTCGGAGAGAAGACGGTCGAAGTAATGGATCGTCTTTTCAAGGCCGGTGGCGAGTGGCACCATGGGCTGCCACCCCAACTCACGCTGAGCCAGAGAAATGTCTGGGCGGCGCTGGCGCGGATCATCTGTCGGCAAAGGATTGCGAATGGTTTTCGAACGGGAGCCTGTCATCTGGATTACCATCTCTGCAAGTTCAAGAATGGTAAATTCAACCGGATTTCCGAGATTGACCGGTCCGGTGAACGACGGCTCGGTTGCCATTAATTGCTGGAACCCATCAATGAGATCGTTAACAAAGCAGAACGAGCGTGTCTGCGAGCCATCACCATAAATGGTAATGTCCTGGCCCTTTAACGCCTGCACGATGAAGTTGGAGACGACCCGGCCATCATCGGGACGCATATGCGGTCCATACGTATTGAATATCCGCGCTACCTTGATCTCGACGTGATGCTTCTTGTTGAAATCGAAGAACAGCGTTTCGGCGCTACGCTTGCCTTCGTCATAGCAGGAACGTGGGCCGAATGAGTTGACGTTACCCCAATATCCCTCGACCTGTGGGTGAACCAGTGGATCGCCGTATATTTCGGATGTAGACGCCTGGAAAATGCGTGCTCCGGTGCGCGCCGCCAACTCCAGCAGATTGAGCGCTCCCAGCACACACGTCTTCATCGTGTGTACCGGATCTGCCTGGTAATGCGGAGGCGATGCCGGGCAAGCAAGATTGTAGATCTCGTCAACTTCGATATCGATCGGATCGACCACGTCATGCTTCAAAACACTAAAGCGATCGAAATTGCGCAGATGACGAATGTTGCGCTCGAGCCCCGTCGAAAAATTATCGACGCAGATAACAGTGTGGCCGGCCTTGAGAAGCCGTTCGCAAAGATGCGACCCGAGAAAACCAGCGCCGCCGGTTACGAGAACGTGGCGTGGCCGTTGTTTTGAGCGGACCACACGCACATCACCGAAGAGTGCGTTCACATTTGGACGGGAGGATAGCGGGCGCATTGTTTTCATTGATCTGACCCCAAAAACTTGTTTTTCTTTTCGATCGGCGGCGTCCGTTTTTCTTCAATCCGAACCGTCGAATTTGTTTTGACGCCGTCGTCGTTCTTGTTTTTGGTATACTTTCTTGCCCTTGGACTGTCGTTAGATGCGCATCCGGGAACTTGCCGCTCCGTCCATATTTCGGCTGCACAGCCGGAGTTTGATAGAAAAAACGCGTATCGGCAGAATATGGCGGGCGTCGCTGCCCTCGCCCGTTGCGGCGGCTACGGGGCTCAGACGATATTCTGGATTGTTGCGGATACTCGTGGGAATGCCGGCGTTCCGTTCACCCTCAATGGCCGAGCGATTTAAGCCACTCGTCGAAAGAATGTCCGGTCTCGCCGATTTCCGCCGGTGAAACAGCATGCGCAAAATATGGCGGCACCGCAACGCTGCGCGCCTCGCGCGGGCTGTAGCCGAATTCCTTGCTGAATGCCCTACTGAAATGGGCTGCGGACGTGTAGCCGACGGCGGCCGCTATTTCGATGATCTGCTGCCGGTTGGCCGAATTGCTAAGTGCCGCGTGCGCCGACAAGAGGCGCCGCTTTTGTATGTAGTGAAGAACACCGCCGCTTGGCTCGAACAACTGGTAAAGCCGTGTCCGCGAAATCCCAAGTTCGCGGCACAGCGTATCCGGTGTAAGATCGGGTGAATTCAAATTTCGCTGCACGTGGCGGCGAACTCGCTCCATAAGCGCCAGATTGCCCTGCGTCTCAGTTGTACCGGATGTGTCGGTGGATGATGACACGCAAGTAACGATCATATCCCTCGTCGTCTGCACGATCTGAGGAAGATCCTTCGCGGTCAGACTGGCAAGATTGGTTTCGATACTGTCGAGGTATTCGATCAGCAACTTGGTATAGTTTCCGGATATGCTAGTGTTGTTCTTTATATCTTTGCCGATTTCAGTAAACAACTCGCGTGGCAGGAAGACAGACAGAGTTTTTGCGTTGGTCGTTCGGCCTCGAAACGGGTACCCGAGCGATCTGAACTCGACTTTGCCCGGTTCTCCCTCGCAAACAAGTCCGTCCACTTCCGTCCATGTCCGGCCGGAGCGCAGCACGACGACGTGCCAATGGTCAATTGTATTGGACCGCAGTCTTGCGGATGATCTTAGATAACTGTGGGCGGGGGCGTCCTGCTGCACGACAAGCATGCTGCCAAGATTCCAAGCTGTATGATCAGCGGGAAATCCGCTCTCCGTACCGGCACCTTCCGGCAATTTGATGTCGACGAGCGGCGCCAAATACGTCTGCCAAGCGGCAAACTGATCGCTAGGGGGCAAATCGCGGGTGGTGAATTTCAAGGGTTGGAGGGCGGGGAACGTGGCCGCAACCGAATCCTCGACAGGTCTTGCGGACCGGGGCCAACGGCGTCGTTCTCCATGCACTGGCGGGGCTTCGCCTCCTGTATCATCCGGTGACGCGAGCGGTCGTGACAGCGGTTTGCCTTTTCTGGCGTCTGGCAAATCTATCCTCCTGACAACGGAAACCGGTTTTCCTGTCGTACGATGAGTAAACCCGACGTGCCTTCATCGCACAGCGAGGTTAACGTCCCGTTGAAGGTCTAAATTCGGGGACAGGCATAAAAATAGAGGCCGAACTGGTATATCCTCGTGACCGATCTTGGAAGCGCAACATGGGGCACGACTTCAGCTTCTAAGTCAATGTCAAAACGAAGGAAGTCGCGCCGGGGAATTTGTCCGGCGCGATAGATTAATCCGTATTGGATTACGAGCGTTATTGCTCGCGAAATGCACGGTTGAATTGATCAGCCAGAGGCTTGGAGAGGAACGACATGGCGGTGCGCTGTTCTGTCGAAACGAAGACTTCTACTGGCATGCCTGGCAGGAGCGTACTTCCTCCAAGCTTTTCAAGTTCGTCTGACGGCACAACCACGTCCGCCAGGTAGAATACCTGGCCAGTCGCGGGATCGCTGCTGGTTGCGGCGGAGACATAGGCAATACGGCCAAAGAGTTCAGGTGTTGTCCGCTGGTTGAAGGCCGAAAAACGCAGCTTTGCCGGCTGGCCGACGAAAACCTGGT
>WUUC01101027.1_pt1 | contig 15671 bp, 8 predicted proteins | sample 6278441 | NCBI WGS metagenome assembly WUUC01 (sample SAMN13675441, study PRJNA597444) | soil metagenome | isolation source: soil | place: USA: Washington | collected 2017-10
GTATTTATTTTTCATCTTTTTAATAGAGAATTACCCCTTCTATGAGTACAGAAATAACAGAGCAAATACCCGTATTATCCAGTGTGTACGGTGCAGACAGCATACAGGTTTTAGAAGGTTTGGAAGCAGTGCGTAAACGCCCGGCGATGTATATCGGCGATATCGGCGTTAAAGGTCTGCATCACCTGGTATATGAGGTGGTTGACAATTCAATAGACGAAGCTCTTGCAGGTTATTGTAAGAACATCAAGGTTATGATCCATGATGATAATTCAATCACTGTAGAAGATGATGGTCGTGGTATACCTACCGCGATGCACACGAAAGAAAAGCGTTCTGCATTGGAGGTGGTTATGACTGTGCTGCATGCAGGCGGTAAATTCGATAAAGGTTCTTATAAAGTTTCAGGCGGTCTGCATGGCGTGGGTGTAAGTTGTGTGAATGCATTAAGCAAGGATCTACATGTGACTGTAAACAGGGATGGAAAAAGATATGAGCAGGAATATAAGATCGGTGTACCACAATACCCTGTGAGGGAAATCGGTCCAAGTGATACCACTGGCACAAAGGTTCATTTTTGGCCGGATGACTCCATCTTCATTACATCTGTTTATAATAAAGAAATACTGGAAGGCCGCTTGCGCGAGTTGTCTTATCTGAATCGTGGAGTAAAGATCACGCTCACCGATACCAGGGAGACAGAAGAGGATGGTTCATTTTATTCTAAAGAGTTCTACAGCGAAGGCGGCATTACCGAATTTGTGGAAATGCTGGACGCCGCTGCTGGACGCAATCCGCTTATCCCCAAAGTAATTTCCGTAGAAGGCAGGGACGATAACAGCAATGTGGTGGTAGAAGTGGCATTGTGCTATAATGATAGCTACAACGAACACATCTATTCTTATGTAAATAATATCAACACTATCGAAGGCGGTACGCATGTATCCGGTTTTCGCCGTGCGCTTACAAGGGTGTTTAAAAGTTATGGCGATAAGCAAGGTCTCTTTGAAAAAGCAAAGGTCCAGATCGAAGGCGACGACTTTCGCGAAGGATTAAGTGCCATCATATCCGTAAAAGTGCCCGAGCCGCAGTTTGAAGGTCAAACAAAGACAAAGCTGGGTAATAACGAGGTGATGGGTATCGTCGATTCAACAGTATCAAAAGTATTAGAAGCATATCTCGAGGAGAATCCAAGAGAGGCGAAAAATATCGTTGCCAAGGTGATCCTGGCAGCACAGGCAAGAGCCGCCGCGAGAAAGGCCAGGGAACTGGTTCAACGCAAGAGTGTATTGACAGGTGGAGGTCTACCTGGTAAACTAGCCGACTGTTCCGATCGCGACCCCAAGCGTTGTGAGCTGTACCTAGTTGAGGGAGACTCAGCCGGTGGTACTGCTAAGCAAGGCCGCGACAGGAGTTTTCAGGCTATCCTTCCTCTTAGAGGTAAGATCCTGAACGTAGAAAAAGCAATGGAACATAAAATCTACGAAAACGAGGAAATCCGCAATATGTACACCGCACTGGGTGTGACGGTGGGTACTACAGAGGATGCCAAGGAATTGAATATCTCCAAGCTACGTTATCACAAGTTAATTATCATGACCGATGCCGACGTAGATGGTAGTCACATCGCCACGCTTATCCTCACCTTTATTTTCCGCTATATGAAGGCATTGGTTGAACAGGGATATGTTTATATCGCTCAACCGCCATTATACCTTGTAAAAAAGGGGAAGGAGCAGGCTTATGCATACAATGAAAATCAACGCAAGGCCCTTGTGGAAAAACTTGGCGGTGGCAAGGAAGATGCAGTAAACATACAGCGATATAAAGGCTTGGGTGAAATGAATGCCGACCAGTTATGGGATACAACCATGAACCCCGACACCAGGACCCTGAAACAAGTAACAATCGAATCAGCTGCTGAAGCTGATCGCATTTTCAGTATGCTGATGGGCGATGAAGTAGCGCCGCGCCGTGAATTCATCGAGTCGCACGCCAAGTACGCGAAACTCGATATCTAACGATCATTCGCTGGGGTACTGGATCACTTATTTTCCATCGTCTAGCCAGTTCCTGATATATTCCAAAATCTTTACCTCCCCGCTATTGCGGGGAGTTTTTGCTTTAGCATGTATTACCTGTAGTAATAGCCGGCTTTGGCTTTGTTCTTAAAAGCATAGCCAAGGTCTGATAAATATTGCGTTTCCTCAGCAGACGATGGTACTACCGACTGAAGATAGATTATGGCCTGTTCGTAGTCCTGATCTTGAAGCAATAAATTCAGCCTACCACGCTCGTAAGTTTTTTGGGCAATAGCGTTGTCTCTAGAGGCTAAAACCAGTATCAACAGGTATCAGTATGTGCGCATGTATATTCTTTAGTAAAAATGGAAGATTGGGTCAATTAGCCTTTTCATAAAAAATTTCTCATTAAAATAAATAATGGCGGCTCAGCTTGATAATCAATCAGTTGACTTTTAAATGTAATGTTTTTTCAGGGGCCGTGAAGAACTTTAGCCTCTCTAAACCCCCTGAAATCCGTAATTTCAGTGATTACTAACACAAAAATTAAATAACCATGTCTGAAGTAACCCTCACCGCATACAATGTTAAAACGAAGGAAAAAGGCGTTCCCATTCTGGATGCAGTAATTACCAAGACCGCCAAAGGTGCATATATGGCCCAGGGTAATGACGGTAAAGGAAACAAATTAACCACCTTGTTGAACGAAGCAAAGGCTTTGGCAGCAATTGAAGCAGGTATAGCAAAAAAAGGCTGGGAATAATAACCAGCTTCATTGAATAATGGCCGGCCCTGCTTGCAGCGGCCGGTTTTTTATTAACGTAACAGAACAAATGTCCCCTTTTCTGTGAGCGTAGTTTTTAAGACAAAATCGAAGAATTCAGTATAGTAAATAAAGGCACCGCTGGGCTGCTGCTTACCCTGATAGAAACCATTCCAACCTGCGGTCGGGTCGGTAGTCTGGAACACTTTTTCACCGTTGCGGTTATAAATAACGAGTCTGAATTTTGGAACAGGGCAGAAACAGGCAGGCTGATAGAGTTCGTTTTTACCGTCGCCATTCGGCGTAAAGGCATTAGCAAATTGAACACATCGATCCTCGCATTCCACCGCCATCACCGTATCCCTAAATTCACCACACATGTTTTGGGCGTATAATGAGTACTTGCCCCTTTGAGGTGCAAGCATGGCCGGCTCGCTGCTGCCATTACTCCAGGTATAATTCGATTCTCCATCCGGGACCACCTGCAATACAATTCCCGGCGCACCGCAAGGAATAATATATGGCTCACCCAGTTCAAACTTCGGCTTGTCGATGACCTTTACAAGCATGGGTACACGCGGACTCTCGCAGCTTCTGATGGTTTGAGTAACCCAATATGTAACGCTGCCTGTATCAACGGTAGAGGGCGTCGGTAATATTTGATTCCCTGTACCTCCCAGGGCGTCTGAGTACCAAAGAATATTTTGCCCGGCTACAGGTAGAGCGGGCGCTGTACTACCCTTGCATATTTTAAGGTCCGCAACCAGCGGCGATAATAAGAATGAATTAAAAAGCACCGTGACTGTGTCTGCCTTACTGCACACAGCATCCGTTATCTGTAACCAGTATTTACCATTTACATTGAGCGTGGCTGAATATCCACCGTCCGAATTAGACCATGTATAAATGGAGGCCGGAATGACTGGGGCATTCAATGTGAACGAAGTTCCATTGCAGACCACGATCGTATCATCAGGAAAAAAAGAATCGGGAACCGTGCAGGGCTGAGCATGAGCAATGCAAGAAATGCATACAAAAAAAAGCAGCAGAAGTCTTTTCATAGTAGTGGATTCGCTTTTCTGGATCTTAACGGCGAAAAATGAGCAACAATCTTACCAAAGCAGATATTATGAACTACTCATACCCTCCAATAGAAGATATACGTAGGGATTGCCGCGATCTTTTACCTGCATACCCTCAGTAAGTTCCTATAGACCCGGCGTTTCCCCATTTATTTCTTCATCATTCTGAAGACCTGCCTGTTCCCCGACACAACCGCTTCCAGCAGATATAGACCTGAAGCAAATTCACTGTTGCTGATATCTATAGTTGTCTTTTGCACAAAACCGGTGGCAGCTGCTGATGCCTGTTGAACCAATTTGCCATTAAGATCATAGATCTTCAGACTCACTGCCTCGCCGTCTTTCGCTTGGTATACCAGGTTAAAAATTCCCGTAGACGGGTTGGGATATACCTGCCACTTTATCTCGTCATTAAATGTTACGGGACGAACAGATGAATAAGACGACCTGCCGTCGATATCCACCATCTTAAGGCGATAATAACGAGTGCCTGTCTTCAGGCTCTCTTCATCAACGAACTGATAAGTCTGCTCGTTCGCTGAGTTACCATAACTGTTTATCTCACCGATCTTAACAAAACGATTTTGCCTGAATTCTTCGTTTCCTTTCGCAACCTCTATTTCAAAACGCGCGGTATTCATTTCGCTTTCCGTGGTCCAGCTTGTAAGCACTTTATCTCTTCCTTGTTTTTCAGCATTAAAGCTCAACAAGGTCACCGGAAGTGGTTGATTGTTTTGAACACCACCATTGTTCAGCCAGAATTCAGAAAAATCCACTACCTGAAATTCTGCATAATAGCCCTTGTCAAAAGGAACCTTTGTGCTATTCATTGCGTCAATAAATGTCCAGTAGCCGGCGCCATTATCTGCCAGCGTACCGTTTTCTTTTGAGTCATCAAAATCACTGTACTTCGATACCCCCAATTCGTAAGCTGAAGCAGGCTTTGCACAACCCGCGCAACCAGTGGCTGCGATGAGCGCTTCTGTTTCAGTATCGAGAAAATAAAAACGAACGGTAGCGGAATCACTTAACAGACTATTTGCCGGTTTGATAGTGATATTCCTGTTATGATAATACTGGTTAGAGCTATTACGTATAGCGCCTGTATGCATATAGACCTGTGCGTCCGTATTACCCAAAGTTTGACCATTAGGGTTAATTGATGCTACCAGCTTTCCGCCATCTGTAAAATCAATCCAGTTGTTTCCGCTTACGATGGTTTGTGTAATAACAGTGCTTGTATTAGGAGGGCCGGTATAAATTCCATTGGGATTGTTATACACGTGTATGTCATCAATAGCTATTCCTTCCCTGCTTACATAAGGATCGGCTTTTAATACAAAGCGCAATCTTAACTTCTCAATGTTTAATGGCAATGGAATAGTAGCAACGTGCCAACGCGTATAGTTCTGAATACTCCAGACATTGTTGCCGGCGTATGCCTTATTATACCAGTTTGTTCCCTGGCCGTTCGCGCCGAGCCGTATCCAGGTCTTACCATCTTCGGAATATTCCATATAGGCCGCATCGCAGAGTGTAACGCCACAGTCTTCAATATCCAGTGCAATGCTGAAGCTCAATGTGGGGTGGCTCATTCCCGTAAGATCGAAGCAAGGAGAATATAAATGCGATTCTTCTCCATCATTGTAGAAACCGGTAAGGCTTGTTTTCCAGGCCTTAGTTCCGCTAGCCGCCTTGTTTATTTTCACGGAAGCTGGCGTACCATATTCCCAGGATTTGTTCTTACCATCACTATACCATCCTCCATCGCCCGACTCAAAATTTTGCAAGTATGGAAACGAACTTACAATTGGCGCATTATAAAGGTTTACCTGCGAGGTATCGTTGTCACGATAGGTATCGCTGGTCAGATCCACCCATACTTTTATTGTATGAACGCCTATGGCAGATAGATCGGCGGTTGCGGTGAATGTATAAGGAGCCGTTGCACCTCCATTAAGAACGGGAACTGTTTCAGTGATTATAGTGCCATTATTCACCTGTAGTTTAATAGGAATATTAGTAATAACAGTATTGGAGCTATTGCGAACCGTTATGGTTACAGGCACGGCCGTACCCAGGCCGCAACTTGCTATTACCGGAGTATCGATGCTCAACATTTGAATGTCGTTGTCTACAAGATATACTTGAATGTCGTCGATCGTATAGCCGGCACCAGATTCATTGTCTGCTGTTATGAACCTGCCCCACTGACCCCAACGCACCTGGAAACTGGAGCTGAATGTTTGCGAATTGGCTGCAAGTAGGTTGCTGATCTCGAGACTTGGCGACTTCTTGAATACACCGGGATCGTCCTGGTTGGCCTGGAGGTCATACACCTGGATCCAGGGTTTCTGATCGTCGCCACGAATCCATACACGATTGGCGGCGTTGGCTTCTTGTCCGTGATGTTTGTACATAAAGTCAAGCCGGATATCATTGCTACTGGTATTATAACCCGTAAGATTAAATGTAGCCTTAAGAGAATCCGCAATGCCGGCGGCAGTATACTCTGAGGCATCGAGCGTAAAGGCCCTATTACCGGAATATGCCATCCCTGTATTTACAAAGGTCCTCAGCCTGCCCAATGTATTGGATGATCTGAAGTCATACCTTGCGGTATCTTCCAACCCCATATTATTATTATAAAAACTGGAATCCGTGAGCGATTCGAGATCGTCAAAAAACTTAAGTGTAGTTGTGAGTGCAATTGGAGCGTTAGGCAGATGCTTGATGACAAGAGTCATCGTATCGTTTTTAGTCACCGGATCTACAGCTGAAAGATTCTGAACAACTACTCTTACCGTATATAGACCCAATGCGGAAAAGTCGTAGGGCACACTGAAGCTGTGTGTGTAAGTTGAAAGTGAAGCTACAGGTGTTATACCGATCTCGGAGACAAACGGTGAATTATTGACCGAGTATTGAACATTAAAAGAAGCCACAGGTGCATTATCAAGATTTTTAATCCTGGCCTGTACTATCGTTGCAGATGTAAGTGCTGAAGAAGTGAAGATCCTTCCTGATGAAGGAACCAGTAAAGCGTCTACCTTAAGATCATTATTTGAAATGTTTCCAGTGCAAGTGCCGGTATCGGGTTTACGCGATACTGCTATCGCCCTCCTTCCGGCATTCCCATTTATTCTCGCGCGTACCGATACCCAATACACCGAGTCCTTTGAAAGCCCACTAAAAACATAGGGACTTGAAGCCGTAGTTGCCACTGGCACCATCTCATCTCCCCGAAGCATCATTACTTCGTAGTCGGTAGCACCAGCAACGGGTCTCCATCCTAATTGAATATATCCTTCGCATTGGTTACCAGCTACCAGGGAATCAATGGGAGTTCCGATAACGGTGAACGCAGCGCTTGTGTCCTCAATGCCCGTACCATTTTGTATTATTTTCAACCTTACCTGGCCGGCCGATGAAGAAGGTATTTGCCATCTCATCATGCGTGTGCCCGCGGCGGCCGTTGTTGAAACAGGTGTCCAACTGCCGCTATTGATTGAATATTCAAAATTGAAACTGTTAGTTGGATTGCCATAAGATTCCCATGCCACGTAGAGTGTATCCAGCTCTTCAAATTTTTCTCCTCCTACCGGATAAGTCAGCGTGGTGGAAATCGGAATTGTATCATAGACGATATAATATTCATGACTGGTGCCTGATGGTATCGTAGTTCCTTTTACAGAGAATGTATAGCTTCCAGCCACCGGGTTATTGATAACAACCTGCTCTATATTGTTAAAATGATCTACTCCTGTGGTTGCGGTATTCGTTACATTAGTATGTATCGTGTCAAGCAGTTGAGGAAGGTGTACTGTGGCACCGGGAGCTGTGACCGAGAGATCGAGATCGTTTACCAATGAAGGTTTGGATAAAATAGCGCCGGCGGAATCGTTCCAGTACAGCATTACTTTTAGTCGGGCAATCGATGAACCCGCTGGTATATTGATGGTGTGAAGATTCTCTCCGCCCGTATTGACAGATGTATTGATATAGTTGTTTTGCTCAAGCATGGTCACCGAACGAAGCAGGTTCATCCAGCCAAAGCCATATGAATAGTCGGGTCCCGGGTTTCCCATATCGGTAGCTCCATTACAAAGAAGCGCCTTCATGAGACCATTTTCTGGATTTGCATCTCCATGCAGTTGCCTGTATCGTTCATATAATAAAGCAAGGCCTCCACTTACAGCAGGAGCGGCCATACTGGTACCGGTATTATAACTGTACGTATTGATAGGCCAGGTAGACATCGTAAAGGTTCCCTGCGCCACAATTTCGGGTTTGATGCGGCCGTCGGTAACAGGGCCTTTACTCGAGTTGTTATTAATAACTTCCAGTTCTCTCGCATTGCCGACAGTAATGACGTTCTTGGCAGTCTGGTAACCGCCCAGTACATTACCAAACAGTGCGGGATAATAGCCACAATTTGCGGCGCCATTATTTCCTGCAGCAAACACATGTTGAAGTGATGGTAATAAAAAAGCCTGTTGGTCCAGAACGCGCGAATACAGATCATAAACGCCATAAGACTGACAGTCGTCTACTATATTTCCATAAGAATTATTGGTAATCACCATCCCGTTATCCTGTACATAAATAGGGGCATAAGCCAGGATATTGGAAAAAGTCTGTTTCAGTATCGTTGACTTTGGCGCGTACCCGGTATATTTTTCATTCACGATGCCCGCTCCTCCTACAGTGCCCATCACATGTATGCCGTGAACGTTCGCGGAAGATGCAGTTCTATTGATCACGCGATTGGCAAAGTCAATGTGTCGCATCGGGTTGGCATCGTCCCCCACGCCTACCACCACACCCCGTCCTAGTAGGTTTCTGCCACCAGGAAGTGAAGATCGAAGAATATTGGCCCGCGTATTGACCATGCTTTTATTATTCAATAAAACGTCTTCGCCCGGCGCGCCCTGTACATATTCCACAAACGGAAATCCTGCCAGTTCAACAAGCTTTCCCTCGGGTATACGAAGTGCTATTATCCTGTAATCTTTATACAGGGTTGAAATAATTTCAATGTCCCGGGTTCTCAGTTCTTTGCTCACCTCATCGAAGGCATAGACCTTCGGAAAACTGATCCATACATCGAGTGTACCAGTAATTTTTTTTATGCGTGCGGGATAAATTCCACTGGCAAGCGAAGGCTGCATTTTTTGGCGAGGCATTAGTTCAACAAAAGATCTGGCACTCGCCTTTGTCAGCGCTACCGGGTCGAGCTGTTTGCTGATCAATACGGTGTACGCATTATTAGGAATATAATCCAGCAATTCAATGCCAGAGACCTGTAATTGTTTTCTTTCTGCAACAGAGGGTATCTTATCGAATTGGATGATGGCAAAGGTTTTTCCCTGCTGCTTCAGCGATTTTCTATTGAGATCATTTATCTGGCTGGTATCGATATTCCTTGCAGGAGTGAACGTGCCGCTATTAAGGGTTATGCTAAATCGTGAACTTTCCTGTGCATTTACAAAAAATGCAAGAAGCAATAGGACAGTTATCAGGGGGATCGGATTCGGTCTCATACGCAGCGTTATTACACGTAAATCTAAATAATTAACGTGTTTTGCCGGCTTCTAAATAGGAAACCGCTTTTCAAAGTACAAAATGATTACTAAAAACGCAACCTGAGCGGGTCTTGTTTAGGTGGCGGCGACAGCCGGCTGTTTAACTGCCCTGTGCATGCCGGCCAGAAAGCGATGCACCTGCTCCATGGATTTGGTGTCCGGAGCGATCAACATGAACATTTTACCTACCTGCTTTAATCTGGCTTTATTAGTTCCCGTTTGCAGGTATTGCAGAATATTGGTGAAAAGACCAGACTCGAAATAGGGGGAGTCGGGGCGATTGATAAAGTAACAACGAAGTGTATTTTCCTTCAATGACATCTTTTCAAATCCTAGATCAACCGCTAACCTCCGGCAGCGCACTGTGACGAACAGGTCATTCACCTGGTCGGGGATGGGACCAAACCTATCGGTCATCTCCACGCGCATATCTTCGAGTTCCTCCTCTGTTTCGCAGTTGTCAAGGCGCTGGTAAAGCGACAACCTTTCGGTAATGCTTTCTACATAGGCATCGGGTATCAGTATCTCAAGGTCTGTGTCAATGGTGCAATCCTGCACGAAATCGTCCTGTTTGGCAATTTCCTCTTTGAACAGCTCCTTGAATTCAGTACGTTTTAACTCCTTAATGGCCTCCTCGAGTATCTTTTGATACATTTCAAAACCGATCTCCGCCATGAAGCCGCTTTGCTCGCCTCCCAGCAGATTACCAGCTCCCCTGATGTCGAGATCCCTCATCGCGATTTGGAAACCGCTTCCTAACTCGCTATGTTGCTCGAGTGTTTGTAAACGTTTTCTTGAATCGGCAGGGAGCGTGCTCATTGGTGGTGCAAGCAAGTAACAAAATGCTTTTTTGTTACTGCGGCCAACCCGTCCCCGCAGCTGATGCAGATCGCTAAGGCCAAACTGGTGCGCATTATTCACTATGATCGTATTCACATTTGAAATGTCAACACCGCTTTCAACGATATTAGTACAGACCAGTACGTCATACTTCTTGTCGATGAAATCCATAATCCTTTCTTCCAAATGATGCCCTTCCATCTGGCCGTGTGCATAGCTGATGCTGAGGTCGGGACACAGGCCCTGAATCATGGCAGCCATTTCGGGAAGACCGCTAATGCGGTTATAGATCACGAAGACCTGGCCACCGCGTTCAGTCTCAAAATAAATTGCATCGCGGATTACATCCTCATTGTACACCAGTACTTCGGTCTGAATCGGCTGGCGGTTGGGTGGTGGTGTATTGATAATACTAAGATCCCTGGCACCCATCAACGAAAACTGAAGCGTGCGGGGAATTGGCGTAGCCGTCAGCGTAAGACAATCAACAGAAGTACGGATCGTTTTTATCTTCTCCTTGTGACCAACGCCGAATTTTTGTTCCTCATCCACTACCAGCAAACCAAGCTCCTTAAACTTAACCTCTTTGCCTAATATGCCATGCGTGCCTATAAGAATATCAACCTTTCCTTCCGCCACTTTCTTAAGAGTCTCTTTCTTTTCCTTAGCAGATTTAAAACGATTGATATAATCAACCGTAACAGGAAAGTCTTTCAGTCGCTCACTAAAGGTTTTGTAGTGCTGAAACGCCAGGATGGTTGTTGGCACAAGCACAGCAGCCTGTTTACCATCGAGACATGTCTTGAAGGCCGCGCGTATCGCTACTTCTGTTTTACCAAATCCAACATCGCCGCATATAAGCCTGTCCATTGGCGATGGTGACTCCATATCCTTTTTCACATCGGTTACTGCCTTGCTTTGATCAGGTGTGTCCTCGTAAATGAAGGAAGCTTCCAGCTCGGTCTGCATGTAGTTGTCCGGTGAGTGTGCAAAGCCATGCTGTGCTTTCCTCTTCGCATATAATTTAATAAGATCAAACGCGATCTCCTTTACCTTGACCTTGGTTTTCTCCTTGAGTCTGTTCCACACATCGCTACCAAGCTTATTCACCTTCGGCACACTGCCCTCTTTACCGGTGTACTTGGCTATCTTATGTAGCGAGTTTATATTAACGTAGAGAATATCACTATCCTTATAAATGATCCGCACAGCCTCTTGCAGACGACCGTTTACTTCCAATTTTTGAAGACCGCTATATGTTCCAACACCATGATCTATGTGGGTAACAAAATCTCCCGGCTGCAATTCACGCAAAGTGCGAAGTGTAAGCGCCTTATTTTTGTTATATGCCTGCTTGACCCTGTACTTATGATATCGTTGAAAGACCTGGTGATCGGTATAACAAACGAGTTTCAAATCTTCCTCGATGAATCCTTCATGTATGGATGTTGCTACAGGGTTAAAGACGATGGCAGCTTTCAGATCATCGAAAATGATCTGCAATCGCTCCAGCTGTTTCGGGTTTTCAGCGAATATGTATAGTTGGAATCCTTTGGCCTCCCATGCCTTCAGATCACTAATGAGTAACTCAAACTGCCTGTTAAAAGCCGGTTGTGCCTTTGTGTGAAATTCGATCTCGAAATCGGCAATAGCCGCCTGAAATCCAAACTCAACAACGTGCTTATTAATTATTTGCTCGGAGAACGCCGATGCGGTTATAAACTCGTCTTTGCCGATATCTTTCTTGATTAACTTATCCTCATCTTCTTCTTTCCGGCCACCCTTGGGATTATCTTTCAAAAGATCTGTCTTCACCCGCATGTAAGTTTCCAGATCTTCCTCGCATTCACCCAATACATGCGTACATACATCGTGATCCTGTAACCAGGTGACTGTATTGGAAGGAAGGAAATCAAACAAAGAAACACGGTCTTCGCTGCTAAACTGAGTGTCAACGTTAGGGATAATGCTTACCTGCAAAAGTCTTCTTTCACTCAACTGAGTTTCCGGATCTATAATACGGATGGAGTCGACATCGTTTCCGAACAATTCTATCCGATAAGGTTTATCGTTACCAAAGGAATATATATCCAGTATGCCGCCTCTAATTGCGAATTGTCCAGGTTCGTACACGAAATCTGTTCTCTCGAATCCATAGTCGGACAACTGCAACAGCAACTTATCTACATTTAGTACATCACCTGATTTGATGAGAATAATGTTGGAGGAAAGTGCATTAGGGACAACTACTTTTTCAAACAATGCTTCGGGATAAGTGATCAACACTTTCCGTTTTACGCCCTCTCCTGCTGATGCGATTTTTGTCAATGCCTCTGTTCGCAGCATCACATGTGAGGAGTTCAGAAACTTGTAATTCTTTTTATTTTTAAAAGACGAAGGAAAATAAAAGATATCCAATACGCCTGTCAGGTTTTCCAGTGTGTTGTGAAAATAGGCTGCTTCTTCAGCGTCGTTTAAAACGACAAGATGATTAAGATTGTCGCAGGAGGGATGGAGGAATGTTGCTGCTACAACGAATTCGGCAGCACTACCAACCAGGTTCTTAAGATAGATTTTTTGCGGTTGGGCAAAAGACAGCCTGTCCGCCAGTTGAAAAAGGCGGGAATTATTCTGATACTGCTTCAACAACTCTTCGTTCATAATTCCGCGGCTGCAAAGGTACGAAGACGGCCCTTTCCGGACAAGTCTAAGAAGATACAACAAGCTTAACAAAGGGGATTATTAACTAAAAAAAGCCAAACTGCTCCGGGATGGACGCCGTTTGGCTTTTAAAGCAGGATCAAAATGATCACTGCTGCAACACGATCTCTCCTACATCAAGCACCTGATCTTGTTTAAGATCCAGGTTGTCAAGGGTTACATCTTTATATGGATCTTTTGCATCGATTACGAGTTTATATGCACCGGGTTTTGCTTGAAGAGAAAAGGTACCGGAGCTAATATTGGTGCTTTTTACCGAATCTGTTGCGCTTATTGCCCAAACCGCCTGGGCTGCATCCGTAGGAGTAACCCTACCTGTGATAGATGCCTGCTGAGACGAATTAAACGCAAACAATCCACTTATGACTGTAAGCAGTATTCCACTGCCAATTATTCCTCGTTTCATAATGAGATTTTATTAGATTAATAATATGGTTTGATCCGTTCCAATAACAATATGTAGATCAATAAAAATCCAAGTACTATGCCAAAGAAGGATAGCGGTGAAGATGCTAAACGACCGAATTGTTGAAATTTGGCTGTTTATACCAGTCTTTTGTATATTACTGTTAAATTAATACTGCATGGCGGTTCAACCCTGGAGAATAGGAAAAGTTATTAGGATAGAAAATGAGACTTATAACACACGTCGTTACTGGATCGAAATACCAGAGATTGAATCTTTCGATTTTGAACCGGGTCAGTTTGTTACGCTCGATCTTCCCATACATGAAAAGCCGAATAAGCGTTGGCGTAGCTATTCCATCGCCAGTTGGCCAGATGGAACGAATGTATTTGAACTTGTGATTGTATTACTGGAGAATGGCGCGGGCACTACTTATCTTTTCAATGAAGTAGTCGTTGGGTCTGAGTTGACACTGCGTGGGCCACAGGGTGTTTTTGTTCTACATGAGGAAAATCTTTCAAAAGATCTTTTCCTGGTCTGTACCGGTACCGGCATTGCTCCCTTCAGGAGCATGGCACATCATATTTATCGAAACAATATACCCCACAAGGATATCTTTATCATCTATGGGTGCAGAACAAAAAAAGACCTGCTCTACTACGATGAATTAAGAAGTCTTGAACTCGATCATTTTCATTTTATCCCTACTCTTTCTCGGGAAGAATGGGAAGGAAAGACTGGCTATGTACACGCGATATACGAAGAACATTGTTGCAATAAACAGGCGGCCGGCTTTTATCTATGTGGCTGGAAGAATATGATTGATGAAGCCAAACAGAAGATCCAGGCAATGGGTTATGACAGGAAATCCATTCACCAGGAACTTTATGGATAATAAAAGACCGCCGGCTACAATTGTAACCGGCGGTCTTCGATGTATGTTTTTTATACTAGAAACTATAGCCGATACCCACTCCAGCGAAGGCCTGGATAAAACCACTTGCTATTAACGGAGTAAAACCGATGCGCCAGGTAAAGCCGCCGTCGTGTGGTTGACGCCGGTACATAAAGGAAGCTGTGCCCAATACCTGTGTTGATCTGTCATCGTTAAAGTCCAGAAGTTCGAGTTCCTTGCCGACATATGTCACACCGGCACCTACTTCGAATGTATGAGGCGAGCTCGTCTTACCGAAGACATAGTTCACCTGCACTGGTATTGTTACTACCGATCTTTGTTCATATTCAAAATTTCCATTTACTTCTCTCAGCTCATCACCGGTTACGAATCCGAGGCCCGCGCGGGCACCCCATCCCAATGATGACTTGGCGAATCTTGTATCATAGTTAGCCGAAAACAAGATGCCGGGACCACCAAATTCAACGTAGAACGCTGATCTGCCGGGCACTTTCGGCATACTGGTGGACTGCTGTGCGAATAAAACTGAACTAATGACTGATAACATTAAGACGACAAGCGTTTTTTTCATGTTGGAGGTTTTGGTAAAGAAAGACAAGGTTTCGGCAATATCGCTGCTTAAAAAAACTGTTAATACGTTAAAAACGTAAAACTAGCCTCCCAGGCAGCAGCTTACTACGTTTATTTTATATGAATGTCGGGAATATCTATACCTGCGACAACACGATTTCTCTGACTTTGTCTATCGGAATACGTTCCTGCTCCATTGAATCTCGGTAACGAATGGTGACTGTATTATCTTCTTTTGTCTGATGATCGACCGTAATACAGAAAGGTGTTCCTAATGCGTCCATCCGGCGATAACGTCTTCCAATCGCATCTTTTTCTTCGTAAAAACAACGAAAAGATTGCTTGCAATTGGTAATAATCTCGCGCGCAATCTCTGGTAAGCCGTCTTTTTTTAACAGTGGGAACACGGCCAGTTTGATAGGTGCCAGCATAGCTGGAAGTTTAAGTACGGCGCGACTGTCTTTCTTTTCTTCCGTGCTCAAATCCTGTTCTTCGTAGGCATTGCTCATAATGAGCAGGAACATGCGATCGAGGCCAATAGAAGTCTCGATCACATTGGGAATGTAATTACCATACGCCTTGCCGGTAGCCGGATCTATATCGTTGTCGAAGTAATTCTGTTTTTTCTTGCTGTATTCCTGGTGTTGTTTTAAGTCAAAGTCACCGCGTGAATGAATGCCCTCCACTTCTTTGAAGCCAATGGGGAATTCATACTCGATATCGCAGGCTTCCTTTGCATAGTGAGCCAGCTTCAGATGATCGTGATA
>WUUC01177229.1_pt1 | contig 15667 bp, 14 predicted proteins | sample 6278441 | NCBI WGS metagenome assembly WUUC01 (sample SAMN13675441, study PRJNA597444) | soil metagenome | isolation source: soil | place: USA: Washington | collected 2017-10
CCGCCAATAGGTTCCGTCGATCGGCGTCTTTAACTTCAAGCCAGATATGCGGGCCAGTCCCCGATGCGCCTCCGCAGCGCCTCGTGCGCCGAGGAGGCAGGTCCCAAACAGGAAGAAGCCGTTGAAGGCTCGCAAACGTGAAAGAGCGAAGCCTGCAACCTGATGCGATCCGTGCACATATTTGGTACTCCGCCGCCGCGGCGGCAACGAGTGGAAGGAACAGCAATGGCTGTCAAGCGCGATGATTTCAGCTCCTTTACGTGCCTTGAGACCCGACGGTCGGGGTCGACTCTCATCGTCACCTTCAACCGGCCGGATCAGCGGAACGCCATCAACTACGTTATGGAGCAAGAGTTCTACGACGCACTCCGAATAGCCCAGGACGACACCAGCATCGCATGCGTCGTCCTCACCGGCGCTGGAAGCATGTTCTCGTCGGGCCACGACTTCAAACAAGCCGCGGAGGAGTGGGAGATAGATGGCCCGACCATCGACGGGCAGCCGTGGATGCGATCTCCGAAGCTACTGCCCTCCTGGTACTTCGAGAAGCCACTGATTGCCGCAGTGCATGGGTATGCCGGTCCACACGCCAACGCGATACTTCTCACTTGCGACTTTGTGATCGCGGCGACCGGCACGCGGTTCGGCTTCGAGCAAGCCCGAATCGGAGTGGGTCCCATCTTCGGTACCTACGTCCTGATGTACTTCCACTTCCCGATGCGGGTCATCGAGAAATTGTGGCTCGCCGGTGGATGGATGGACGCTGAGCAAGCCCACCAGCTCCACTACGTGCAGCGCATCGTGGACCTAGACGACCTGGAAGCCGAAGCGTTGAGGTGGGCCGACCAACTATGTCTCCTCGAGGAGTCCGACTTCCGCGACGCCAAGCGCGGCATCCGCAAGATATACGAGGACATGGGGATCGAAAGGATGCAGCGCGTCGGTTACGAGCCATATGTCGGATCCGAGGGCAATCAGAACAGCTACAAGGAATTCTTCGAATTACACGCAAGTAAGGGCATGGCGGCGGCCAAGGCATATCGAGACCAAAATATCGACGAAACCATCACCCAAATCTAGCGACCACGGCCACGCATTCATGAATTGGAATACTCCATGACGATCTACTCGATGCCCGACCGGGCCGAGCTCTACCCAAACATCGTGGTGCGATTGGCGACAAGCAATCCCGACAGGACGTTCGCCCACTTCGTGGAAGGGGGCAGCCTGACCTGGCAACAGCTCCACCAGGAGGCGCTCGCGTGGGCTCGCCGATTCCTCGCTCTCGGCATGACGAAGGGCGCCATGGTGGCGTCCCTCGCAGAGAATGGGCCCATCTCGCTTTGCCAATGGACTGGCCTTACCTACATCGGCGGTGTCGAAGTACCAATCTGCCACGAGTTCCGGGGGCGAATGCTCGCAAAAGCGATCAATAACTCTGGCGCGCGGCTCCTGCTAGTCACCAAGCAGTTCTGGCATCTGGTTGAGAGCGTTGCCGACGAACTCCACCAAGTGTCTAAAGTCGTCGTCGTCGACGGTGCACCTCCCGGGCAAGGCGACTACTCATTCGAGCTGTGCGGCGTTGACGACGTTCCCACCGAGGCCGTCGGTGACCCCGACATCGATCCGCAATGGCACGACCTTGCATGCGTCATCTACACATCAGGCACGACCGGCGCGTCGAAACCCGTACAGCTCCCCTGGGCCCAGGCGCACGCCCTCAGCCTCGGGACATACCCGGTTGAGGACCTGTCACGTGACGACGTGATCTACTATTTCTCGCCGTCGTACCACATGGGCCCGAAAATCGTCTCGTACCTCGCCGCCGTGCTCGAAGCGACGGTTGTACTGCGCGAGCGATTCAGTGCGACGGAGTTCTGGGAAGACGTTGCTCGGTACGGCGCAACGACGTCCGCAATCGTAGGTCCCATGATGCAAACCCTGATGGACAACCCTGACGGCCCCGGCCGGGAGACCAGCCTCCGGAATGTCTTCACCGCGCCGGTTATCCCTCAATGGCAAGAGTTCAATCAGCGGTTCGGCACGCGCATCTGCACGTGCTACAACTCGACAGAGATGGGCATACCCATTCGGAGTGCGGGCTGGAACTCTCCCGATCACCAGAGCTGCGGAAGGATCCGCGAGGGGTATCCGGGATACGAGGTCCGACTCGTAGACGCGAACGACAACGAGGTCGCCGACGCGGCGGCCGGTGAGGTCATCGTGCGATCGCAGATGCCTTGGACCCTTAATGCCGGTTATCTCAACATGTCTGAGGCGACCGTGGCTGCATGGCGAAACGGGTGGTTCCACACCGGCGACATCATGAGACGAAACGCAGAGGGTGACTACTTCCTCGTCGATCGGCTCAAGGACGCAATTCGCCGCCGGGGCGAGAACATCTCGTCATTCGAAGTGGAAGCCGATGTGCTGGAACATCCCGACGTCCAGGAGTGTGCTGCCGTCGCTGCTCCCGCGGAGACCGGCGAGGACGAGATCCTCTTGTTCGTGGTGCCCAGGCCTGCCTCGGACCTGACGCCCAAGCGACTCGTGCAGGACTTGATCCCTTCCATGGCTCGCTTCATGGTGCCTAGGTACGTCGAGTTCGTGGTGACGTTGCCACGTACCGAAGCCACCCACAGAGTGCAGAAGGCCGAGTTGCGAAAGCGCGGCGTCGGCGCCGCCACATGGGATCGCGTCAAGGCAGGAATTGAGATACCCCGCAGCAAATTATGAATCTCACGTAGCTGCGCCACCCGTTCTGATGATGATTGTTAGCTGCATTTTCAGATCCTTTTCATTATCGTGGCCGTGATAACTCTTCACATGCTTGTGGTCAAACCATAGATACACAGAGAGAGCAAATCAGCTGGGATGGATTGGCCTGTCGGCTGAACCTAGCGGATGTATATCTGTCGGACGAAGCGCGATCTAATTGCGGGGTGGGCTGAATTTGGCCGATCCAGGTGGCTTCGTGGTCTCGCGGCCCGAGGTGGTTTCGGCGGCGGAAAACCGAGCGTCAGATGGACTTGCGATCGGACCGCTCAGCGTAGAGGGTGCGATAATTGTGTTGCGACGTCATACGCGTGCCTGTGTCGTCGTCTCGTGCACGTGCCGTTGTCGGCGAGCCTTCAAGTCGGTGCCGGTTTTAGGCGGCAAGTACACAACAGGCTCAGGGCTCGAAACTCGAGCCGTGATAGCGTCGAGATGCCGACTCAGATGATGCCGAGCAACAGCGGCATCGCCTGCGATCAGCGCTTCGGCGATGGCAGTGTGAGCTTGGTGCACGTCGTGCGCCAGAGCCGGCTCGACAACGCTACGGGGCTCTCGGCGAGAGAATTTCTCAGCAAGATCCGACGCGCACTGGATGAACAGCATCAGCGCCGGGTTCCCCGACAGTTCAGCAATCAGCCGGTGGAACTCGTGGGCCTCCTCGACAAGATCGCCATCCGTAGCGTCGGCCTGCGCTTCAAGAGCAAGGTGCGTGCGTAACCGCTCGATACCGACGGCATCAAGCCTAGCCGCAGCCAACTCGATGCCGCGAAGTTCCAGTGAGCGGCGAGCGTCGTAGAGCTCGTGGACGCTCACGCCCACATAATCCAGGTAGTGGGTCATCGCCTTGACGGCAGTTCCGGGCTGAGGCGCGCAGACGTACAGCCCACCGTTGGGCCCGCGTCGCATGAAAGCGACGCCGTCACGCTCAAGTATGCGCAGCGCTTCGCGGAAGACTCCTCGGCTCACGCTGTGGCGTTGGATCAGCTCCTGCTCCGACCCAAGGCGCTCGTCCACCGGCCAACCGCTGACGGCGATGTCGCGCGCAATAGCTTCAGCGAGTGTCTCAGCCATTTTCTGGCGCGGCGCGGTCCGCTTGGACGACGAAGTCTCATCGGACTCGCCTGCGGTCCTGATCACAGTTCTAGAGTAACCTACAGACCAAAGAGGACGCTCTACAGCTTGATCAATTTTTGCATAAAGAGTATCCTTTATTGGATAGGGTATCCAACCGCTTTTCCAACGAATCGGGGCTCGGTGCACGTCCACGATGCGCTCTTCTATGACGGTTCGTGGCACAAGCCGTCATCTACCGCAGTACTCGACGTCATATCCCCAGCCACCGAGGAGGTCGTCGGCCGGGTACCCGCCACCACCTCGAGTGACGTCGATGCGGCCGTGGCGTCGGCGCGCCGTGCCTTCGATATGGGTCCGTGGCGTCTCATGTCCGCACAAGAAAGGGCTCATTTCCTCCGCGCCATGCGGGATGCGCTCGAACTTCGCCTGGACGCGGTTGCACGCGTGGTGACACTGGAGACCGGCTCGCCGCTCTGGTACTCGGCCAGGATGCAGAAAGCCACGCTGCGTCAGCTCTCCTACTATGCCGACAACGCGGCATACGTCGATCACATCACCGCGAGCGCCCGGCCACGCACTGCGACTCGAATACGGCGAGAACCGATGGGGGTAGCTGCGCTCATCCTCCCGTGGAACGGGCCATTCGGTACCCTTATTTCGAAGTTGGCTGCCGCGCTCATCGCCGGCTGCACGGTCGTTGCCAAGCCGGCGCCGGAGACGCCGTTGGATGCATATCTGCTTGCGGATGCCGCGGTCGAGGTTGGCTTGCCCGCCGGAGTCCTAAACATCGTGCATGGGGGTGCCGAGATCGGGGCACAACTCGCCGGCCACGCGGGGGTCGACACCGTCAGCGTCACAGGGAGTGTCGCCACCGGCCGACACGTGCTGACGGCGGCCGCGTCGACCATCAAGCGCTCGACACTCGAGCTCGGCGGCAAGTCGGCATGCCTGATGATGCCTGGGTGCGACGTGGATTGGGCTACCACTATCTCCACTGAAGCCGCACTGATGAACGCCGGCCAAGTCTGCATCGCCTGGTCCCGGGTCTTCGCCCCGCGAGATTCCTACGAAGACGTCGTTTCTGGACTAGCCGAGAAGGCTGCGGCTCGATGGCTCGGCGATCCGTTCGATCCGCGGACTCAGATGGGGCCCCTCACGACTCCACTGCAACGCAGCAAAGTCGAAGACCACCTAGAGCGCGCACGCACCGACGGGGCCAAGATTGTAACCGGAGGCCGTCGGCCCTCAGGATTCGACCGCGGATACTGGTTCGAGCCAACGGTTCTTCGGGACGTGACGAACAGTATGCGGATCGCGCGGGAAGAGGTTTTCGGTCCCGTCATCGCGGTGATCCCCTATGACACTGTTGCCGACGCCGTGAACATGGCGAATGACAGTGACTATGGGCTCACAGCAGGCGTATTGGGTCCGTCGGTCGAGCATGCCTGGTCGGTCGCCAAACAGCTGCGCACCGGGACGGTGTCGATCAACGGTTTCTTCATCGAAGACCACGCCCCGTTCGGGGGCTATAAACAGTCAGGCCTCGGCCGAGAATGGGGACTCGAAGCCCTCAATGGCTACCTCGAGACAAAGACGGTCGCCTTGCCGGGTGATTTCCTGGGCGAGCTCAGTTGACACAAGACGCCGAAACGCCATATTGAAACCCTAACGAGGTTATCTGGTCAGGCACGAATCGATGCTTGGGTGCGCCCTAGATCAGCTGGTCATCTTTGTCAGAAAGTGCCGGATGGCCTCGGTCGCTTCCTTGGGGTGTGTCAGCACCGCCCCATGGGTGCCGCCTTCGATCGCGGCAACGCCGAGACTGTTGGGGACGGCGCCGCTCATCTCGTGAGCAAACGCCAACGGAAATGAAGGATCCTGGGCCCCGTGCACAAATCCGACGGCGCAGGAAATATCGACCAGCCTGGAAGCGATATCGTCGCGGGTGAGTTGGGAACGCCACGTGTGCGACCAGGCGCTCGGCGGCTTGGACTGCCACTTGCCCAGCCACGGTAACCAATCGAAGCCTGGATCGAATTGGATGCGTCGCATCGCCTCAGCAATGTCGCCAACCGGGCCTACCGTAGTCCACGCTTCGGCCATCTGCCGGTACTGCTCGAATTCTTCGGGCGTGAACATCTGCGTAGCAGAGTTGACAATGACGAGGCCGTCGACCTTGTCCGGTGCCAGTAGGGCGGCGCGCAGGCTCAAGAACCCGCCTTGCGACATGCCCACGAGCACAGCCGAATCGATGTCGAGGTGATCTAGCAGTCCAAGACAGTCCCGGGCGCTGTCCCAAAAGGTAAACGCACCTTTGCATTCCGTCATGCCGTGGCCACGCTCATCCCAGGTGACGCAGCGGAATTGTTCGGACAGTGCTTCCACCTGTGCTGCCCACATCGTTCGGTCGAGCACAAAGCCGTGCGAGAACACGACGGCGGGACCCGTCCCGCCGCTATCGTCGTAGAAAATTCGGTGGTCATTAATAATCGCGAACGGCACGGCACCTCCTGTTGTGCGCGAAGCTTGTACCGTTTCAGTTTTCCCGGGGTGCTTGATCGACCGCGACACACTGCGCCGTGTCTGCATAGAACGCGCAGATTTCGGTGATGCGATCCTTTTCGTCGAACTCGATCCATTCTGTAATTCTGGTCTGCAACTTGCCACCGCTGCGACCGCGCCATTCGCACGACAACAACGTCACAACATAATCGCCGCTTCCACCGACGCGCTCGAGTTGCATGGTGTCTGCCCTGACGGCCGACTTGGGATGGGCGAGCCCAGCGAAGAGCTTCTTCAAGGTCGCCGCTCCTTGATATTCCCCTCCGTAGTAAAGCGATTCGGGCATACGAACAATCGCATCCTGCGAAAAGTGGCTGTCGATCGCCGCATTTACCCGATCCGTGTCTCCCCCGATGACACCAGCGTAAAATTCACGGACGATATCTTGTTTGTTCATGCGACATGCCTTTCATTACCTTGGGCTGCAGTCGAATTCGAGGAGTACAGCTAGACTTATCTGTGGCGGTCACTCGGACAAGATTCGCCGTACGGCTTGCTTGTCCACTTTGCCCATCGCGTTGCGCGGCAGATCGGCGATAACAATCACCCTATCGGGCACCTTATAGTCGCTGAGCCGATCAGCCACAAAGCAACGGACCATCTCGGGCTCGAGCTTGGTGACGTCGGCTTCGACGACAGCATTGACTCGTTCGCCAAGCACGGGATCGGGGACGCCCATGACTCCAACACCGGTAACACCGCTGATCTCTTCGATCACGATTTCTACTTCACGGGCACCGACCTTGAGACCCCCGCGGTTTATCTGCTCTTTCAGCCGGCCGCTGATCCATAGGTCACCATCGCAGTCGACGTAACCAAGGTCCCCGGTGTGGACCCACCCCCCGCTCAACAACTGTCGGGTCTCGTCCGTTTGCCCGGCGTATCCAAGTGTGGCGCTGGGACTACGCACACAGATCTCACCTACGGCGCCCGGCTCGACGGGAACACCCGTGACCGGGTCACACATGACCATTTCGTCATGTGGAGGTAGCAGTGATCCGGCTGAGCCAGCCTTCACGACGACTTTGTCCGGCGCGAGCATCGTTACCACTCCGCCAACCTCTGTCAGTCCGTATGCGTGCACGATCTCGCATCCTGCAGTCTCTATCAGAGTCTGTGCCAATGGCGCCGGCATCGGCGCAGCGGCGTAGGTGCATCGGCGCAACTTCAGCTTTTGCGAGGCGAAGTCGGTGCGGTCAAGGATGAGCCGCCACATCGTGGGAACTGCGTTGATGACGCTAGCTCCGTACGCGGCGGCAACATCGACGACCGTTTGCGCATGAAATTCTGGCAGGACGACGAGATTTCGACCCTGCACCAATGGAAAGTGGACTTGTGCCGCAAAGGCGACGTGAACCAGCGGTTGCGGGAACACAATCACATCCTCGGCGCCACCCCCAATGAGATGCTGACAACTGATCGCTTGCGCAGCAAACAGTCGATTATCGAATCGTGCCAGTTTTGCCGTGCTTGTCGTCCCCGAAGTCGAGAAGCACGCGGCCTCCCATTCGGGTGCTGTGACGGGCAGTTCAACCGGCGAAGATGTGTGAAACCTGCGTTCGGCATTTTCCGGCGTGATCCAGTCGTCGCATGGCTTGGACGCAATCACCCATTTGGCAACGGCGATCGACGCGGAGCGCTTTACTTCGTATTCGGTGTTTCGCGCGGACACCATTACGACTGTGCCGCCGGCGAGGATTATTGCCCACGCCCACACGATCAAGTCCTTGGAAGACGGCAGGGACAGCACAATCCGCTCCCCGGGCTCTAGGCCCTGCGCCACCATCCCTTCGGCACGCGAAACCGCCTGATCGACCATTTGGCGCACACTGATCTCGCCCTCACCGACAACTACGAGTTCGCCGCCGCGATCTGCGCCGAGCAAGATGGAGGCCGCGGCCGTGAGGCTCAGCACTTCGCAGCGATGTGCTGGATCGATAAGAACTGCCGGATCCAGCAATGAAGTCGACAGCCGGTCTGCTGTCACGTAACCCAGCGCCCTTCCCTGCACAGCGCAGCACCTAGTCTCCCGCGCATGTCGCTCATAGACACGAAATCACAGCGCATAAGACCGAACCAGCGGCCGCGGCTTCGAAAGCTGTGTTGATGTCTTTGAGCGGATAAACCGCAGTGCCCATGTCGTCGAGGAGCAACGCGCCGGTTCGGTAGAGATCAAGAAATCGGGGGACGTCGCGCGCTAGGTTTGCCGAACCTAAGAATGACCCTTTGACGGTCACGGCTCCGAAGATCAACTTTTCCATGGCAGCAAGTCGAAGTTCAGCTTCGTGCGAGGTAACACCAACAACTACGACCTCCCCGCCCCGCCTTACCGCGGACACCGCATACTCCAATGTCGTATCAGCACCGACCACATCAAAGACGACACCTGCGCCAGCACGCCCGGTGACGGCAACGATCTCGGGGCCGCTCTCCACAAAATCGGGAAATGCATGCGAAGCACCAACTTTGGCGGCGTGCTCACGGCGAGCTGGCAGCGGATCGATTGCGATGATTTCCGATGCGCCCGCAATCCTCGCCCCCTGGATCACGCTCAATCCGACGGCACCGCAGCCAATCACGATGACGCTGTCGCCCGGGTGGATGCTGGCCGTGTTGAGGGCCGCCCCCGCCCCCGTGATGACACGACAGCCCATCATCGCGGCACTCTCGAACGGCATGTCGCCGATCAAGAATGCTGAGAGCTCGCTGACGACGGTTTCCTGAGCAAAGGTGCCGACGCCCGACAACTGATTTACTGGTTCACCGTCGCTAGACATCCAACGTGTCGTTCCATCGGCCATCATCCCCTTGTTCATCGCATTGCCAACTCGCTCACACAGATAAGCTTGGTCACGTAGGCACGATCGGCACTGTCCACACTGAGGCATAGGTGACAGGACTACTCGATCGCCGACTGAGTGACGTGTGACGTCTTGCCCGACGGCCGTTACCGTGCCAGCCCCCTCGTGTCCCAACACCATTGGAAAGTTGGTCGCCAACAAGCCGCCGCGAACATGCAAGTCCGAGTGGCACACTGCAGCGCTGTGCAACCTCACTCGTATCTCGCCTTGGTGTGGGTCGGACAGCTCGAGGTCTTCTACGACCAGCTCCGCTTCAACTTCCTTACAGACTGCAGCTATTGCCATGTACTTTCTCCAAGATCAGATCGGGACATCAAAGCGAGTAACAACTAGGGCTGAGTGAATTCGACGGCGTGTCCGACCGTCTGCGTTGAGAGCGCGGATGCGGACCCCAATTCAAACTCAGACCACATGCCGGAGGCTCGCCATTGCGCGAGCAGTTCGGTGTATTCATCTGGACCCACCCCGTAAACATCAGCGAATAACGGTCTCTGTTGTGTGACATCACCTTCGTTGTTGTAGAACCCCGGTGTGCAATTTTGGGTCATCTCCTCGTCATAGATTGAATGTTCTTCGATCTCCAGCGCCCATCGACGTTCGGCAACCTCGCTGAGCTCAAAGGTCACCATGTGTTCGGCCCTAAGTAGTCGAATCACCTCCACCACGTGGCGGGCCTGTTCCTCGACGATGAAGGGGAAGTTGATCGTCAGGGCCGATTGTCTAATCGCACCAACTAGGAACATGTTTGGGAATCCATGCGTGTACAGCCCGTGAAGTGACTTCACGCCATCCCGCCACCGCTCGTCAAGCGACACACCGTCGCGGCCGTAAATCTGGAACCCGCCGGCTCTAGCCGGCGAGACCGCCGCCTCGAAGCCGGTCGCATAAACGATGCAGTCGACCTCGAAACTGCCGTCACCCACGTGAATTGCGCTACTCGAGATCCGATCGACCCCGCGCCCCCGTGTGTCTATCAGCGTCACATTGGTCCGGTTGAAGGACTGGAGATATTCATCGTTGAAACAGGGTCGCTTGCAATGCGTAGTGAAGTAGGGCTTCAGCGACTCGGCTGTGTCGGGATCTGCCACGATCTCATCGACACGGGCGCGGATCCGTTCCATCTGTTCGAAGTCGTAATTATCGGCGAGTTCGCGCTGGGCGGCGGGGTCGGGCACCACTCCGTCGGCGACAGGCGGCGGTTGAGGGACACCCCATATCTCGGTCCATTGGTCTGCGACCAGATCCTCGGTCTGTGGTGTGCCCACCAGAAGCGCTTCGAAGTTGGCCCGGCGGCGCCGTTGCCATCCAGGCTCTAACGTTGACCACCATTCTGGACTCGTGCCGGAGTTGTTCCTGACGTCAACGGCGGAGGGGGTTCGTTGGACGACGTACAGATGCTTTGCCGCCTCGGCAATGTGCGGGACGATCTGAATCGCGGTCGCTCCTGTTCCGATAATTGCCACCCGCTTGTTGCGGAGCCCGTTGAGGTTTCCCTGTGGATCACCACCGGTATACGAGTAGTCCCAGCGACTGCTGTGGAAGGAATGACCTTCAAAAGTTTCGATACCGGAGATCCCCGCCAGCTTCGGTCGATGCAGCAGGGCACCATTGGCGAGAATGAGATGGCGAGCGCTGAACGTGTCGCCGCGATCAGACGTGACGACCCAGCGGCAGTCCGTAGCGTCCCATCGCGCCTCCAACACTCTGGTCTGCAGAATGGCCTTCTCATAGAGCGAGAAATGTTTCGCAATCGACCGGCAATAGTCCAATATCTCTGGCCCAGTTGAGTATCGCAATTTCGGCATGTAGCCCATGTCTTCAATGAGCGGTAAGTAGATGTACGACTCGACGTCGCAAGCGATGCCTGGGTATCGATTCCAATACCACGTACCGCCGAAATCGCCCCCCTTCTCGATGATCCGGAAGTCGTCGATCTCGGCGCGACGGAGGTTCACCGCCGTTTGCAGCCCCGCGATTCCCCCGCCGATGACGAGGACTTCAACGTTTTCGCTTATCGCTTCGCGACGCTCGACCTGATGCACGTACGGATCTGCATCAAATTCTGAGTTTGGCTCGATGGCTACGTATTGGTCTTCGCCATCCGCGCGTAGCCGCCTATCGCGCTCCTCGCGGTACCTCTTCTTCATATTGTCGAGCGAAGCCGTTGGGAGATCAGTCACGCGAGTCGCTTACCTTCCTGTCTCCGCGGCGCTGCTGCGCCCCATCGCCGTCGGATCACACGCCCTCCGTAGGACGCAGGTTGTCGAGATGGCTAATATGTCTTTGCCGATTGCCGTGGTCCGCCGCCACGTATTGCCGAGCGAACCAGCAGAAGTCACGTCCGGCACTTCAATCAGATCGGCACTGCGCAATGGCGTCAAGGGTGAGCATTTATTCACTTTGACGTAAGGCTGAAGGGATACGCGGTCGGCGCGCTGCGTCATCCTGGCCGTGCACATCGCTAGTTGCCGTCGCCAACTGGCGCCAAAATCAGCTGTCTTACAACTCTTTTGACTGCCAATCCTGTGCGCTGCCTCTGGGGCCCCGCATCCCCTGATGCCGCTGATAGCGGGCCGATGACCGCCAAGGAACCGGCACGACCATGCCAGCTTTTTTGGTACCGATCACCTGGATCTTTGTAAAGGCCGTTGACAGTTCTCGGCCACGGCGTCGTCGTGCGTGCTACCGCCCACTCCGAGGAGAGGTTGGAAGTCGGCTTCGGCGAGGTTTCGGTGAACCGGATCAACGAGCACTGGATCCTCGATCCGGTCGCTGCACAACACCTTTGGAATCCAACACACTGTCGTGTTGGCGGGATCACATGGCCTGCTTGATGGCGTCGAGCACGATATATGTCGTCACCGTTGGAGCGACAGCGGCCTCCAGGATTCAAGCGTCTCAAGATCCGCGTTGGGGACCGCGACACTGGGGCGTCTGAGTTGCCTTGCCGAAAGTCAAACTTGATGCTGCGGTGCGGTGATCGACCGGCCGCACAGCACTGATCGCCAACGAGCGCAACGTTATTGCGCTCAAGCTACATGAGCTCGAGAAGGCTTAAGTGCTGGATCGCTGGCCGAGATGGTGGAGAAGCGGTGCTCCGGGGACCCTGGTCGATGCTGAGTGCTGTCTTCGAGGATCTACATGAGGGCAGCGATAAGGGATGTCCGAATCAAGCAGTTGAACGGTTAGCAGATCGAAAGCCGATCATGTTTGAGGCGGATGGGCCGGCTCTGGCCGAACCGTGACTGGACGCACCGCGGGGAACGCTAGCAGGTCCGCGCGGGCGATTCCATAATGGTCGGCGACCTGGGTAACTCATCGGTGCGGGCGTCGATTATCCAGTCATATTGGGCGGCAACTGAACAGCGCCCAGTTGATTGTAGACCGTGTGCAACGAGGCGCGTACCCATGGCCAGGATGACTGCGAGGACAACGCCATCAAGTTCGTCTGAAGGTCGGGGTCGATCTTGGTGCATCGGTGGAGTTCAGCGCCCGACGCGCGTTTAACGGCTGCTTTGCCGCTGATGCGTAATTCGAGTTCTCTCCAAGCGTGGAAGTTTTCTGCCTGTGGTGTGAGCAGTGGTGAGCAAATGTTCTCTTGTGCCGCTTGTCGTATGCGACCTACGCTGCAACCGCAGACGAGAAGACGAACCTTTACTGAGCCACGCAAGAGCAGGGAGTGCCACGCATGATCGCCGCCAACACGGGCGGGTAACTCTCGGATGGGCGCTAGCCACATTGTCATGCCAAGGTTGGCGAATTCAACTCGAATTCGATTGCCTTTGGGCAGACTATGACGCCTGCTCAACCCATCTGTGATCGTTTCATCTGTGATCTTTGACTGGGATTGAGGAGATGTCGTAGTGCCTGAGGATACGCGCCACGCAAGTGTCGGTTGCCCGGTAAAAATGGATTTCAGAATCGACTTGCCCGAATCCGAAAGCCGCGACCCGCTGTACATGCTTCGTCAGCACGACGAATTACGTGGACTGGGACCGATTTTCTGGACTCCTGACGGCCCTGGCTATTACGTCGTGACCAACCACGACGCTCTACTCGAAGTGTTCCAGGATGCGAATGTTTTTTCGAACCGGACACCTATCCCCACGCAGCCCGATTCCGCTGCGCTGAGTTTGATTCCGATCACGCTGGACCCACCGGATCACAACAAGTGGCGCAAAGTGCTGGCGTCGTATTTCACTCCCCAGCGCGCTCGCCGAACGACTGGCCGGATCCGCCAGCTAACTAACGAGCTGATCGACAAATTTGCTGACGACGGGGAATGCGAGCTGGTCAGCCAGTTCTGTCGCCCATTGCCGGGCATCATCTTCTGCGACCTCATGGGTCTCCCCGAAGACAACCTGGAACAGATGCTGGCCTGGGCAGGCCAGATTTTGCATGCGGGGGTCACCGAGGACGATCCCGCAGGTGGCGCCCGGCAGCAGGCAATGGGAGAGGTCCTACAGTTTTTGTGGCAGCTCGTGCAGGAGCGGCGTGCTCACCCCGATCCATCCAAGCAAGACATACTGAGCCAGGCCAGCGAGTGGCGTGTGGATGGCAGAGTCGTTACCGACGCAGAGGTGTTGCAGTGCGCTCTGGCGTTGTTTATTGGGGGCTTGGACACGGTCGCGGCAATGATCTCGTACTTTTTCTATCACCTCGCCACCCATGGAAAGGATCGACAGTGGATCGTTCGGGATCCAGCGATCATCCCTAACGCGGTGGAGGAGTTGCTGCGCGTTTATCCAATTGCCCGGGTCGGCCGGGAGGTGGCCGTCGATTACGAGATCGCCGGGTGTCCGCTCAAACCGGGCGACAGAATTCTATTGGCCACCATGGCAGCCAATCGAGACGAGACCATCCACATTAACGCTAACCAGGTTCAGCTGGACCGCGAGGAGCCGCGGCATTGGACATTCGGGGCAGGCCCCCATCGTTGTCTTGGATCTCACCTCGCGCGGGTCGAGCTCGAAGTGGTATTAGAGGAATGGCACCGGCGAATCCCGGAATACCGTATTTCAGACGTAAGCGCTGTTCGCGAGCGCCCCGGCACGATCACCAATCTCACGCAGCTGCCGCTGGCATGGTGAGCGCAGGACCTAGGTCCGTGGACTCCGTTGCTGTGAAACAACTTTCGAGACTCGAATAAGGACGGCCTGGTTACCGCCCCGCTCATCAGCGCCCCACCGGGCGACCGGGTCCGAGTCCACACAGCCTGTGCTGTCGATCCATCACCGGCCACTCCCGTGGCACAACCACAGCCAGCGGTCGTCAGAGAACCGACGGCGCAGGTCGCGGGCGTCTGTCGGGCTCCATCGCTGGACAAGCAGTCAGCGATCACCTGGCATAGATCAGGGTTCGTCTCGGCGTCGTATTCAGCCAGGCAACGCTTCTCGACGAGCAACCGCCTGTCATTCTCACGCACCGGCCGAAGCGATCCGATTCGGTTGTAACGCAACATCTTTTCGCTAACTCACGGTGCTCAGGATCGATGATGGTCTGAGGCCGCGCCAACACCCGCTCGTGATCGGCGACCGCCCTGCGGTCACAAACGCTTACACTCGATTCAGATCCGCCTTGACTTCAATGCGCGATCCGATCACGCCGGGTCTTGACAGCCCCCGTAACGCCTCTTAATCCCCGTGAATTTTCATCATCGTCGGATAGATCTTGCAAGCAATCTCAGTGCTGATCTCGCTTTTGGGGATCAGATGCTCACGCTTGTGTCGTCCTCATTTCTCGCGATCTAATGGAGCGAACACGGCTAACTAGAGCAGATTCGTCATCCCATGGAGGTCATGTGCACGTCAAGACCGAGAAGGCCGCCGCGTGGCTAGGATTCGTCATGATTGGGGTCCTTCTCCTCACACTCGTGTACCTCGGTGAGTTCATCCCGCCCTACGACCCTTCCGCCAGCGCCGCCGAGACCGCCGCTCGAATCTCGGAGAACCAACTGGGCATCCGCATCGGAATGGGGCTCATGGTCGTGCTTGCCTTCCTCTTCGCGCCCTACTTCGCGCTGCTGTCTCTCCAGGTGCGACGCATCGAGGGCCACTGGGGCGTCCTGTCCGTCGCGCAGATTCAGCTCAGCGCGATCTTCCCGTTCGTTGTGGCGATCATGGGGATTTTCGCTATCGCTGCGGCCTACCGTCCGAATGTCAATCCCGATGTGACGCAGGCGCTTAGCGATGTATTTTGGTTGATCTTGGTCGGCTTCGTTGGCGCCTTCGTCACGCAGGTGTTTATTTTCGCCTTCGCCGTGTTTACCGATAAACGCCTGGTGCCTAGCTTTCCGCGCTGGTTCGGCTACTTCCAGATCTGGTATGCGTTGTTCGGCGCGCTAGGGGCCGGGTGCTTCGTCTTCCGCGACGGACCGTTGGCGTGGGACGGCTTGA
>WUUC01223524.1_pt1 | contig 15665 bp, 14 predicted proteins | sample 6278441 | NCBI WGS metagenome assembly WUUC01 (sample SAMN13675441, study PRJNA597444) | soil metagenome | isolation source: soil | place: USA: Washington | collected 2017-10
CCTCCATCTCGACCGTCGATCCTTCCGCGCATCATCGCCTCGGCGGCTACTTCACGCACGGTGGTCCGAGAAACACGGGTAACGCCCTGCAGCTGATGGCGCATCTCGCCGGCCTCGGTCCTGAGCCCATCGAAGCGCCCGAGCCTGTCGCCAATCACGGCATCCACGATCTTGGCATTGCCGAAATGCCCGGGCGCCCGCTTGCTGTGATCGTGTTCTACCGCGCCTATTTGCTCGCGGGAGACCTTGCGCCGATCGAGGCGCTCGCACGCTGCCTCGCAAGTGAAGGGCTGAATGTCCGCGCGCTGTTCGTCGGGAGCTTGAAGGACGCAGAGAGCGTGGACTTCGTCGCCGAGACCCTGCGAAACTGGCGCCCGCGCGTGATCCTCAATGCCACCGCCTTCTCGGCGCGGCTCAACGATGCGCCATCCTCGCTCGAAGCGGCCGGCGCTCCCGTGCTCCAGGTCGTTCTCGCCGGCTCGAGCGAAGTCGCCTGGCGGGCCTCTTCCCGCGGGCTGTCGCAGGCCGACCTTGCGATGCAAGTCGCCCTGCCCGAGCTCGACGGCCGGCTTCTTTCCGGCGCGATCTCGTTCAAGGCCGAGCAGGCGCCGATTCCCGAGCTTGAGTTCTACCGCGCCGTCCACGCTCCCTGGGAGGACGGCGTGAAGACGGTGGCGCGGAGCGCCGCCGCTTGGGCAAGGCTCGCCGAAACACCGCGCAACGAGCGAAGGCTTGCTCTTGTCCTCTCCGACTATCCGGGCGCAGCGGGTCAAGCCGCTCACGCCGTCGGGCTCGACGCCGTGGCGAGCAGTGTCGAAATCCTTGCCCTTCTGAAGCGCGAAGAATTCGAGATTGGCGCGCTTCCATCCTCGGCCGAAATCGTCGCCGATCTTTGCGATGTAGAGCCGACGCCGTTCCTTTCGCTCGAAGACTACCTGCAGCTGTTCGCGACACTCGATCCCGACGCCCAGAACAAGATCATCTCTGCCTGGGGCACGCCGGAAGACGATCCTTCGACGCGTGATGGAAACCTCACGCTGCGCTTCGCTCGCTACGGCAAGCTTCTTGCGGCCATACAGCCGGATCGCGGCAATCCGCTGGAGAAGAAGGAGCGGTACCACGATCCGGACCTCCCGCCGCGCCACGCCTATGTCGCCTTTTACCTTTGGCTGCGTGAGATCGAGAAGCTGCACGCGCTTATTCATCTCGGTACCCACGGCACGCTCGAATGGCTGCCGGGAAAGGCGATGGCGCTCTCGCCCGCCTGTTTCCCGGCCGCGCTTCTCGGCGGCTTACCGGTGGTCTATCCCTTCATCGTCAACAACCCCGGTGAGGCGGCGGCGGCGAAGCGGCGGCTCGGCGCCGTGACCATCGGCCACCTCACGCCACCTTTGAAATCGGCCGGCCTTGCCGGCGAGATGCTCGAGCTCGAGCGCCTGATCGACGAATACGCCGCCGCCGACGGGCTCGACCGCCGCCGCACGTCACTCCTCCGCGGCGAAATTCTGGAGCGTGCCATGTCGTGCGGCGTTCTCGCCGAGAGCGGGGCTGATCGCGCGGGCACCGACGAAGACCGGCTCGCGCGTCTCGACGCCTATCTCTGCGACGTGAAGGACCTCCAAATCCGGGACGGACTGCACGTGTTCAGCCGTGCCCCCGAACCGCGTGTCCGCGAGGAGTTCCTGGCGACGCTGCAAAGCTCCAATCCCGGTGTAGCGCGCGAGACCCTCGCAGCACGGTTCGACGCGGCGGCCTCCGCCGAGCGCAATGCCCTTATCGCCGCGCTCGACGGGAGGTTCGTTGCGCCAGGTCCGTCCGGCGCGCCGACACGCGGCCGCGCCGATGTGCTCCCCACGGGCCGCAATCTCTACACGATCGACCCACGCGCGGTGCCGACCCGTTCGGCCGTCGCACTCGCCAAGAACGCTGCCGACGAGCTTCTGCGCCGCCACCTCCAGGATCATGGCGACTGGCCCCGCTCTCTCGTGATGGATGTCTGGGGCAGCGCCACCATGCGCACCGGCGGCGAGGATCTTGCGCTCGCGCTCCTGCTCATGGGCACGCGCCCGGTCTGGGACCAGGGCTCGGCCCGCGTCACCGGCATCGAAATTCTCACCCTCGCCGAGCTCGGCCGGCCGCGCATCGATGTGACTCTGCGTATCTCCGGCCTGTTTCGCGATGCCTTCGAGACGCAGATCATGCTCTTCGACGAGGCGGTCCGCGCTATCGCGGAACGCGACGAGCCGGATGATCTCAATTCGCTCGCAGCTTCCGTGCGCGGCCTCGAAGGGGAGGCGTGGCGGCGCGCAACCGCGCGCATCTATGGCGCGGCGCCCGGCGACTACGGCGCCGGCATTACGGCCAGGATGGAGCAGTGCGCATGGGAGAAGCGCGGCGATCTTGGCAAGGACTATCTCGCGACGTCGTCGGTCGCCTATGGCAAGGGCCTCGACGGCGCCCCCGATAAGGAGGGGTTCGCCGTGCGCGTCAAAGAGGCTGAGGCCTTCCTGCACCAGCAAGATCACGCGGAGATCGATCTGCTAGAGAGCCTCGACTACGCCGCATACGAGGGCGGCTTTGCCGCTGCCGCCGAGGCGCTCGGCGGAAGCCCCGCTCTCTATCACTCCGATATCTCGCGACCCGACGCGCCGCACGTGCGCAGCCTCGCTGAGGAGATCGCCCGAATCGTGCGCGGCCGCGCCGCAAATCCGGTCTGGATCGAAGGCATGATGCGCCATGGCTATCGCGGCGCGGCGGAAGTGACGCGTAGCGTCGAGGGGCTGTTCGCCTTCGCCGCGACGCTGCCAACCCGCCTCGATCCGCAGTTCGAGCTCCTCTACGACGCAACGCTCGGCGACGAGAGGGTGGACAGCTTCCTGCGCGGGGCCAACCCCAAGGCGAGGCAGGCCATGGCCGCGCGCTTCGAGGAAGCGATCCGCCGCGACCTTTGGCGGCCGCGCCGGAACAGCGTCGCGCGGCTGCTTGCGGAGGCGTCATGACCGCCGCGCCCGCCATCAAGGGCTGGTGCCCGACGCTCCTCGACCCCATGCCATCGGGCGATGGCTGGCTCGTTCGCATCAAGCCGTCCGCCGCCACGCTCAGCGCCGAAGCGGCGCGTCTGGTAGCGAGCCTCGCCGCGCGGCACGGAAACGGACATATTGATCTCACCTCCCGGGCCAATTTGCAGGTGAGGGGCCTCACCCCCCGATCGGCGGAGAGCCTCGCCGAAGCCGCTATCGGGCACGGACTCGCGGAGGCGAATCCCGCCAGGGAGGCGATCCGCAATGTCATGGCGAGTCCGCTCGGGCCCGACGATCCTTCCGCCGCCTTCAACGCGCACGAGGTCGCGCGCGCGGTTGAGTCGATGCTGGCCGGCGAATCTGAGCTAGAGGCCCTTCCGCCGAAGTTCGGTTTTCTTGTCGATGGTGGCGGGGCGCTGCCGCTTCGGGGCGCGCGTGCCGACATCATGGTTCGCGCCTTTAGCGGCTCCCTAGCCATTTGCGTCGACGGCCGGGGTCTCGCTGTCTCTTGCACGGCCTCGACCGCAGCAGAGATGGGAAAGGCGCTCGCCCTTGCCTATCTCCACCTACGCCAAGAGCGCGGCGCGCGGTGCACGCGCATGCGGGACCTGGTGAGCAGCGTCGGCGAGGAGGCGGTCTTCGCCGCGGCCGGGCTGGAACCCATACATGCGCCTCAGGCCGAGAACTCTGCCGTCCCGCCTCCGGTCGGCTTCACGCCGGTTATCGACAAGGGCAGCGGCGTCTTCGGCATCGGCCTCGCCTTCGGCCGGATCGAAGCACATCAGCTTGCGCGCGTCGCCGAACTGGCCGAGCGCTACGGCGACGGAATCCTCAGAACCACGCCCTGGCGGAGCCTGCTTATCGCCGGGCTCGATGTCGCTTCCGCCGACCATCTTGCGGACCACCTTCGAGACGTTGGCCTCATTGCCGACAAAAGCGATGCGCGTCTTTATATCTATGCTTGTGTCGGCGCTCCGGCCTGCGCCAGCGCAAGCGTCAATGCACGGAAAGATGCCGAAAGACTCGCCGCAATCCCCGGCATCGGCATGGGGGCCACGATCCATGTTTCCGGCTGCGCCAAGTCCTGCGCCCATCGCGGCCCCGCCGCGGTGACGCTTATGGGCCGGAACGGTCGCTATGATCTTGTCCGCAACGGCGCGGCGCACGATAAGCCCGCCGTGGCAGGCCTCGACATCGAGGATGCCGCCGCCTTGCTCGCGGCGGCCGGAGGGGAGCGATCATGAGCGCCGGATTCGATTATGCCCGCGACGGCGCCGAAATCTATCGCCGCTCTTTTTCCATCATCCGCGCCGAGGCGGATCTTTCCTGCTTCACGCCGGACGAGGCGCGCGTCGCCGTTCGCATCATTCATGCCTGCGGCATGGTCGAGATAGCCCGCGACCTCGCCTTCTCCTCGGACTTCGCCGCAGCGGCACGTCACGCACTTCTTGCCGGCAAGCCCATCTTCTGTGACTCGAAGATGGTGGCGAACGGCATCACCCGCGCGCGCCTCCCAGCTGACAACGAGGTGGTCTGCACGCTGGAGGCACCGGCCATTCAGGCGCTTGCGGCGAAGCTCGGCACCACGCGTTCGGCTGCGGCGCTCGACCTCTGGCTCGATAGGCTCGACGGCGCGCTCGTCGCCATCGGCAACGCGCCGACGGCACTCTTCCGGCTATTGGAGCTGATGGCGGATGGCGCGCCGAAGCCCGCCGCCATCATCGGCATGCCGGTCGGCTTCGTCGGCGCGGCGGAATCGAAGGAAGCGCTTGCGGCGACGCCCGGGCTTCCGTTCCTCATTGTCAAAGGCCGCAAGGGCGGAAGCGCCATGGCGGTTGCAGCCGTCAACGCCCTGGCCAGCGAGGCGGAATGATGCGGGGAGCGGGGACCCTTTATGGAGTCGGCGTCGGCCCGGGGGATCCCGAGCTCATGTCGTTGAAGGCCGCGCGCATCCTGAAATCCGCTCCGGTTGTCGCCTATTTCGCCAAGAAAGGTACGGCGGGAAATGCACGCCGCAGCGTCGATGGTCACCTCAACCCGGACGCCGAACTCATCCGCCTCGACTATCCCTTCACAACGGAGCTTCCGGAATCCGATCCGAGCTACCGCGCGGCGCTTGCCGCATTTTATGACGAGGCAGCAAAACGCCTCGCAGAACACCTCGATCGCACCCTCGACGTGGCCGTGCTCTGCACCGGCGATCCCTTCTTCTACGGATCTTACGCGCATTTGCATGAGCGGCTCGCGGATCGCTACACCTGCGAGGTCATCCCCGGTATCACCGCCATGAGCGGATGCTGGACGCGCGCCTCGATGCCCATGACCTGCGGCGACGAGATGCTGGCGGTGCTCTCCGGAACCATGGATGCCGAACGGCTCACCGAACGCCTGAAAGCGTCGGATGCCGCCGTGATCATGAAAGTCGGCCGCAATCTGGGAAAAATCAGGCAGGCGGTTGCATCCGCTGGCATGCTCGACCGCGCCGTCTATGTCGAACGCGGCACCACGCCGGAAGAACGCATCGTGCCTTTAGCCGACACTGCGGAAAACGAGGCCGCCTATTTCGGCGTGGTGCTCGTCCCCGGAACACGGAGGCCCTTATGACTGGGCGACTTACTATCGTCGGGATTGGACCTGGCTCGCCGGAACTTTTGACCCTGCTTGCCGCCGCCGAACTTGCGGCAGCGACCGATCTCGTGGGCTATGGGCCTTATCTTGACCGGGTGCCGGAGCGGGACGGGCAGCGCCGCCATCCATCAAACAATCGCGAGGAACTCGACCGCGCCCGGGAGGCGCTCGACCTTGCCGTGCAGGGCCGGAAGGTTGCCGTGGTCTCCTCCGGGGATCCCGGCGTTTTCGCCATGGCAAGCGCCGTGTTCGAGTCGATCGCCACTGGCTCGCCCAGCTGGAAGGGGGTTGACGTCAGTATCGTCCCCGGCGTGTCCGCGATGCTAGCCGCGGCGGCCCGCATCGGCGCGCCCCTCGGCCACGACTTTTGCGTGATCTCGCTCTCCGACAACCTCAAGCCGTGGAACGTCGTCCTCAATCGGCTGGAAGCGGCAGCCGAGGCGGATTTCGTTATCGTCCTCTACAATCCGGCGTCATTGGCGCGTCCCTGGCAGCTCGGCGAAGCGCTAGTGCTGATCGGTCGGCACCGCGAGAAGTCGACCCCTGTCATCTTCGCCCATTCGGTCGCGCAGACCGACGAACGCATCGACTTCACCACGCTCGGCGACGCCGATCCGGCGACGGCCGATATGCGGACGCTTGTCATTGTTGGGTCGAGCGCGACGAAAATGGTCGAGCAGAGCGGGGGCAAATCCTTCATCTATACCCCGCGACGCGTGGAGGTTGCCGCCTCATGATGACGTTCGAGCCAGAGCAGCGCCTCTTCCACGGTCTCGGCGCTCGGCGCGTCCGGAAGAGCGGGGCGCCGTACCATCAGCACTGGCAGGGACAAGGCGCGCGCGGCTTCGAGCTTCGCCGACGTGGCTGTTCCGCCGGAGTTTTTAGTGACGATAATCTCGATGCCCTGTTCCTCGAGCAGCGCCTTCTCCCCCGCGACAGTGAAGGGACCTCGCGCGCTGATCACCTCGGCGCGGGGCGGCAGCGCCTCAGGGTCCGGCGGTTCGACGCTGCGCACGAGATAGAAGTGCTGAGACGCACGCTTGAAGGGGGCAAGCTCCTTCCGCCCCGTCGTCAGGAGGACGCGCCGCGGCGCTTCGCCAAGCGCCGTCGCCGCCTCCTCGAGGCTGGCAATCTCGGTCCAGTGGTCGCCGGGCTCCGGGGCCCAAGCCGGGCGGCGAATGGCGAGGAAGGCGACGCCCGTCATTCGTGCGGCCTCCACTGCGTTCTGCTTCATATGCGCGGCGAAAGGGTGGGTCGCATCGATCAGAGCATCGATGTCCTTCTCGGCGAGGTAATGCACAAGTCCATCCGCGCCCCCGAAGCCGCCGCTTCTCATCGGCACCGGAGTTCTCGCCGGATGCTCGGTGCGGCCCGCGAGCGACAGGGTCGCCGCAAAGCGCTGATCGGTGGCGATCGTGCGGGCGAGCTTCGCGCTCTCCGTGCTTCCGCCGAGAATGAGGACCTTTATTTGCGTCATTTGGGCAACCGGCTCGCGACATGAGTGCCGCGTCTGAAGATCGGGGATCGCCTGGCCGCTGGCTCGCTATCGTGGGCCTCGGCGAGGACGGTGTCGAGGGTCTATCGCCGGCCGCGAAGGCCTTCATCGCCAATGCCAAACTCGTTGTCGGCGGCCGGCGGCACCTTGCTCTTGCCGACGGCCTGCCAAAGGGCGAGTGCGTGACGTGGAAAAGCCCGATTGCCGAGTCGCTTCCCGCAATCCTCGCGCATCGCGGGGAACCTGTTGCAGTGCTCGCCTCTGGCGATCCCTATTGCTTCGGCATCGGCGCTCTGTTGTCGGCGCGCATTCCCCCGGAAGAGACCATCTGTCTGCCGGCGCCGTCCTCGCTGTCGTTCGCTTGCGCTCGCCTTGGTTGGGCGCTCGACGATGTCGCGGCAGTTTCGCTGTGCGGCCGTCCAATCGAAACACTCGCGCCGGTATTGCAGCCGAACCGGCGGCTCCTCGTCCTTTCCGCGGATGCGACAACGCCGGCGGACGTTGGTCGCTATCTAGCTAAGCGTGGATTCGGAGCCTCAATTCTCCATGTGTTGGAAGCGCTCGGAGGCCCGCGCGAACGCATCCGCACCGCTTCTGCCGATCGCTTCGGCTTCAACGACGTCGAGGCGCTGAATCTCATGGCCATCGAGGTGGTGGCGGAGCCGGACGCGAAGATCATTCCGCTCGCTTCCGGCCTTCCGAACGAGCTGTTCGCCCATGACGGGCAGCTCACCAAGCGGGAGATCAGGGCGGTCACCCTCTCTTCGCTTGCCCCGCGCGCTGGCGAGCTGCTCTGGGACATCGGCTGCGGCTCCGGTTCGATTGGCATTGAATGGCTGTTGCGCCATCCTGCCAACCGCGCCGTCGCCATCGAGCGCGATGCGGCCCGCGCCGCCCGCGCGGCGGCGAACGCGACCGAGCTTGGTGTTCCCCGATTGGAGGTCGTGACAGGAGAAGCGCCCGCCGCGCTCAATGGTCTCGCTCCGCCCGACGCAATTTTCATCGGCGGGGGAGGGGGGCCTGAGCTGATCGTCGCCTGTTGGTCGTCGCTCAAGCCCGGTGGACGCCTCGTCGCCAATGCCATCACGCTCGACACCGAGCGCTCGCTTCTCGCCGCACAAGCCGAACACGGCGGTACACTCACGCGCCTTTCCGTCGAACGGCTCGAGCGGCTTGGTTCGAAGGCCGCCTTCCAGCCCGCGAGGACCGTCACCCAGTGGAGCGCGGTGAAGCCATGATTGTGGCTGGTATTGGCTGCCGCTTGGAATGCAGCGCAGACGAGATCGTGGCCCTCGTCGATGAGGCGCTCGCCGCGATTGCCGAGCCCCGCTCTAGGCTCTCCGCGCTCGCAGCGCCGGCGTTCCGAACGGAAGCCGACGGCCCAAGAAAAGCAGCCGAGGAGCTCGGCCTTCCGCTTCTCTTCGTGACGGACAGCGAAATGAAGGCCGCGGAGCCGCGAACCGTTACGGCTTCCGAACACGCGCTCGAAGCGAAGGGCTTTTCCTCCGTCGCGGAATGCGCGGCCCTCGCCGGCGCAGGCGAGGATTCCACACTTATTCTTCCGCGCATCAAGAGCAGAAGCGCGACTTGCGCGCTCGCCAAGAGGGGGCAGCCGTGACCGTGCATTTCATCGGCGCCGGCCCGGGCGCTCCGGACCTGCTCACCGTTCGCGGCCGCGAGCTGATCGCGCACTGCCCCGTTTGCCTCTATGCCGGCTCGCTCGTGAATGCGGAGATCCTCGCACTCTGCCCGGAAGGGGCGCGCATCATTGATACCGCGCCGATGAGCCTCGACGAGATCGTCGCGGAATTCGTCCGCGCGCATGAAGCGGGCGACGACGTGGCGCGGCTTCATTCCGGCGATCTGTCCGTTTGGAGTGCCGTCGGCGAGCAGCTGCGCCGCCTCGACCGTCTCGGCATCCCCTATACGCTTACGCCCGGCGTTCCCGCCTTCGCCGCCGCTGCCGCGGCCCTGAAGCGCGAGTTGACTCTGCCGGAGGTCGCTCAATCCGTGGTGCTGACGCGCACGAGCGGGCGCGCCTCGGTCATGCCGCCGCGCGAGACGCTCCCCGCCTTCGCCGCGACCGGCGCCACGCTCGTCTTGCATCTTTCCATCCAAGCGCTTTCGCGCGTGGTCGAAGAGCTCCTGCCCCATTGCGGCGAGGAGTGCCCGGCCGCTGTCGTAGTTCGCGCGAGCTGGCCCGACGAGCGCATCATTCGCGCGACGCTCGGAACGATCGAGGCGGAGGTCGCCAAAGAGCCGGCCGACCGCGCGGCCTTGATCCTGGTCGGTCCGGCTCTCGCCGCGGAGGATTTCCGCGAAAGCGCCCTTTACGATCCGAATTACCGACGCCGCTACCGGCTCGGAGGCGCCGCATGACATTATTTACGGGACACGTCCTTCAGGGCCGATTGGCCGGTCAGGTTCCCTTCACGGTCGAAAATCAAGACTTCGAGCTGTGTCGCAGTTCCACCAAGGACTTCGGCGGCCGTGACCCAAGCCCGCTCCGCCACCGCATCCCCGATGCTGACACCGTCCTCTTTGGCGAGCGCAAAGGCCTCCGCCGTCGTGTTGGCGCTCCTGATGCGCTTGCAAAGAGCCTCGGATCCGCCGGCCTCGCGGGCAATTCCGGCGAGCGTTGCGAGGTCGACGCTCCCGCGCCCCGAGTGAAGATCGAGCAGCCCCTGCGCGAGCTTGGTGATCTTGGCGACGCCGCCTGCGATCGTCACGCGCGGAACCGGATGTGCGGCGAGATATTTCAGCATGCCGCCGACGAAATCTCCCATGTCGATCAGGGCCGAATCTGGGAGACCGTAAAGTGCCTTGACCGCGGCTTCGGAGGTCCTGCCCGTCGCGCCTGCCACATGGGTGAGACCAAGGGCGCGCGCAACATCGATGCCCTGGTGTATGGAGGCGATCCAGGCGGCGCAGGAATAGGGGATGACGACTCCCGTTGTGCCGAGGATGGAGAGGCCGCCGAGAATGCCGAGCCGCGCATTCATGGTCTTCGCTGCCATTTCTTCGCCGCCGGGAATGGAGATCTCGATCTCGACGTCGCCGCGCCCTCCAAGCGCGCCGGCGACCTCGGCGATGGCGTCGCGCATCATCTGGCGCGGCACCGGGTTGATCGCGGGCTCGCCTGGCGGCACCGGCAGGCCGGGAAGCGTGACCATGCCGATCCCGGGCCCAGCCTTGAAGCGCACGCCGCTCCCCGCCTCGCCTCGCTTCACACTTGCCAAGACGAGCGCCCCGTGCGTGACGTCCGGATCGTCACCCGCATCCTTGACGACGCCGGCGCTGGCTTGGTTCGCCTCGATCCTCTGAGAGGCGAGTGCGAAGCTGACGCGCTGGCCGCTTGGCAGCCCAATCTCGACCGGATCGGGGAAGGTGCCGGTAAGCAGCGCCGCATAGGCGGCCTTGCTCGCCGCGGTGGCGCAAGCGCCGGTCGTCCAGCCGCGCTTCAGGGGACGCGCTTCGTCCATGCTGCAGCCAATATCCTGTTGCCGTTCCTGTGTCACCGCGAGCAAGCCGCATGAGCGAAACTCTGAACAAGTCGATGGCCAAGCTGCCGCTATTTGAAGCTGGCCATGTTTGGCTTGCCGGGGCCGGCCCGGGCGATCCCGGCCTCCTGACGCTGCACGCCCTCGCAGGCCTTTCTCATGCCGACGCGGTCGTGCATGACGCCCTCGTCGATCCCCGCATCCTCGCGCTTGCCAATCCGAACGCGCGCCTCGAATTTGCCGGAAAACGCGGCGGCAAGCCGTCCTCGACACAGGCCGACATCACCCATCGGCTGATCGCACTCGCGCGCGCCGGACTTCGCGTCTTGCGCCTGAAGGGCGGCGATCCTTGCATCTTCGGGCGCGGCGGGGAGGAGGCATTGGCGCTCGCCGATGCCGGCATTCCCTTCCGCATCATTCCCGGCATCACTTCCGGCCTTGCCGCGCTGACCGCCGCCTCCATCCCCGCGACGCTTCGGGGCGTCAATCAGGCCTTGGTGCTTGTGACCGGCCGCTCCGGCGAGAGCGAGCCGGGTCTCGATTGGGCAGCGCTTGCCAAGCTTCGCCAGCCCATCGTCCTCTATATGGCGCTGCACAGCCTTGAGCAGATTGCTGCGGCACTGATGGCGGCCGGCATGGACCGGCACGAGCCGGTCGCGGTGATCGCTTCGGCGACACTCCCCGAGCAGCGCCTTCTCATCACCGAGCTCGGCCGTGTGGTGGAGGAAACGCGCCACGCAGCCTGTGAAGCGCCGGCGATCATCGTCGTCGGTGAAATCGTGCGGGTGCGGGAGAGGCTGCTTGCTCTGGCGGCGAAGGTTCCCGAGATGGTGGCCTGACCAATGGGGAGGACGAAGGCGCTTCTGATAGCGGCGCCACGCTCGGGCGCCGGCAAGACTACCGTCACGCTCGCGCTCCTCGCAGCCTTCCGGGCACGCGGCCTTCGGGTGCGCGCTGGGAAATGTGGACCGGACTATATCGACCCTGCCTTTCACGCCGTCGCCTCCAGCACTCCCTGTCTCAATCTCGATTCCTGGGCGATGACCCCGGCTGCGCTCGAAGCAACGCTCGCTTCGGCGGCTTCCGGCGCCGACATTCTCCTCATCGAGTCTGCCATGGGCCTGTTCGACGGCGTTGCCGGTGCCGCGACGGGGGAGGCCGCCGCCGCCGAGCTCGCCCGCCGTTTCGGCATTCCCGTCCTGCTCGTTCTCGACGTGTCGGGGCAGGCGCAATCGGCCGCGGCGGTTCTGCACGGCTTCGCAAGCTACGATGCCCGCGTTCAGATCGCGGGTGCGATCCTCAACCGGGTCGGCAGCGATCGGCACCGCGCGATGATCGAGTGCGCCGTCGCGGCGCTTGGCATTCCCATCGTGGGCGCGTTCCGTCGGGACGAAAGCGTCCAACTGCCGGAGCGGCATCTTGGGCTGGTGCAGGCGCTCGAACATCCCGATCTTCCTTCGCGCCTCGCGCATCTTGCCGACCTCGCCGAGCGTTGCTGCAATCTCGATCTCCTGATTGAGCTTGCAGCAGCCCTCGATGTGAGTCCCGGTCCGCTTCCTGCGTTGCCACCGCCCGGTCAACGTATCGCGCTTGCGCAAGACGAGGCTTTCGCCTTTGTCTATCCGCATCTCCTCGAAGGCTGGCGCGCCGCCGGCGCCGAGATCGTTTCCTTCTCGCCGCTTGCCGATGAAGCGCCGCCTGAGCACTGCGACGCCTGCTGGCTGCCTGGCGGCTATCCCGAGCTGCATGCCGGCCGCATCGCCGAAGCCGAGCGCTTCAAGCAAGGGCTCCGACGCTTCGCCTCGACGCGGCCCGTGCATGGCGAATGCGGGGGTTACATGGTCCTTGGCGAAGGCCTCATCGATGCAAACGGCGCGCGTCATGCCATGACCCGCCTACTCTCGCATGCGACGAGCTTCGCTGCGCGACGTCTGCATCTCGGCTATCGCACTGCCTGCCTTATCCACGACTGTTCGCTCGGCAGCGTAGGCACGACGGTTCGCGGCCATGAGTTTCACTACGCGTCCTTGGTTGAAGGCGGCTCGGACGAGCCATTCTCTGAACTGTTCGACGCGGAGGGGAAATCGCTCGGACGTAGCGGCGGTCGGCGCGGCTTCGTGACCGGCACCTTCTTCCACGCGATCGCCCCAGTTACTGCAGACGCAACCGCGCGGGCCAAAACCGAGCTGACGGAATCGGCATGAGCGGGATCGCCAGTCTCGCCGACATCCGGGGCATGATCGCAGCAATCCCGCAAGGCGACGCCGAGGCGGGAACGGCAATCCGCTTGCGGCAATCGCGGCTGACGAAGCCGCCAGGGAGCCTCGGCCGGCTCGAAGAGCTTGTGGAATGGCTTGGGGCTTGGCAGGGCCGGGAGGAGCCGCGGCTCGGCAAGGTCGAGGTCCTGGTCTTCGCCGGCAATCATGGCGTCGCCGCGCGGGGCGTCTCCGCCTATCCAGCCTCGGTCACTGCTCAGATGGTTGCCAATTTCGAGACGGGCGCCGCCGCCATCAACCAGATCTGCAAAAGCGTCGGCGCGTCCTTGCGCGTCGTTGCGCTGAAGCTCGATGCGCCGACCGGCGACTTCACCACGGGAGAGGCCATGGGCGAGGCCGAGTTCGTCGAGGCGGTTGCAACCGGCTTCGCCGCGGTCTCGCCGAACGCCGACCTTGTCTGTCTCGGCGAGATGGGCATCGGCAACACGACCGCGGCCTCGGCTCTGGCCGCTGCCCTGTTCGGCGGCGGCGGGGAGCGTTGGGCCGGCCGCGGCACCGGCCTCGACGATGCGGGCCTCGCCCGAAAGCGAGAGACGATCGATGCCGGTCTCCTGCGGCACAAGACGCATCACGGCGATCCTCTGCATGCGGCGATGATCTTCGGCGGCCGCGAGCTTGCGGCCATCCTCGGCGCAACTCTCGCCGCACGCCACAGCCGCATCCCGGTTCTGCTCGACGGCTTCGTGGCGACGGCCGCCGCTGCCCCCCTATACCGGCTGAGGCAGGATGCTCTCGATCATGCGGAGGTCGCGCATTGCTCGGCGGAAGCCGGACATCACGCCCTTTGCGCCGATCTCGGCAAGCGGCCGATTCTCGACCTCGACATGCGACTCGGCGAAGCCTCCGGAGCCGCGCTTTCGGTCGCCGTGCTCAAGGCGGCGCTCGCCTGCCATACCGGCATGTCCACTTTTGATGAGGCCGGCGTCGATGAACGGGAATGAAGCGCTACAGGAAAGGCTCGCGGAGCTTGCCGCGGCCTTCGCGCTCCTCACCCGCTTCCCCATTCCGCGGCAGCCGCTCAAGGTCGAAGCCAACGCCGCTTGGGCGTATCCTATCGTCGGCGCTGCGATTGGCGCGCTTGGTGGCGGGGTTTATTGGATCGCCACGGCGCTCTCGCTCGCACCCGCGCTCGCAGCAATCTTCGCGCTTCTCGCCATGGTGCTTGCGACCGGCGCGTTGCATGAGGATGGTCTTGCCGATTTCGCCGATGGCTTGGCCGGCACGACTCCGGCCGACCGGCTCAGCATCATGCGCGATCGCCGCGCCGGCACCTATGGCGCCATTGCTCTCATCTTCTCACTCGCCCTTCGCGCAACCGCCATCGCGCTGATAGCTGGTTCCGCATCCGTGTTTGCTGCTCTGATTGTCGCGGGAGCAGCGGGCCGAACGAGCGCTGTGATCGTCATGGCGTCATTGCCGGCGGCACGAAGCGATGGCCTGTCTGCTGCCGTCGGGAGCCCGTCTGCGAAGCTCGCGGGCGCCGCACAAGCGTTCACCTTCCTGCTCGGCTGGCTGTTTCTTTCTTTTGGTCTCGCCGTGTTTGTTATGGCGATCGCGGCAGTTGTGGCTTTCCTTGTGGGCCGCTATGCGCAATCGAAGCTCGGCGGGCAGACCGGAGACGTGCTCGGCGCGTCAAGCCAGATCGCCGAGTGTTTGGCGCTTACGCTTCTCGCCTCCCTCTGATCCTCGCCTCCCTCTGATCCTCGCGTCCCTATCAGGATAAAACGCTCGACCGCACGTCCGCATTACGGCTCGAAAGAAATGGCATAGATATGGATCGGCCGCTGCGCGCATTCGTCGTTCACCTGTCCACCTTCACGGTGATCGTCGCCGCGCTAGCCGCGCTCAACCTTTACTCCAATCCGCAAAAGATCTGGTTCATTTGGGTGTTCGCCAGCTGGGGCATTGGGCTTGCCGCACATGGTTTTGCGATACTGATGAAGCGAAAGACTTTGGGCGGTTCGCTCGCCGCCGATGAGAAGGCGAGGGGATTTCTCATCCACCTCTTCGTTTACATCGCGGTGAATGCGATGCTCTTTGCCGTCAATCTGCTCTATACGCCGGACTTTTATTGGTTCCTCTTTCCGCTCTTCGGCTGGGGCGTTGGACTTCTCGCTCATGGGATTGCGGTCTTTCGCCGTCGCCGAACGGGAGCGTCCTAGAAACGCGCTGCCGCCCGGCAACGCGGCAGGACTTGCTCTCTTTTCCCAAGCTTCGACGGGACAAGTTGGCAATTCATCTGCCAGCCTTGGCCTTGCAATTTGGCCTCCGTCGTCATGCAGTGCGCTGACAGGAGGCGCGTGTTTCTTGCAAAGCATTTCTGCATGTGAATTTTGGCAATGACTTTCGCAACACGGCTGGCGGGCGACAAAGTCGCGTTCCGAAACTCCAGAGAAGTTCGCGTGTGAGGTGACCTTCGTGCTCCGGACGCTTTGGTACAATCGGCCGGTACGAATTCAGCTTCTCGTATCGGTTGGGCTAATCAACCTGCTTGGCGCCTTAGTGGTATTGGCGGCATTGATCCTGAACACGCGCATGGCGACCGACGTCGAAATCGAGGCTTCGCTCGAGCTCGCCAAAGGTCTTGTCGAAACCACGGTTAAGGAGCTTGCCGCAGAAGGGAAGCTCGACCGGTTGGACAAAGAATTGCCGCTGCGGCTCAAGGATACGCGTCACGTCCGCGTCATGTTGTTGGATCGGGAAGGGCAATTCGCCCTGATCTCCCCGGATACAAAGGCAGGGAAGG
>WUUC01227729.1_pt1 | contig 15660 bp, 14 predicted proteins | sample 6278441 | NCBI WGS metagenome assembly WUUC01 (sample SAMN13675441, study PRJNA597444) | soil metagenome | isolation source: soil | place: USA: Washington | collected 2017-10
AGGACGTTGACATGCACAAGGTCAACGCAGCGATCGCAAAAGGTGGGATCTGAACACGGATTTTGGGCATGAGGGTGCTCCAACAGCCTCGGAGAAGGCGCATGTTACAAATAGTTCAAAAATATGTCACGAAAGAGCCTTGTGGCGCAGACGCGGGTCGGAGCGGGATCAGGTCGGTTGTGCCTCTCGCGCCGCTGAAGGGATCATTTGCGGGGGGTTGGGGAAGCGCCGAGTTGCGCGTCGACTGGAATGGAAAAAGAGGGTCAGGATAGAGCTTCTGCCGCTGGCGACCCCCATGTTGCTCCTGGGCGGCGTGGAACCCGATTTAGCGAGGCAGCGACTTTCGGGCTTCATCCTTTTCTCTTCGCCGCCGCCCCTGTCTTCGCGCTCTACGCATCGAATCTCGGACAGCTATCCTTTTCCGATGTGGCGGGCGCGCTCGCCGCGTGTGTCGCCGCGGCGCTTGTCTTGTTTCTCGCTTTTGGTGGAGTTCTCAGACGTTTGAGGTCAAAAGCGGCGATCCTCGCCAGCATCGTTGTTGTGACGGGCCTCTTTTATCAGAAGATTATTTCGGCGATCGGATTCGGCGACGATTCCGTCATCGCCTTGCCGGTTACCTTAGCGATCATGAGCTTCCTCATGATCCTAGTGGCGCGACTTCCTGTCGATCTTAGCTGGGCAAACACCGTTCTGAATGGCGTGGCGATCGCGGTCTTGATTACTCCTGCCTGGCAGGTCGCGGTCCATGAATGGAAGGCTGGCGCCTGGCCAACCATCACGGCTGACACAATTGATGATGCGCAGGCCCAGGTGGCAAGTCGTTCTCTACCTTTAGCTCCATTGGCCAGAAATTCTCCCGATATTTATTACTTCATTTTTGATCGGTACGCCTCGCAAGCCGCCCTTTCGAAATACTATGGCTTCGACAACACAGATTTGATCGACTTCTTGAAAGGAAGGGGCTTCTACGTTGCCTCTAACAGCCACTCAAATTATCTGAAGACGGCTCCGTCGCTCGCTTCGACCTTCCACATGGATTACCTTGATCGTTTGGCCAAGGACGATCGCAGCAAGCCAGGCGAGTGGCGGCCGATCTTTGCTATGCTCAAGGAGCATCGGGTCGCCCGCTTCCTGAAGTCGCGCGGGTATAAATTCATCCAGATTGGTGCTTGGTGGGGGCCAACTCAGCGCAATGATTATGCGGACGAAAGCTATAGCTTCGCCTATGGGGAATTCGACCACAGATATCTAAGAAAAACGATAGTACCGCCGATCCTCCACGCCATCGTGCCAGCTAGTACCTATGCCCGGCGCTTGAACTGGGATGACGGCCAGTGCCAGCGCGTGCCACGGCAGATCGAGAAGGTGAAAGAAATTGCGGGAGGCCGCGAGACGACCCAGTTTGTCTTCACCCACCTACTGGTCCCGCATCTGCCCTACGTCTTCGATCCTCAAGGGCGGTGCCTATCGCAGGCCGAGGACTGGGAGCGGGGGACGAGGCAGGGCTATGTTCAGCAAGTTCAATACGCCAACTCGCTGATCAAGGACATCGTCTCGACACTGCTCTCCAAAAAGGGAACGAAGCCGATCATCATCATTCAAGCGGACGAGGGACCGTTTCCGGAGAGATATGAATGGAGCAATCGCTCGTGGCACGAGGCAACCTTCGATGAGCTCAATCTCAAGACGAGCATCCTAAACGCCTATTATTTTCCCGATGGGGACTATAGGAGCCTTTACCAACACGTCTCACCGGTGAACACCTTCCGCATTTTGTTCAACAAGTATTTCGATACGCACCTCAAGCTTCTTACCGATCGGATCTATGCCTTCTCCGACAATTTCACGATCTACGACTTCTTCGACATAACTGACATCGTCACTGGAGCATCAACAAACGGGTGTCCTCACGCGACCTGTCCGTGAGCGCCTTAGTTGCCTCCAATGAGGTTGGTTTTCCGCTAGCGGCACGACCTCAAGCGCACCGGCGCGCCCTCTCGGCAGAGCCTGGCTCGTCGGTTTGGGAGTAGCTCACGACACCAGAGCATGTACCTTCCAGGCCGAGCGACTCGCACCTCAAGCTCACCTTCGTGCCATACCTCCCTGACACGCCCTAAGTCCCTTCAACAAGGCATTCCCACGTTCAATCTTCATTGTTCAAACAATTCAGGGCAGCACGGAGGTGGCCTCCAACACGCGCCAGCAATTGCTTTGCCGAATTCAGATCACAGCCACGGAGCAGCAAGGCAGCGACTTTGATGTTTCCGTGAGCCTCCGTAAGCGCTCCACGAACGTCATCTTCACTGCGTCCGCTGAGTTGCGCCAAAATGCGCTCGCCGCGCCGCGCAAGCTTTTCGTTTACGATGACCATTTCGATCATCAGGCCCTCATAGACCTTTCCCATGAGGATCATCAGGAGCGAGGAAAATGTGTTGAGCGCAACCTTTTGTGCGGTGCCGGCTTTCAGCCGTGTAGAACCGGCGATCGGTTCCGAACCTGTATCGAGCCAGATTGGGTAATCAGCCTCGGTCAGGATCGGCGTTCCCTTGTTGTTAGCGATCCCTATTGTCAGAGCACCTCGCCGCTTCGCGGTCCGTAAGCACTCCAACGTAAAGGGGGTTGTTCCGCTTGCAGCTACGGCAATGAGGACCTCATCGGCGCCAATGGCATGCTTGGCCATAAGTTCGCTTGCTCTATTTACTTGATCCTCAGCGCCCTCGACGGATTTCAGCAAGGCGTCGTCTCCGCCCGCCAATAGCAGCACGAGGCGATCATGCGGCCAGCCGAAGGTCGGAGTGAGCTCGGCTCCATCCTGAATCGCCAACCGCCCTGATGTTCCGGCCCCCACATAGACCAATCGGCCCCGGTCTCGTAATCGTGCTTCCGCGGCAATTGCTGCGGCTTCAATCGCGGACCGAGCGTCGTGAACTGCAGCAACAGCAGCCATTTGCGCTTCCAGCATCGCTTCTAAAATGTCGGAGGGAGGCCAAGCATCGATACCAGCGTATCGAGGACTGGCTCGTTCAGTGCCCAGTGGTGGGTTAGGGACCTCTTTCATAGGCATGCCTTCACGCAATCAGTTCTCGAGCCGGTGCTGCGATCGAGTCGGGCAGCCAGCGGCCCCAAATCGAAACCTTCGATTCCAAAACCCTCTCTTATATATGCAGGGCAGCGACTGCGGATTTGGACCATGCCTCCCTCCCTGATGGAAGCTGATTTGCGCGAAGCCCCCGGAGTGCTTTGGCGCCAGCGGGAGGTTCTCGCTGAGAGTCTACGAGATCTTGCTGCTGTTCTGAAATCTATGGGGCCCCGAGTCGTGATCACTTGCGCCCGCGGCAGCTCCGCCAACGCTGCGGTGTTCGGAAAGCATTTGATCGAACGCTATATCGGCATCCCTGTAGCTGCAGCCGCCCCCAGCATAATTACGTTATATCGCCGGCGCCTTCTTTTGGATGGTCAGCTTTTTCTCTCCATTTCCCAGTCGGGGCGTAGCGACGATCTTGTCGAGTGCGCGACAGCTGCACGGAATAGCGGGGCGTTTACTGTCGCCATCGTCAACGACACAGCGAGTCCGTTGGCTGCAAGTTCAAACCTCGTCCTGCCGATGGCGGCGGGGCCGGAACTGAGCGTTGCAGCGACAAAAACTTTCATAGGATCCCTTGGCGCTCTGCTTGGCCTTGTCGCAACCTGGGCGGGCGATTGGGCCATGAAGGATGCGCTTGAGCGATTGCCGGATCGCCTGGCAAGCGCCACAGAACTCGACTGGGCAAACGCACACGAAACGGTCTGCGAAGCGAAGAACCTGATCACGCTCGGACGGGGATCAACGCTCGCAATCGCTCAAGAGGCGTCATTGAAGCTGAAGGAGGTGTGTGACATTCACGCGGAGGCAGTCAGTGCCGCTGAGTTCCAGCATGGTCATGTTGCTTTGGTTTCGAGAAAATTCCCGATCATCATCTTCATGCCAACAGATCAGGCGGCAGATGGGTTGAAAGAGCTTGCGGGCAGTCTCTCTGCCAAGAGTGACTCGGTGTTCGTGACCGGCTGCGGGATCGGGCGTGCCCACCGGTTGGCCACTCTAAGTTCGGACTATCCGGAGACGGATGCTGTGTGCCTCATCCAAAGCTTCTATGGACAGATAATTCGAGTGGCCGAGCAACTCGGAATTGACGTCGATCGGCCGGGGCATCTCACAAAAATAACGCGAACCAGATGAGCCGATCGAGGAAGTACGCGATTGCAGCGGACCGCGTCTTTGATGGGTGCACAACTCACAACCAAGCCGCCGTTGTAATCGACGGGCCCTGGATCGAAGATTTGGCACCTCGATCCAAGATAGCGACGGAGAAGGTCTTTGAGCTTCCGTCTGGGGCCTGGTTGGCTCCCGGCTTCATTGACATCCAGGTCAATGGGGGCGGCGACGTCCTTTTCAACGATGATCCAACTCCGGAAGTCATCAGGAGAATAGCGGCTGCCCACCGGCGCTTTGGCACCACTTCTTTCCTGCCAACTTTTATCACAGACACGCCTGAGAAAATGAAAGCAGCCATTGCTGCAGTGGAGTCTGTCGCTGAGCAGGAGCCGAGTGTCCTCGGAATACATCTTGAAGGCCCATATCTCTCTCCCGAGAAGGCGGGGGTGCATGATGCGACCTTGATGCGGTTCCCAACTGCCTCAGACGTCGAGCTGCTGGTTGCGCCACGAAAAACCGTACGACTTGTTACTCTTGCACCTGAGCGAGTCCCACGAGGGTTCATTTCATGCTTGGCAAAAGCCGGCATTCTCGTATCGCTCGGCCATTCCATGGCGACTTACAGTGAGACGTGCGCGGCTATGGGTGAGGGGCTCAGCGGCTTCACACACTTATTTAATGCGATGCGTTCCCTTGAGAGCCGCGAACCTGGACCAGTCGCCGCCGCTATTGAATCTCCCGAGGCATGGTTTGGTATGATTGTAGACGGGCATCACGTCGACCCAGCGATGCTGCGCCTCGCTTTACGTGGCTCGGGTCACCCCATCCTTGTGACGGATGCCATGCCACCCGTTGGCGGGAGGAAGTCGAAATTCGACCTCTATGGGTTGGAAGTTGAAGTTGTGGCCGGCCGCTGCCTCAGACCGGATGGTCGATTGGCCGGGGCGTTTCTGGACGCCGCCTCCGCAGTCCGCAACACCACCAATCTTCTTCACGTGCCGCTGGAAAACGCCCTCCGTTACGCATCGACCAACCCAGCTGAGTTCCTCAATCTCGGCCACAAATTGGGCAAAATCGCCCGGGGGTACCGAGCCGATTTGGTGGGTTTTGATGCCGAAACGCTCACAGTGTTGCGGACTTGGGTGGCGGGCGTTGACCAGGAGGTGGGAGACCAGCTAGCTGCAGTTTCGCCACATTAGTATCTCCTTTTGTTTTTGCTGATTAGCCTGTTCTGAGTCTCCTCATCACGATACCGACATGTCTGGAGAGTTCTTCATTGGAATAGATGGCGGGGCCTCGTCCTGCCGCGCTCGGATCCGCGACGGTCGAGGTAACCTGTTGGGCGAAGGGGTAAGTGGCCCCGCGAACATCCATTTGGACCTGCACCTCGCAAAGCAATCCATACGCAGTGCGATCGGGTTGGCAAAAAAGGAAGCTGGGCTCAACGATGGTGTCCTACACCGGGGCCACCTGGGATTGGGCTTGGCGGGCTGGGGCAGGGGGGACGCCTGCACCTCTATTCGGGCTGAATTCAGCCTGTTTGCGTCAGTCGAGGTCGATAGCGATGCTTACATTGCATGGCTCGGAGCCCATCACGGCGAGGACGGTGCAATATTAGTACTGGGCACCGGATCCTGTGGTTTCGCAATGATTGACGGCCAACGCATCAGTGTCGCGGGCTGGGGCGCGGAAGTCTCAGATGAGGCCGGTGGTCAAAGAATGGGCCGGGAAGCGCTGCGGCGCACGCTTTGGGCCTATGATGGCAGAGCAGCGAAAACACAGCTCGCAGAGGCCATCCTCAGTCGCTTCCAATCGGATCCTTCACGGATCGTTGCCTTTGCCTCACGCGCAACTCCGGCCTCTTACGCCGAGTTGGCGCCCATCGTCTTTCACTATGCTGCCTTACAAGATCCCCTTGCAGTGACTTTGGTCATGGAAGCAGCGAGCGCCGCCGTGCACATGATCAACCGGCTCATTGATGTCGGAGCGGCAAGGATCAGTTTAATTGGAGGATTGGCAGAGCCGTTGATGCCATGGCTACCGACTCGTATCCGCCAAATTTTGGTGCCGGCCCGAAGTGATCCTCTGGATGGAGCCATCATGATGGCCCAGTACTCGTCTCAGCGAAAAGAATTAACCGGTCTACGGGCCGGTTAGGGAATGACGAGCATTCGGTGAGGCATGGCTTAGGGAAGCACCTTTGGGGCTAAGCCGGCTGGCGTAGCAGCGCGAGACCCTCGAGCTTCTGCTGATGAGTTTCACTCGCTTCCCTGAATGTGCCGCTCTTCCGGAAGTCAATTCCCCGAGAGATTGATCCGATAAAAATTAGGGCACAAGAAAAGACCTGAGGCTTGGTGTCCTCAGGTCTTTCTTTTGTTTTTTACCTTCTGGCAGCCTGTTCCACAGGCTTTGAGACGTTACGGGTAAGATCGAAGTAAAGCTCCACGAGCTTAGAAGCCTGGGATACGTATCCCTCATACACCTTCTGGGCGTAACGGGTCTGAACGCCGATGATATCTGGGACGGAACGTGCATTGCAGAGCTGTTCCCAGGCCCTGAACACGTCCTCGATGCTCCTTCTGGAATAATCGGTCACCTCGGCCGCCACGGCTTGAAGGCCTCTATTCGCTTCCTCGAACGAGCGGGCCGTTGCCTCAAAGCCCGCCTCCGCTGCCCTCTGATATTCCTGCCCCATTCTCCGGGCCTGTTCGGCAGATTCCTGTGCCACTCTCCGTGCATCTTCCGACATTTTCTTAGTGTCCTGCATCATTACCTCGTGAGAATTCGCGGTTTTTCGAGATTGGTTGAGGTCTGGTTAGGCTGCCCCTCTTGGAATAGACGCGGGAGAGCGGAATTCGTTCTATGAAGCAAGAAGTATTTCTTGAGAAGCACAGTGCTTGAGGCAGCAAAGATCTGTGTGCTGATCGCCGCCTTGCCTAGCTAGCTGCGCGTGGCGGACTTTCAAGGTCGCGAAGGTGGCGCTCCCAACGAATGGCATGGGTGACAATCGTTTCCAGGTCGGCGTATTTCGGAGCCCAATCGAGAGCCGTCCTGATTCGATCCGCCTTCGCAACGAGAGCCGCAGGATCGCCAGGGCGTCGCGGTCCCATCCGCCGAGGAAGGCGCCTCTTCGAAACACGCTCGACGGCCGCAATGACGTCGAGAACGGAAACGCCGTGACCGTATCCGCAATTGAGGGTGATGCTTTCGCCTCCATCGCGCAAATATCCGAGCGCCGCGATATGAGCGCTGACGAGATCGGTCACATGAATGTAGTCGCGCACGCAGGTGCCGTCGGGCGTGGGGTAGTTGCTTCCGTAAATCTCCAAATGCGGCCTGACGCCGGCCGCCACTTCCGAGGCAACTTTGATGAGGTGGGTGGCATTTGCCGTCGCCTGCCCGGCCCGACCGGCCGGATCCGCGCCCGCAACATTGAAATAGCGCAAAGCCACGTAATTGATCCCATAGGCTGCCGCGGAATCTCGTAGCATCATCTCGGTCATGAGCTTTGAGGTTCCGTAAGGCGAGATCGGTCTTGGCTCCGACTCCTCGCCGACGGGGTTCACCTTCGGCATTCCGTAAACGGCGGCAGTGGACGAAAAGATGAAATTCGGCACGCCGGCTTCGACGGCAGAGGCGATCAGCGCTCGGGCATTGCACGTGTTGTTCTGGTAATAGCGGAGCGGATCGGAAATGGATTCCGGCACGACGACCGATCCGGCGCAGTGGATGATGGCGTTGACGCGATGTTTTAGGAGCAGCCGCCTGACGAGATCGAAGTCGCCGACGCTTCCTCTGATGAAAACCGCCTTGTCAGGCAACGCCCATTGGAAACCGGTGGACAGGTTGTCGAGAACGAGAACATCCTCGTGGCTGTCGAGAAGGCCGAGGACGATATGGCTGCCGATGAATCCTCCCCCGCCGGTTACCAGGACGCTCATGTGAGATTGACCTCGTTATTCTCTCGTCTTATCGATCCGGAGCGGCAACGGTCATGAGCTGGGAAAAGATCGGTGCCCTCGTTCTCTTTGCCATCGCGCTCGCCTGCGGTCAGATCCTCTTCAAAGCTGCCGCCCAATCCATCAAAGGACCGATCGGCTTCGATGCTCAGACGCTCGCTCAGCTGATCCTCAATCCTTACCTTCTGCTCAGCCTCGCGATCTACGCGTTCGCGGCGCTTTACTGGGTGCTGCTCCTCCGGGAAATCGAGCTCAGCCGTGCCTACCTCGTGATTGCGCTTGCGCTTGTGCTCGTGCCCTTGGCTGGAACTATCCTGTTCCGCGAACCGTTCACTGCACGCCTGGTAATTGGGCTGATCGTCATCCTCGTTGGTCTGGCGGTTGCGCTTTGGTAGTCACGGCCGAAATCCCGATATGAACGTCACCTCCGCTACGGAAGCCGAAGGGCATTCCGCGCCCCCCGTCATTCCGCAGGATGTAACGAAAACGGTATGGGTGACGGTTCCCGCCTATAACGAAGAATCGACCATAGAACGGGTGGTGTCGGGTCTGCGCTCGTTCTGCGCGAACGTCGTCGTCGTGGACGACTGCTCAACCGACCGGACGGTCGATCGCGCGCGTGGCGCCGGCGCCGTCGTCCTGCGGCACCCCGTCAATCTCGGACAGGGTGCGTCGCTCCAGACCGGCATCGACTTCGCGCTCACGAACGGGGCCAGTCACATCGTGACTTTCGATGCGGATCTTCAACATCGTCCGGGAGACATCCCAACCCTCCTTAAGGCACTGAGCGACCATGATGCGGAGTTTGCGCTCGGAAGCCGTTTCATCGGGGAAGCGAAGAACATCGACGCTTCGCGCAAGTTGATGCTGAAGGCGGCGGTTCTATTCACTCGAGCGACATCGGGGTTGCGGTTGACCGACGCGCATAACGGGTTGCGGGCGATGACGCGCCGGGGAGCCAGCCGTATTCGCCTCCGGCAAAACCGGATGGCGCACGCGTCCGAAATCCTGCAGCAGATCGCCAGGAGCGGACTCCGCTATGTCGAGGTGCCGGTGACCATTGAATACACGGATTATTCCAAAGCGAAGGGGCAGAAGCTTTCGAACTCAGTCAATATCGTGCTCGAACTGCTTACCGGAGCGCTGCAGCGATGATCGCGCAAATTCTCTTTACCCTTGTTCTGATCGCTGTGGTGTTGATTGCCTTTGCCCAATTGCCGCAAATACCACTCGTCGGCACGATTGCGATCTTGGCGGCTCTGTTTGGCGCCTATGTCGTATGGGTGCCGGATCACGCCACCTACCTTGCCAACCTCATCGGGATCGGACGCGGCGCCGATCTCGTGCTCTATGTGTGGGTGCTGATCAGCAGTGCCGTCTTGCTGCTGCTCTATCTGAATATGCGGGAGCAATTGCAGCTCATCACGTCACTGGCACGACGCATGGCATTGGCAGACGCACGAAAGCCGTCCGAAGAGAATCCATCTCGCGGCGCGGATTCGCCTTCACCGTTACAGTGAACCCCTGGCACTTTGGGTGCGCAGAAGCTGGACCAGGCCCATAAGCGCGGCAAAGACAATGAGCCAGACAACGCGGGCCAGGTAGCGATCATAGGGGCCGGAGAGGGCGCCGGTCGCCGCAGCATTCACCACGACGGCCGCAAACACGAAAATCGCAAAGCATTGGAGCTCCGGGGGCACGTAGCTTCGCGCAAACAGCAACAGATAGACCAGGAACCCCGCCGAAAGGGCGAGCGCCACGGAATGCAACAGCCGGAAAGCGTCGATCGGTAGCTCGCCGCGTCCTTGCCGCGACTCCAGTAGCAACCGCGGGAGCTCAGCGCCGTAGACTGGCGTCAAATGCTCTGCCACCAGCTTCGTAAAGTTTTGCGTCAGGCCGTCGCCGGTTTGAAAGCGCGTGAGCTGTTCGCCGAAATCGATAACAGCTTGGCGCATGATCTCGATCGGGTGGCTGACCAGCGTGCCCCGGACGATCTGGCCGGCTTCCCGCTCGAGTGCGTCGAAGCCGCCTGCTCTGTAGAACGGGCTGTTCCCGGACCATTTCAAATGGTCGGACGTCGCCGCTTCGAGGTCGTGGAGGTACGCACAAAGCGCGTAGCCCGTGCCGGGGCAGGTCTCCTTCAGATAGGCGAGAGCAGGGCCTTCATCGATCCATTTGGCGAGCAGGAAGACGTTGCTGTTTCGCGCCAGCCGCAGCTCCTGCGAGTCAAGCCAATTGACCGTAAGCATGCCGGCAAGAGCGAGGATGAGGGGAAGCGCGAGCCGCAGGGCGACACGGCCGAACGAGGGCTTTGCCCTTCCGTAAAACAGCCGCAAGACGACCAGGATCACGATCAAGCCGGCGGCAATCGGCACGTGACTGAGGTGGGAGGAGATGGCGAAGGCGGTCAGCGCACCAACATAGACGAGCTCGCCGCAGCTGAGCTCGCCGTTGGAAAAGGCGAGCAGATAAAGACCGAGCGCGACGACCGGGGTCAAGGCGTCGGGCATGACCTGCCCGGTGAGCCAAGGCAGGCTCGAAAAGACCGCAAGCGCCAGCACGATCAGCAGCATGTCGGCCATGCCGATACGCCCGCCAAGAACCGTCCGAGCCGTGAGATACAGGAGGTGCGCAAGGATCGCGCCTTGAACGAACACCACCGGCCAGAAGGTGACCCCTTGGTGCAGGGGCAAAATGAAATAGCTGTAGAAGACGCTGAAGAGCCCCGGCACTTCGCCCTTCAAGGCAGCATTCGCGTAACTGATCGTATCAGGGAAGACGAGAGGCGCCCGGTTGAAGAGCGCCACCCAAGATAGCGCGAGCGAGGAAAGCGCAAGATAAGCCGCTATTTGGACCATGCCAGCCATTCGGATGCTCTGCACAAATGGCGCCTTTTCGGGAGAAACGGATGGCAACATGGGTTAAACCAACCAGCCCCAACGCGATAACGGAGCGTATCGTCGAGAAAGTCACAAAACTACCGGCATCCGAACCGATGCGGCCCGATGTCAGTTGCGATCAGGTCCTGGGGGCGATCCCACTCAGCCCAACTCGGAATAGGGAATAAACGCGACGAGGTCTCCTTCCTTAACCTCCGTCACCTCCTCGGCGACTTCGATCAGACCGTCGGACTCGCGCAAGGAGGAGATCAGTCCGGATCCGTCGCGGGGAAACTTGGCGACCGTCAGCGTTCCGTTTTCGCCGTGCTCCAGTCTGGCGCGCCAGAACTCACGCCGTCCCGGCTTCTTCTTCTGTGTGAACGCCGCTGGCAGTTTATAACGAATAGGCTCCGGCCAATCGCCGCCGGCAAGTCGCGTCAGGACCGGCCGAACATACATTAGAAAACAGACGAAAACGGCGACCGGATTACCGGGAAGTCCGAGCACCACGCAATCGCCGATCTGGCCGAAGCTCATCGGCCGGCCGGGCTTGATGGCAATCTGCCAGAGGTGCCGTTTGCCGAGAATATCGATGGTGCGCACCACGTGATCCTCGGCGCCTTGGCTGGCACCACCGGAGATCACAAGCACGTCGAAGCTTCGGGAAGCCTCCCCAAGTTTTGTTCGAACGCGTTCCGCGTCGTCCGGCAGCACGCCGAGATCGATCCCGTCGGCGCCCACGGCACCGATGAGACCAAGCAGCATCGGCGCATTGGCGTCATACACCTTGCCCGGGCGAAAAGGAGCGCCGGGACGGAGGATTTCGTCTCCGGTCGAAACGACGCCAACCTTTAGCCGGCTGTGGCAGACAAGCTGGTCGAAACCGGAAGCCGCGGCGCTCGCCACGTCCTGGGGGCGCAGCCGCGCGCCAGGCTGGACAAGAACCTCGCCGGCCTTGGTGTCCTCTCCGGCAAGCCGTCGATTGGCGCCTTGCTTCAGGCCAGGCGGAATGATGGCGACGCATTCGTCGTCACTCGCCTCGAGCCGCACATCCTCCTGCATTGCCACAGTGTCCATGCCGTCGGGCATGACGGCTCCCGTGAAGATGCGAACTGTGCTCCCCTCCGGCGTAGGCCCGGAATAAGGATGGCCGGCGGCGGCCTGGCCGGCGAGTTTCAGCCTGGCGCCCTTCGCCTCGTCGTAGTGGGCGTAGGAGAACGCATAGCCATCGACCGCCGCATTGTCGTGATCGGGAATGGCACGAGGCGCCGTGACGGGCCTCGCGAGATAGCGGCCGCTCGCAACGTCCACCGGCACCTCCTCCTCTCCGACCACCGGCCTGACCCTGGATTTGAGGATGGCCAGCGCCCCCTCATGCGGGAGTCGGTCCTTGTCGGACACGAAGCAATCGTCGTCGAGCTTTAGGATGTCGGGCGGGCTCATGCCGCCTTCCCCCGGAGCAGGGCTTCAGCCTCGGCGAGATCCTCGGGACGGTTGATGTTGAAAAACGGGTCGATCGTGCGGCCGCCGATCTCGACCGGCGCAAAGTCCACGGTCTCGGCGCCTTGCTGCCGCACCCATTCGCCGACTTTGCGCAGGCCGCGCTTCAGGCTGTCCTCGAGATTTGCGAGAAGGGGCATCGGCCACAGCGCGAAGACAGGGTGCGTGCCGGCTTCCGAGCCGGCAATGAGTAGCTTCGATCCCGATACGCCCAGTGCTTGTTCAAAGCGTTCCACGAGATCACCGGGAAAGAACGGTGTATCGGTCGCGGCGCTCAGAACGAAGCGGCGCCCGGGGCGGTTATCCTTCGTCCAGGAAAGCGCGGCATGCACGCCGGCAAGCGGTCCGGCATAACCGCCGAGCCGGTCTTCGACGACCGGAAGGCCAAAACGCGCAAAGCGCGATGTGTCGCCGTTGGCATTCAATATAAGGTCCGGAAGCTGCGGCTTCAGACGCTCGACGATGCACTCAAGCATGGGCCGGCCTGCGAGCGGTAGGAGGCATTTGTCCCCGCCGCCCATTCGGCTCGATCTGCCGCCCGCCAGCAATACGCCGACGGCGTCTTCCGACAATCTCATGCAATCTATTTAGGACTAAAGCCCGGACGCCGCCACGTTCTCACCGAACGCGACCGATGACCCCTCATGGCCGCGCGTCGGCTCGATCTTCACCGCGCAATATTTGTATTCCGGGATCTTGCCGATCGGATCGAGCTGCGGATTGGTCAGAACGTTCGCCGCGGCCTCGACATAGGCGAAGGGGATGAAGATGACGCCTTCTTGAATGCCGCGATCCGCGCGGGCCATGAGCTCGATGCTCCCGCGCCGCGTGGTGACCTTGATCATATCGCCAGGTTTTACGCCAAAACGTCCGAGCGTTGCCGGATGCAGGCTCGCTGTCGGCGACGGCTCGAGCAGGTCGAGCACCTCGGCGCGGCGCGTCATGGCTCCCGTATGCCAATGCTCGAGCTGCCGGCCCGTGATCAAGACGAGCGGATAGTCGCGATCCGGCTTTTCGGCGGGAGGCAGCACATTCGCCGGAACCAGCTTGGCGCGGCCGTTCTTGGTCGGGAAGCCGTCGCCGAACACGATCGGCTCGCCGGGATGCTCCGGCGTGGGACACGGATAGATGATCGAGGATTCTTTCTCGAGACGATCCCAGGTGATGTTGTCGAGCGAGGGCATGGCGCGCTTCATCTCGGCGAACACTTGGGACGGATGCGTGTAGGTCCAAGGAAGGCCGAGGCGCTTCGCAATCTCCACGAGAATCCAAAGATCGTCGCGGGTGTCGCCGGGAAGGTCGAGAGCCTTGCGGCCCATCTGCACCTGCCGGTTGGTATTGGTGACGGTGCCGGTCTTCTCGGGCCAGGCCGAGGACGGAAGCACGACGTCGGCGAGCATCGCCGTCTCGGTCAGGAAGATGTCCTGCACGACGAGGTGCTCGAGCTTGGCGAGCCCTGCGCGCGCATGGTCGAGGTCGGGGTCGGACATGGCAGGGTTCTCGCCCTGGATATACATGCCCCTGACCGTGCCGGCATTTGCCGCATTGATGATCTCGACCACGGTCATGCCCGGCTTTGTCGAGAGCGGCATATCCCAGAGCTCCTCGAACTTCTTGTGCACGAGATCGCTCTTCACATCGGCATAGTCGGGATAGAACATCGGGATGAGGCCGGCGTCGGAAGCACCCTGCACATTGTTCTGGCCGCGTAACGGATGGAGGCCCGTGCCCGGCCGACCCACCTGACCGCACATCAGCGAAAGCGCGATAAGGCAGCGGGCGTTGTCGGTGCCGTGCACGTGCTGCGAGATGCCCATGCCCCAGAAGATCATGGCGCGCTCGGCGCGGCCGAAGGCGCGGGCGACTTTGCGGACCGTTTCGGCGCTAATGCCAGTGATTTGGGCCATGTCCTCCGGGCTATAGCGCTTCACGTGCTCCTTCAGCGCCTCGAAATTCTCTGTGTAGGCCTGGAGGTACTGAACGTCGTAGAGCCCTTCCTCGACGATGACATGCATGATCGAGTTGAGCAGCGCGACATCGCTCGCCGGCTTGAATTGCAGCATATAGGTGGCGTGCTCGCGCAGCGCCGTACCGCGCGGATCGATGACGATGAGCGTCGCGCCCCGCTTCGCCGCTTGCTTGAAGTAAGTGGCGGCGACGGGATGGTTCTCCGTCGGATTGGCGCCGATGATCATGATGACATCGGCATGCTCGACCTCGTTGAAGGTCGCGGTCACGGCGCCGGAACCGATGCCCTCGATCAGCGCGGCGACGGAGGATGCGTGGCAGAGCCGCGTACAATGATCGACATTGTTGTTGCGGAAGCGCGTGCGGATCAGCTTCTGGAAGAGGTAGGCTTCCTCGTTCGAGCATTTCGCCGAGCCGAAGCCGGCAATGGCGTCGCCGCCATTGGCCTCGGCCACGCGGGCGAGCCCGCCGGCCGCAAGATCGAGCGCCTCTTCCCAGCTCGCCTCGCGGAAATGCGTGAGCGGATTGGACGGATCGACGTCGAGCGCCTTCGGCACTCCCGGCTTGCGGATCAGCGGCTTCATCAGCCGCTGGGGATTCTTCACATAGTCGAAGCCGAAGCGGCCTTTGACGCAGAGCCGATTCTCGTTCGAGGGGCCGTCGCGTCCCTCAACAAAGGCGATGGTGTTGTCGTTGATCTGATAGCTGATCTGGCAGCCGACGCCGCAATAGGGGCAGACCGAGTGGACCTCACGCTCAACTTCGCGGGTGCCGCGCTGCGTTAGCGGGTCGACAATTGATTTCGGCATCAGCGCGCCGGTGGGGCAGGCCTGCACGCATTCGCCGCAGGCGACGCAGGTCGAAACACCCATCGGATCATCGAAATCGAAGATCGGCTTTGCGCCAATATTCCGGAAGGCCATGCCGATCACGTCGTTCACCTGCACCTCGCGGCAGGCGCGGACGCAAAGCCCGCAATCGATGCAAGCGTCGAGATTGACCGCCATGGCCGGATGCGAGAGGTCGGGTCGCAGCGCCTCATGGGCGGGAAACCGCGAGCTTTCGACGTTCTGCACATCGGCCCAATGCCAAAATTTCGAGACCTCGTCGTGGGAATCCTGGCGCGTCGGCTGATCGGCCACGAGCAATTCCATGACCATCC
>WUUC01048160.1_pt1 | contig 15659 bp, 14 predicted proteins | sample 6278441 | NCBI WGS metagenome assembly WUUC01 (sample SAMN13675441, study PRJNA597444) | soil metagenome | isolation source: soil | place: USA: Washington | collected 2017-10
TCGGTCCTGCTGACGCCTGCGGTTGCCTCGGCTCAGCCGGGGGAGGCGCCGCCGCAGTGTGTCGCTGTCTCTGACGCGAGCGTGCTGGCGTCTTGCGACTACTCGACGGTCAACGACGGAATATGACAACTGTGCGACTGGGAACAAACATGCGAATTCGTACCTTCGCGGCCAGTGCTTTGCTGGCCGTGGCCGCCTCATTCACGGCCGTGACGCCGGCCGCGACCGGAGCGCCGGACAGCAACGGGCAGTCCGAACTGGCTGCCAACCCTCGCGCCGCAATCCACATCCGCAACGCCAGCTCCAACCTCTGTCTGGCCGCGCGGTCGGGCCCGGGCGAGCGGCCGGTCATCCAGACCACGTGCGACTACCAGGTCGGCCAGTACTGGCCGGACCAGTACTGGGACCTGGCGCCGGTCGACGCGGTGAACCCGATCGATCGCCGAGATCTCCACACACCCACTCCCCAGTCGGTGGTGTGGTAGCACGTGGGCAGCCACGAGACATTCGACTGGAGCTGACGCCGAAGAATTCAATAGCGGAACATAATGTGAACAGCGCAGCCACGTCAACGCGGCGCCTGTCGCGATTCTTTCTGGGGCCCCCATGGCAGTATGCCTTCGCCCTTACAGCGCCAGAGTCTAGCTGTCGGAACACTTCGAGGCTATAGTCCGTTTGCGTCAACATTTCGATCAACGGTGGCGCAGGGCACGTCAATGATCGTTGCAAGCCGGCACTGAGCCGATCAGGGTGCGCTGGGCTTAATGAGAGCGCAGAATCCCTGATCTGTATCGAAATCGCGTCGAGGATGGCCGGAGAGCCGATGTGGTGCTCACCGAGAGGGGAAGCAGGCGATGGTCGGGGCCGCACCCAAGCACGTGTTCGTCACGTCGACGACTTGGGCGGCGCAGCTCAATGAAGACGAACAAGGAGTGTTTTACGTCCGATGACGTCCATGGGGGACTCTTTTCCGTTAACTGAGATCCAGTACGCGTACTGGATCGGTCGAGGGTCGAGTTTCGTGCTCGGCAACGTCGCTCCGCACGCGTATTTCGAGCTCGACGGCCGGCGGCTGGACCATGATCTGCTCAGCCGGATGTGGCAGCGTCTGGTGTGGCGCCACGACATGTTGCGCGCGGTGGTCGACACCGGGGGGCGCCAGCGCGTGCTGCCGACCGTGCCGCGGTTCGACATCGAGTGTGTCGATCTCCGCGAGGTCGAGGAGGTGGAGCGGGCCGGGACTCTCGCCGAGATTCGGGCCGAGATGTCCACGCGGGTGTACTCGCCGGACGTGTGGCCGCTGTTCGACCTGCGAATCAGCCGTCTGCCCGAACACGACCGGCTGCACGTCAGCCTCGACCTTCTCATGGTCGACCTGGCCAGTGTCGCGCTGCTGTTCAGCGAGTGGAGCACGCTCTGCCGCGACCCGTCCACCGAGCTGCCACCGCTCGAGGTGTCGTTCCGGGACTATGTGCTGGCGTTGGAGAACTCCAGTGCCGCCACGCGTTACCAGCGGGCATTGCGGTACTGGACCGGTCGGGCCGAGTCACTGGCGCCGCCGCCGGAGCTTCCACTGGCCAAATCGCCCGCCAGCGTCCGCAAACCCCGGTTCACTCATCGTGAGTTCAGGCTGCCGGTCGCCGACTGGGAACGGTTTCGGCAGCGGGCGGGCGAGCGTGGTCTCACCCCGAGTGTCGTGCTGGCCACGGCGTTCAGCGAGGTGTTGGCCAGTTGGTCGGGCTCGTCACGGTTCATGCTGAACCTGACTCTGTTCAACCGGTTGCCGCTGGTGCTCGACGAGGACGGGGCCGGGCATCGAATGGTGCACTCGGACCTGGCGCGGGTCGTCGGGGACTTCACCTCGATATGCCTGCTGGAGATGGACCTGCGGGATGCGCCGACCTTCACCGACCGGGCCGTGCGCACGCAGGGCCAGCTCCAACAGGATCTGCGGCACCGGCATGCGAGCGGGTTGAACGCACTGCGGGAACGGCGCCGCCGCGGCCTGCAGAGCGGGTTCGGCACCATGCCGGTGGTGTTCACCAGCGGACTGGGCACCGTCGCCGAACTGTCCGAGCCGATGGCGTACTTCGGCGACGTCAGCTACCGGATCAGCCAGACCCCGCAGGTGTGGCTGGACCACCAGGTCGTCGATATCACGGGGACGCTGGAACTGTCGTGGGACGCGGTGGAGGAGTTGTTCCCGGACGGCCTGCTCGACGACATGTTCGCCGCCTACACCGGCCTGGTGACGCGACTGGCCACGCAGGAGGCGATCTGGTCCGCCGGCATCGTGGTCGAGTTGCCGGAGCACCAGATCGCGTTGTACGAGAAGGTCAACGACACGCGTGGTCCGCTGCCGGGGACTCTGTTGCACGAGCCGGTCCTGTCGACCGCGGCACGCACCCCGGACGTACCCGCGGTGATCACGTCTGCCGGTGCGCTCAGCTATGCCGAGTTGGTCGCACGCGCGTCCGCGGTCGCGCACGACCTCGGCCGGAACAGTCAGCTGCGGGATCCGGGGCAACGGGACCGCCCGGTCGGTGTGGTGCTCCCCAAGGGGGCGGACCAGATCATCGCGACTTACGGTGTCCTGCTCGCCGGGAGAGCTTATCTGCCGGTGAATCCGGGACTGCCGGCCCGGCGGGTGCGGCAGATCCTCGACGACAGCGCCGCCACCGCGGTCGTCACGACACCGGACGTGTGCGTCGACTGGCCTCCGTGGGTCAGCTCGGTCGAGGTGTCCGACCGGAGGTCCGCTGCCGTGCCGGCAGCGACCGCACGGCCCGATGACCTGTCGTACATCATCTACACCTCGGGCTCCACCGGCCGCCCCAAGGGCGTGATGATCGAGCACCGCGCGGCGCTGAACACGATCGCCGACATCAACGAGCGGTTCGGCGTGACGGCCGCCGACCGGGTGTTCGGTCTGGCGGACCTCGGGTTCGATCTGTCGGTGTATGACGTGTTCGGCACCCACGCCGCGGGCGCGGCGCTGGTGCTCCCGGACGCCGACAGGCTCGCCGACCCGGGGCACTGGGCGGAACTGATGACCGCGCACGGCGTCACGGTGTGGAACTCCGTGCCCGCGCAGATGGACATGCTCGTCGAGCATCTGGAGGCGGGAGGCCGGATCCCCGTGGGGCTGCGGCTGGTCCTGCTCAGCGGCGACTGGATCCCGGTCGACCTGCCACAGCGCGTCCTCGACCTGTGGCCGGACGCCGAGGTGATCAGCCTGGGCGGGGCCACCGAGGTCGCGATCTGGTCGATCTACCACCGTGTGCGCGCCCAGGACGCTGAGGCGCCGAGCATCCCGTACGGCATCCCGCTGCGCAACCAGGCATTCCATGTGCTCGACGCGGCCTTCCGGCCTTGCCCGGTGTGGGTCGCCGGCGAGTTGTTCATCGGGGGAAGTGGCCTGGCGCGAGGTTACTGGCGTGATCCGGAGAAGACCGCGGCGAGTTTCGTCGAGCACCCGGTCACGGGTGCCCGACTGTACCGCACCGGTGACTTCGGCCGGTACCTGCCGGACGGCACCATACAGTTCCTCGGCCGCCGGGACGGACAGGTCAAGATCAACGGCCATCGTGTCGAGCTGGGTGAGGTCGAGACAGCGCTGCAGGCACATCCCGGGGTGGACCGCGCGGTCGTGGTGAGGGCCGAGGACGCGGCCGGTATCGCGCGGCTCGTCGGCTACGTCGTGCCGGGCGCGACTGATCACGGCCTGCTCGTCACCGAGCGCGCCGCGCCCACTCGGGCGAGTCGGGAATGGCGGGCGCTGTTGGAGATCCCGGACCTCCCGGTGTCCGGACCCACCGACGAGGAGCTCACCGCCACGTGGTGCGGGCTGGACGAGCTCTACACGGTCGCCGTCGCCGCCGCCTTCCGGGAACTGGGGGCTCCGGCGACCCCCGGCGCGGCATTCGACCCCGGGGAAGCCATGCGGGCGGCGGGAGTTCCGGAACGGTACCTGCGGTGGTTCGATCGTGCCGTCGGAGTGCTGACCAGCCAGGGCTATCTGGCTGAGCTGGCCGACGGCCCGGTCGTGGCGCGCGAGCTGCCTGAGTCCATCCCGGACGGCGTTGCTCGCCGGGCGCGGCAGGACATGCGGCAGGTGCTCGGGATCGACGAGGAGATCAGCAACTGGTTTCTCGACGTAATCGGCAACCTGGCGAGTGTGCTGAGCCAGAACACGCACTCCGCCGAGCTGTACGCCAACGACCGCACACCGGATGTGTACGCCCGGCTGTTCGACCCGTCCTACCTGGTCGCCACCGAAGCGGTGCGCCGGATCGTCGCGGCCCGGCCGACGGGGCCGATGCGGGTGCTGGAGGTCGGCGGCGGTTACGGCTCGCTCACCCGGCACCTGCTGCCGCTGCTGCCCACCGAGCGCACCGAGTATCTCTTCACGGACATCTCGACGTTCTTCCTCGGCCGGGCGAGACAAGCCTTCGCGGCGTACCCGTTCCTGCGCTACGAACTGCTCGACCTCGACCGGGCGCCGCAGGTGCAGGGGTTCGACGACTTCGCCGCCGACGTCGTGGTCGCGGCCAGCGTGTTGCACGACACCCGGCGGATCGGCGCGGCCCTGCGACACCTGCGGTCGGTGCTGGCACCCGGGGGAGTGCTGCTGCTGGTCGAACAAACCAGGTTTCACCCGTGGTTCGACCTGACCATGGGACTCCAGCAGGGGTTCGACGTCTTCGAGGACACCGAGCTGCGCGACCGGCACCCACTGCTGGACCGCGACGGCTGGCAGGCGGAGCTCGCTTCGGCGGGATTCACCGCCAGCGCCGTGCTGACCGTGAAAGGCGGCCCGGCCGCGGTCGGCTTCGATGTGATCGTCGCGCAGGGACCGCTGGAACGGCACCGGTTCGAGCCGGAGGTGCTACGGGCGTTCGTGGCCGAGCGGTTGCCCAGGCACATGGTGCCGGCCAGGATCAGTGCGCTCGCCGCTCTGCCCCTCAGCCGCACCGGCAAAGTGGACCGCGGCGCGCTCGCGCGGGCGTCCGCCGGGTCGGTACGCACGGCACCGCCCGAACCGCCGCGCACCGACCGCCAGCGCCGGCTCGTGGAGCTCTGGCAGCTCGTGCTCGGCCGGGACGAAATCGGCATCAGGGACGACTTCCTGGAAACGGGTGGGGACTCCCTGCTCGCCGCCCGCCTGATTGCTGTCGTCAATTCCGCGTTCTCGGTTCAGGTGCCGGTCGCGGCGTTGCTCGCGCACCCTTCGGTCGAGGCGCTGGACAGGTACCTGGACACCATGGTGGAGGAGCGATGACCGAACCGGAGATCCGTCGTTGGCTGGTGCGGTTCATCGCGGGTGTGCTCGACGTGGGCGAGTCGGCCATCGACACGGGCATGCGGCTTGAGCGGCTGGGCGTGGACTCGGCGACGACCCTGGTGCTGGCTGCGGACCTGGGGGCCGCGCTGGGTACCGAGCTGTCCCCGATGTGGGTGTTCGAGCACCGCACCATCGGAGCGCTCGCCGCTCGTCTGGCCTCGCTCCAGCAGCTCACGGAGGCCTGAGGCATGGGGATCTCACCCGTGCCGCGGTGGCTGGTCGGCACGGCGGCACGCAGCGAACCCGTTCGGCTCTACTGTTTCCCGCACGGTGGCGGATCCGTTGCCGACTACGTGCGGTGGACGGCGCGGATGCCAGGGATCGAGGTATGGGGTGTCCAGCTGCCCGGCCGCGGCGGCCGGGTGGCCGAGCAACCCGTCACCCGGATCGACAAGCTGGTCGCGGCGATCGCTGACGAGGTCGGTTTCCGGGCACCCTACGCCTTGTTCGGCCACAGCTTCGGCGCGCTGGTCACGTACGAGCTCGCCGTCGAGTTGCGGAGGCGGGGTCTGCCCCAGCCCGCGAGGATCTTCGTGTCCGGCTTCCCCGCTCCTCACCTGCCGAGGCGAACAGCGGCGGTCAGCCACTTGCCGGACGACGAGTTCCTGCACGAGGTGGCGCGACGGCACGGCGGTGTCTCCGAGGAGGTCCTCCGGGACCCGAGCCTCCGGGCCGCCGTGCTGCCTGCGCTGCGTGCTGACTACGAGGCACTGGAGTTCTATGTGTACCTACCAGAGCCGAAACTAGCCTGTCCACTGACCGTCCTCAATGGACGTGAGGACCTCATCGCGGCGCAAGATCTGGCGGTGTGGCAGGACATCAGCACGGTGCCGATCGTGCGACGGACCTTCCCGGGCGGCCACTTCTATCTGCGGGAGCGGCCGGACCAGGTGGTTCGCGCGGTATTCGCGGCCCTGCGCCAGCTGATCAGGAGCCAGTGATGCTTACCTTCCTGGCGGCGGCCCTGGTTCTGATCCTGATACCCGGCCCGGACCAGGCATTGATCACGCGCAACGCCCTTGCCGGCGGCCGCAAGGGTGGACTGCTGACCACGCTCGGCGGCATGAGTGGCCTCACCGTCCACGCCTCGGCGGCGGCGGCCGGGGTCTCGGCGCTGCTCGTGGCGTCGGAGATCGCCTTCACCGTGCTGAAAGTCGTTGGCGTGGCGTACCTGCTGTGGATGGGAGTGCAGACGATCCGCGCCGCGCGCAGGTACCGCGGGGAGGACGAGGACATCACCGGCCCCGATCCGAGATCACCATGGCGATACCTGCGGCAGGGTTTTCTGTCCAACTCGCTCAATCCCAAAGTCGCGTTGTTCTTCGTGACCTTCCTGCCGCAGTTCCTGCCGTCCACCGGTGGGACATTCGGCTACGCCCTGCTGCTGTCCGGGCTGTTCGCGGCGCTCTACCTGAGCTGGTTCAGCTGTTACGTACTGTTGATCGATCGGCTGGGCGCGTTCCTTCGCTCGCCCAGACTGCGCGCACGCACCGAGCAGGTCACCGGTGTCCTACTGGTCGGCTTCGCGGTGCGACTGATGCTGCAGCAGTACCCTTGACGGGAAGGATCGAGCGTTACCGGCTCTCTCTCTGCCGCATCGCGGCCCACGCCACATACGGTTCAACCGAGGCAGAGAACAGCCCCGGGATCAACGTCTTTCTCGGTCGTCAGTTCCACAATTTGCGGCATTGGGGTGGGGAGGAACTCCAGGATCTTCGATTCCGACGCCTGCCGGGGAGCCCTTTCCTTAGTACGGCAAACTCGGCGATCCACGCTTAGACCGTGTCTCATGTGGCGGTTTGGTGGAGTTGTTTGAAGCATGTGATGGCTGCGGCGAGGGTGAGGAAGGCGAGGAAGTGGCCGGCTTTGCGTTCGTAGCGGATGGTGAGGCGTCGGTATCCAGTCAGCCACGAGATCGTTCGTTCGATCACCCAGCGATGTCGGCCGAGCTTCTCGCTGGTCTCGATACCTTTGCGGGCGATCCGTACCTGGATCCGCGCCGACGGACCCAGACGCGTAGTTCGGCGTGGTCGTAGGCCTTGTCCGCGTGCAGCTTCCCGGGCTTGCGGCGACGCGGCCCGCGACGAGAGCGGATCGCGGGGATCGCCTGTACCAATGGCTTGAGCGCGTAGGAGTCGTTGTGTTCGCCGCCGAGACACCAACAACCAGGGGCAGCCCGGCACCTTCGGACTGACGTGGATCTTCGAGCCAGGCTTACCGCGGTCCACCGGACTCGGCCCGGTCAGCGAGCCCCCTTTTCGCCCGCACAGACGCTGCATCGACGATCACACGTGACCAGTCGATCAACCCGCGCCTACCCAACTCGTCCAGTACCGCGTGGTGGAGCTGACGCCACAACCCGGCCTTGGTCCACTGACTGAAACGGCGGTGCGCGGTCTGGAACGGCACCCCGAACGACGGCGGCAGATCCCGCCACGAACACCCACTGGCCAACACATACACAATCGCGGTGAACACCGCCCGCGCCGGCAACGGAGCCGTCCCGCCACCCTGCGGACGAGCCCGGAACTCCGGCACCAACGGCTCCGCCAGTGCCCACAGCTCGTCCGGGACCAACCGCATCGACAACCGATCAATCACGACCCAAGACCATGACAACAAGATCATAAAATCCACGTGAGACACGGTCTAAGATCGTATTGTGTGGACCGCAAGGGGACGCCCCACCGCATCGCTGTCGTGAAACGCGATTTTGCACGAAAGGCCTCAGTCCGGCTGTGTCGTCGACTAGAATCGGCCTTTCCGATGCAGCACGAGGTGAATCCACGAGGGCGAATCGGGGGCACTATGACGGGCGGGATACTCGATCCGGACGGCGCCCGCGAGCGCCTCACCGCGTGGAAGAACCGGATCGACCGGCTGGCCGCGGACACGCAGGCGATGAGCGACCGGTTGCAGCAGGTCCGGATCACCGCGGCCGACCCGGCTGGGCTTGTGGAGGTCACGATCGACTCGACCGGCGCGCTCGTGGACATCCGCCTGACAGACCGGATCCAGCGCACCGCACCGGATGCCGTGTCGCGGGCGATCATAGCGACACTGGGCGACGCGCGCGGCAAACTGGCCGACCGGTCGCAGGAGATCATCGAGGACACGGTCGGCACCGATTCACCTGCGGCACGGGCGATCGCCGAGAGCGTCGGCAGGCAGCTGAGAGGTGGCGAGCAGCCCCAGCGGGCCGTGCCCCAAGGAGATGAGGACTTCGACATCCGCTCACACCTGAGGCGGGACTGACATGCCCGACGGATATAACGTCGACATTGAGCAACTGCGTACCCATGCGCGCAACATCGACGCGGTCCGCGCGAGGTTCGAGGCGGTCAAGGCGGCCAGTTCGCACATTGCGCAGGACGACCAGGCGTACGGGACGCTGTGCGGGTGGATCTCCGGTGTGTTGGAAAGCAAGCACACCAGGCACACCGAAGCCGTCGCGTACGTGGAGAAGAACCTCGAACTGGTCTCGATGACGCTGCAGGTCAGTGCGGACGATTACGAGAGCGTCGAAGACACAAACGCCAGCGGCCTGCGTGCGGCTGGCGAGTTGTCATGACCGAGAACCCGTCGCTGATCGCCCCGGTGGAGTCCTCCCGGGAGGCGTGGACCGGCTCGGGGCTCGCCGACAGCATCGAAGGCCTGGTCGACGCGATCAAGACCGAGGGCTGGGTGGACGACGCGCTGGCGGGTGCGGCGCTCGGCGTCGAGGTCGCGGCGACCGTGATGGACCCGATCAGCGCGTTGCTGGCCAACGGTCTGGGCTGGGCGATGGAGTACTTCGAGCCGCTGCGCGAGATACTCGACGAGCTGACCGGCAAGCCCGATGTGGTCCGATCACACGCGGCGACGTGGAACAACATGGCGAACGAGCTGTACGACATCGCCGCGGACCTGCGTGCCCATGTCGAGTCCGACACGCCGGACTGGCGCGGCGGGGCCGCCGACGCCTACAAGGCCAAGATGGTCCACAACGTCGAGGCCATCGGCGGTCTGGCCGCGATCTCCGCAGCGATGGGAGCGGCCACCGAGGGCGCGGGCGGGCTGGTGGAGCTGACCCGCGAGATCGTCCGTGACCTGATCGCTGACCTGGTGGCCAGGGTGATCGTGTGGGCTGTCGAGGCGATCTTCGTGGTGACCATCCCGGTGATCGCGTCGCAGATCGCGGCGGCTGTGGTGAAGTGGGCCGGGCGGATCCTCGTCTACACGATGGCGCTGATTAACAGCCTGACCAACCTCAACAAGCTGCTCAACTCGTAGGCGGCCGCGATGAAACTTTTCGCATTGTTGGTGCTCGTCGTCCGGTTCGCCCTGCACCGCAGACCACCCGATGGCCCGGGCAGCACGACCGACGGTCCCGACCCCAACAGCCCGTCGCAGCGCAGCGGGTCGATCAACGCGGGCGAAGGAGTGGACAGCGCGGTCGACGCCACCCTGGACGAGGCCGGCCAGGGCAGGCCGACCACCGGACCGGTGTCCCAGCGGGATATCCATGGCCAGGTCCGCCAGGGTGAGCGCGATGTCGACGTCGACTACGTGTGGGAGAACGGCGACTTGTACATTCAGGAGGATGGGCAGATGGTCAGGATCCTGGAGAACGGGGACGGCACGTACTCCGTCGTGGTGAGGGACCCGTCGAACCCGTCGGGGGAGCCGACCACGGTGATCGAGGACATGACCGAGAAACAAGTCCAGAGCAGGATCGATCGGGGATTCTGGGAATGATTACGGCGACGAGGGATGCGGTCACGCAGATGTGGCGGTCGGTGCTTGACGGAGCAGCCAGCCGGGCGGACGCGCACGCGTGGGCGAGCCAGTGGATCGAAGCCGACGACCCGGACGTCCGTGACCCGATGGTGTGGTCGGCGTTGCAACGCCTGCACGGTTTCGACCTGGTGTGGACGAATCCGGAGCACTCAGCCGTCCGGCACGGCGGCTCAGGCGACTTCGTTCACTCGCCGCAGGCCATCCGTTCCGCTTTCGCGGCGTGGCAGGCAGATTGCGTGAGTTATGACGCTGACCCTGCCGAGTTCGTCCGCCGCAAGAAGGAAGCCGCTCGCCTCGCCGCCAACGAGTGAGTGCGTGCTTTGCCGCACGTCGAAAAGGAACCACTATGGGTCTGCTTGATCAGGTGTGCGGTCAGGTCCGTCGCCGTCAGGTTGGCCATGCCCAGGTTCGCGCCACGCAGGTCGGCCTCGCGCAGGGTGGCCGCGGTCAGGTTCGTGTACGAGCCGGCCAGGGTGGTGCGGATCTGCGCCTGGGCGTGACTCGGTGGCCTGTGTATCGGCGGCTAGATCCCGCAGCGTGTCCTCGTCGACCACCGGCCACAGCGCCGCGCGGACCTTCTCATCTGGGTGCGCCAGCACCGCCCTCGCCATCTTGAACAGCACTGTCTCCTTGTTGCTGACTCCACCTCCGTGGTGGTCTCCCAGCTCATCCGCGACGGCATCGACCTCAGCACGTTGCCCACCGACGGCATCCGGATTCGCGATCTCCTCGACCCGGATGACGCGGCTGGCGTCATCGCGGGCGCGGTCGATGATGTGGCGGCTGCGACACCGTGACCGCAACAGCTAGTTGTTGTCGATGACGTACTTGATCAGCATGATGAACAGGCCGACGGCGGCGCCGAAGCTCGCGCCGCCGGCCACAAGGGCCAATGACACGGCCACGCCGCCCAGCCACCCAGTGGTCACGCCGATGACCAACCCGTTGAGCAGCGATGGCGACCCACAGCGCCCGGTCGCGCGGGGACATCGGGTTGATGTTGTTGGAGTTCTGCGAAATCATGACACCTACACTGAAATGTCGCACGCCCGGGTTGGTCCGATGGCGTGGATCGGAAATCGGAAACCGCGTCGGATGGGAGCCCGCGGAGAGATGTGCGCTGCCCGCGATCCCATAGCGGAGCTCCGCGCCGAGCTCATCCGCCTGCACCAGGACGCTGGCTCACCCACTCTCGAGGAGTTGAAGGCTCACGCCGACCGGCTGGAGCTGGCCCCTGGCGACCTCGACCGCGCACGACTTGCTGACCGGTCGGCGGCTGGCGCGCTGGGAGACCGTCCGGCGGTTCGTGCGGGCGTGTCAGGAGCACGCGGCCGCGACACGGTCGGACGTGCCTGCGGTTCGGTTCGACGAGGACTGGTGGCGGGCCCAGCACCACGTACGTGACGCTGACGACCCGGCCGGGCCGTGAGCCGGGTGGTCCGGGCCGGTTACTACTCCAGCGTCATCGACCGCGTTCACGGCCGAAACCGGCTTCCATGCCGCTCACTCGCGGCAGTCCGCCCGACCACCCACAACTGTCGACCCTCGTCGATCACGCGCTGACCCACCTGCCGCGTTACCAATCCCCCCGGACCGAGTCCCGCTCGACCAACCCGCGCCCGGCGACCATGACCTTGTCGAACTGGTGGAGATCATGGTCCAGGCTGGCCGGGCAGCCGAGGCGTTGTGCCTCGCCAGCGCCAGCGCCATCGTCGCCGACGGCCTGCGGGCGCGGGCCCTATCTAAGGTCCTGCCAGAGCTGTTGCCCGCCGCCCGAGGGATGACGAGCTGTGGGCATTGGTGAGGCAGTTCGACAACCCACTCCATCGGGTGCTGGCGTCAGCCCGAGCGGTGCCGATCGTGCTCGACTCATCCGGGCCGGCCTACCGCCGCTCGATGAGGCGTCTGTTCGACGATGTGCGGGCGATCGCCGACGTGCACGAGCGCTGGGAAGCCCTCGGGCACCTAGCGCTCGCCCTGCTGCCGGTCGCCCCTGAATGTCTGGACCACTACCTGTCCCGTCGGGTGTCTTGGCATGCCCCGGTATTCGGGCCCTTGAGCGCCAACCTGCGCGTTCAGCTCGTCCGCACTACCGGCTGTGGATGTGGGCGCGAGTGCGGTCTTGCCGACCCCAACTGGGGGCTATCACAACCGCAGAGGGCAGTCGGCCTCAGCGAGGAACTTGTCTGGTCGTCAGTTCACGTTCCCGACTGGCGAAGTCGTATATGTCGTTGAGGAGGTGGTGGCTGGTGCATGTGGCACCGTCGGCGTCGGTTGTTCCGTTTGTTTCTCTTGGACGTCACCGCGTATGACCGCACGGACTACTTCCTCGATCAGATTGAGCACACCCGGCTCGCTGCGATCGTCGCGGTGCCCCTGCTGGCGACGAGCGCGACTGTCTTCCAGGCCGACGTCGGGCACCTGTCGCCGAGCCGGTACGGCTTGTACGAGCGGTTCGTAAGCTACCTGCTGCTGGAACGGCCCAAGAACGGCACCGCCACCTCCTCGGTGGCCAAGGCCGCGTGTGTTTTGAATGTACAGCTGAAGTGGTTTCCTGCAGAGATGCTGGCTGGTGGTGTCGCGGGTGTTGATGCTGCTGGCATCAGCTGCGTTCCTCGGTCCAGCCCAGCGTGGCCCCGAGTACGCTGGCGGAAGGTCGGTGCGGGTGCCCACCCCTTCCGCCGGTGTGCTCGGGGGTCGCCGGGTTGGCGGGCTGCTTGTCCGGCTTGGTGCCGGCTCGTCGGCTCCGCCTGCTGGGAACGGGACTTGCGCAAGTGCTGCCAGTCTTTCCTGTGAGCCCGCGCCGACGTTGCCGATGTAGCGCAACCGCCCCGTCGAAACGCGCTATACCTCCATGGTCCCGACTTGCAATTTCAACCAGAGCTGGTTCAGGCCGTTTGAGCAGGTCGCCTGGACGATAGGGGCGCCGTGCGCCCCGCTCATGTGTGCCACGTCGAGGCACATGTTGCTGTGTTCCGCCTTAAACGAGAAGAATCCGTTGCCACCGACCTGGATCCAGTGCTGGTTCCGGCCGCCTGAGCAGGTTGCTTGGATGACCGGCGCGCCATGGGCCAGGCTCATGTGTGCCACGTCGAGGCACATGTTGCTATGCAGTGGGTGAATCTCCCAGATGTTGAGGCCGACGCTTCTGAACCACCAGCGCTGGTTGGCTCCGTCCCAGCAGTCGCCCTGGATCACTGGGGCGCCGTGGGCGATGCTCATGTGCGCCACGTCGAGGCACTTGCCGCGGGTGTGTTGCGGCTGCAGCTCCACGATGGCGACGGTTTCGGCGCGGGCAGTGCCGCCGACGCCGAGCACGCCGCCGACGGCGAGTGCGATTATTGCCACAAGGCGGACGCATCGCCGGAATTCAGTCCGGATACGCCAATCCCACAGAGTTTTCATCGGTGCGGTAGAAATGATCATAGCTGCCCTCCAAGAATGCGATGAACAGAGCATGTTCATATATTTCTTCGTTGCCGACGTCCGTGCCTACATACAGAGGGCTGAGACCGGTGCGAAATACATTCGCGACGTGCCGGGTGGTATCTACCTCGGGTAACGCGCGAGCCGCGAGCGACCCGATGTGCCGGACCCGGATGACGATGAGTTCCTGGGACCACACCGGCTGGAGCAGGCCGGGGCCCGGGCGGGTGCCTGAGGATCGGGCTGCGTCGCGGGTGTCTCGGCGGCGGGAGGGTTGCGAACGTGGCCAGCCCGGAGAACCCCTGCCACGCCTGGCGGCCCCTGCGGCGCGCCGGTGTGCGGCCGCCGTCGCCACGAGCGTGGGTAGGCCGGCAGGGGAGGGCTGCGGACGACGGGGCTCGGGTCTGGGCGCAGCAGCGGCCGGTCCCGGCGTGCCCGCCAGTCTTCGTCCGGCCGCGTGCAGTCTGGGGCAGCGGTTGCTCACCGAGTTGCTCCCCGCAGCGCGGGATCTTGAGCTGCGGGCCCTGCTCGCGTTTGCCGCCGTCACGACCCCGGCACGGCGCCGACGATGGGTGGCTGCGGCCGCTGCTCTGTCCGGTCGCCGCGAACGAGCGCCGCGTTGTGTGGACCGACCGCGCCGTGCCGTTGTCGCTGGCGACCGGCTGGTATCCGGCACTGGGCGAGGTGGCGCGGCGGCGCGGATTCTCCGACACGGCCGGCCAGGTCGACGACGACCTGCCTGCGGTGGCGGGGGTGCGGCTGGGGTTTACCCGCGGGCCCGCGCTCACCGGCGCGGATTTTGGGGGATCTGGTCGCCGCGACTATTGACCCGCGGCGGTACGCCGACCTGCTCGCGGGCCTGTTGACCGTCGACTGGGCCGGGGTCACGCTGCCGCGCCTCTCCACCGGCGCGGGCTCGGACCCGGCGGTGGACCTGCTGGTGCCGTTCACCGGCGACGGGCTCGTCGAGCTCGCTGTCGCGGACGGCACGTGTGGATGCGGCACCGCGCCGGGGTCTGTCCGGCAACACCGTTGCGCAGCGGGGTTCCTGGCTCCGCGGCTGTGGTGGGCCGCACCGGTGATTCCCTCATGGGCGGTGCCGCTCCCGGAGCCTCGTTCGGGGCGCCCGGTGGCGGTTCCGCGCCGTCCTGGAGTCTCGTCAGGCGGGTCTGCAGCACCTCGAGCACGGGTGTGCGGTCGCCGTGGGCGTGTTCGTGGTCGATGAGCTCGCGCAGGGCGGCTTCGTCGAGCGGGTGGATGCGATGGTGCAGGTCACCGAGTGTCGTGGTCGTGATGTCCTTGATGCCGTACAGGCGGCGGCGGTGCACCGCCATGGCGAGGTAGGTGAGCCATGCCGCGGACGTGCCGACGACTGTGGGCCCCGCGCCGGGTGCGGTGTCGCGGAGTCCTGGTCGCGGGAATTGCCTTCCGGCAGCGGTCGTCGCGTGTGAGTGCACCTGGCGCGCGCCACGAGGTCAGCCTGCCTTTCACTGTCTGGGGGGAACGCTCTGGCCTGTTCCGTCGTCCCACCGGCCATGACTCAACGCTTGTCGGTCCTGGCGGTTGTCGGCGCGCTGATGCTGGCGGCTGGCGGTTGCGGGGTTCTCCCGTCGTCCGGCGATGATGAGGAAGGTCGGATCGCGTCGCTGCCTGCTGCGGAGCCGGGTGCGGTCGAGGAGGTGTCGCTGGGGCAGTCCGGCTACCTCGACGTGCCGATCGGCATGGAGGTCCGCGACTTCGAGAACAGTGAGGCGGATCTGCGTGGGCCGCACTATGTCCTGGGCATCAGCTGGGTCGCCATCGGCCGGGCGGTCGAGCAGACCACTCTTCCGCTGGTGTCGGGCTTGACCGAGCGGCGGGCCGCGGATGGTGAGGAGCTCGTGCTCGTCGCGGTCAGTGGTGAGTCCACCAATGGTCAGTGGAAGCTCGGGGAACGAGCGAAGCCGACCGCCGAGTTGGTCGTCGACGGACAGGCGCGGTCGTTGTCGACCGTTCCGCTGCCCAACCAGGAAGGCATGGTGTCTGTCCCGCTCGAGGGCACGCTGGTCGTGGCGAGCGTGCCGCAGGGCGCGTCGGTGGAGCTGCGCGTCACCGACGAGGAGAAGACTCA
>WUUC01215736.1_pt1 | contig 15654 bp, 16 predicted proteins | sample 6278441 | NCBI WGS metagenome assembly WUUC01 (sample SAMN13675441, study PRJNA597444) | soil metagenome | isolation source: soil | place: USA: Washington | collected 2017-10
ATGCCCATGCCGACGGCGGTGGCGATCCAGTGCGTGGACGCGACCACTCCGAAGGTGCCGTCGATCTCCGGGCGGGTCGTGAAAGGCGTGGGCGGGATGAGGCTCATAACGGTCCGTCGCGCGGGGGAGGGGATTTGCCGTGAGACTAGCCGCAAGGCGATCGAAGCGCCACTCGCAGAGGTGACCAAACGCTCGTGTTCTGGCGGACGGCGATGATCGTATAGCCGGGATCGGACACGAAATCCTCAGCGAGCGGGCCACTGCTTCCTGAGGAGATCGAGACGCGCGCCTTCTTAAGGGGACCTCGCATAGGTCTCGTCGAAGGCGTAGCCGGCGCCGCGCACGGTGCGGATCGGATCCCGCCATCCGGGGCGACCGATCGCCTTCCTGAGCCGGCCGATATGCACGTCAACCGTGCGCTCGTCGATGTAGACCCCGTGGCCCCAGACATTGTCGAGAAGCTGCTCGCGCGAGAACACGCGCCCTGGGCTTTGCATCAGGTATTCGAGCAGCTTGAACTCGGTCGGGCCGAGATGGAGCTCCTCGCCTCCGCGGCGCACGCGGAACGTCTCGCGGTCGAGCTCCAGGTCCCCTGCGGCGAGGCGGGTTGCGACGTGCTCCGGTTTCGTGCGGCGGAGAAGGGCGCCGACGCGCGCCAGAAGCTCGGGCACCGAGAACGGCTTGACGATGTAATCGTCGGCGCCGGTGGCGAGCCCGCGCACGCGGTCGGCTTCCTCGCCGCGCGCGGTCAACATGATGATCGGCAGCGCCGCCGTCTCGGGCCGGGCGCGGATGCGACGGCACAGCTCCATGCCCGAGAGGCCGGGCAGCATCCAGTCGAGGAGCAGGAGGTCCGGCGCCTGCTCCTCGACGCGAATCTCCGCCTCATCGCCCCGCGCCACGCTCTCGACTGCGTAGCCGGCTGCTTCGAGGTTGTAGCGCAACAGGACGCTCAAGGAGTCCTCGTCCTCGACGACGAGGACGCGGGCTCCCATGCCTCGTGCCTTCCCGGGCGGTTTCATCCGCGCTCCGGCGCCGCCGACGGAAGATCGACGACCGCGAAGCTCGCACGGTCGTCCTTCGGACGTTCCGTCTGCAGGGTCTCGCCCGAGACGAGGTAGTAGATGGTCTCGGCGATGTTGGTCGTGTGATCGCCGATGCGCTCGATGTTCTTGGCGCAGAACAGGAGGTGCGTGCAGAAGGTGATGTTGCGCGGGTCTTCCATCATGTAGGTGAGGAGTTCGCGAAAGAGAGAGTTGTGCAGGGCGTCGATAGAGCCGTCCCGATTCCAGACCTCCACGGCCGCATCCATGTTCCTCTGCGCGTAGGCGTCGAGCACGTCCTTGAGCTGCCCGAGTGCGAGGTCGCTCATGTGTTGGAGGCCGGCGACCATCTTCTGCGGCTGGAACTGGTTGCTGATCGCCAAGACGCGCTTGCTGACGTTCTTGGCGAGATCGCCGATGCGCTCCAGATCGCCGGAGATGCGGATGGCCGCGATGATCTCGCGCAGGTCCGCGGCGAGCGGCTGGCGGCGGGCGATGGTGAGGATACCCCGTTCCTCGATCTGGCGCTGCAGGCCGTCGAGGCGGCCGTCCGCGGCGATCACCGCCTGGGCGAGCGGCGCGTTGCGCCGGACCAGCGCGCCGGTCGCGTCGGTCAGCATCTTTTCGGCGATGCCGCCCATCTCGGCGATAGTGCGGCGAAGGTCCTGCAGTTCCGTGTCGAAGGACCTGACGATGTGGTCCGCCATGCCTGTTCCTTTCTGGCCGCTGCGATGCTCAGCCGAAGCGACCGGTGATGTAGTCGTGCGTGCGCTTTTCACGCGGCGTCGTGAAGATTTGCTCGGTCGAGCCTTCCTCCACCAGCCGCCCGAGGTGAAAGAAAGCGGTCCGCTGCGACACGCGGGCCGCCTGCTGCATGGAGTGGGTGACAATGACGATGGTGTAGCTGGCGCGCAGCTCGTCGATGAGTTCCTCGATACGCGCGGTCGCGATCGGATCGAGGGCGGAGGCCGGCTCGTCCATGAGGATGACCTCGGGACTGACCGCGATGGCCCGGGCAATGCACAAGCGCTGCTGCTGGCCGCCGGAGAGGCTCGTGCCGGGCTGGTTGAGGCGGTCCTTCACCTCGTCCCACAGCCCGGCCCGGCGCAGGCTGTCTTCGACGATCCCGTCGAGTTCGGTCGGCGACCGTGAGAGGCCATGGATGCGGGGCCCGTAGGCGACGTTCTCGTAGACGGTTTTGGCGAAGGGGTTGGGCTTCTGGAAGACCATGCCCACGCGGGCGCGGAGCTGGACGACATCGAGGGTGCGATCGTGAATGTCTTCGCCGTCGATCTCAATCCGTCCCCTGACGCGAGCCGTCGGGATTGTGTCGTTCATCCGGTTCATGCAGCGGATGAAAGTCGATTTCCCACAGCCGGACGGACCGATAAAAGCCGTGACCGCCCGGCTGGGAATGTCGAGGGACACATCGTACAGGGCCTGCTTGTCGCCGTACCAGACGTTCACATCGCGCGTGATGATCTTGACCGAATGGGTCTCTGCGCCGCCCTGCGCGGCTGCGGCAACCACCGGGACCGTGAGTTCGACAATCTTGTTCATGCCTTGCTTCCTTGGGCCGCGGGAACCGTCACCATTGCAGCCGCTTGCGCAGGTGATAGCGGAGGGCGATGGCGACGGTGTTGAGGCCCAGCGTAAGGGCGAGGAGGACGAGGCTTGCCGCCGCGGCGTTGGCGTGGAAATCGTTTCCAGGCCGCGAAATCCAGTTGAAGGCCTGGATCGGCAGCACGGTAAAGCCGTCGAACAACCAGCGGAAGGAAATGAAGGGGAACTCGCCCGTGAGCGGCGGTTCCGGCAGGAAGGCGATGAAGGTCAGCGCCCCGATGGTGATGAGCGGCGCCGTCTCGCCGAGCGCCCGCGACAGGCCGATGATGATGCCGGTAAGAACGCCGGGGTAGGCGGCCGGAAGCACGTGATCCCGCGTAACCTGGCCCTTGGTGGCGCCGATGCCGTAGGCCGCCTCGCGGATGCTGTAGGGAACGGCCCGGATCGACTCGCGCGTCGCCACGATGATGATCGGCAGGATCAGGAGCGCGAGGGTCAGCCCGGCCGTGAGAATGCTGCGTCCCGTGCCGAGGCTGTAGACGAACAGGCCGAGCGCCAGGAGGCCGTAGACGATCGAGGGGACCGCGGCCAGATTCGAGACGTTGATCTCGATGACGTTGGTCATCCAGTTTCGCGGCGCGTATTCCTCGAGGTAGATCCCGGCCGCGACGCCGAGCGGAACCCCAACGACAGCCGTGATCAGGATGACGAGGAGGGAGCCGACCCAAGCCGAAAGAATCCCGGCGGCGCTCGCCCGGCGCGACGGGAAGCTGGTGAAAAAATCCCAGCTCAGACGCGGCAGGCCTTCGACCGCAAGGTCGAAGAGCAGCAAGGAGAGGGCCACGAGGCCGACGAGCGTCGAGGCGAGCCCGACGACGACGAACACCTTTTCGCGCAGGCGCCTTGCCCGAATTCGGACAGGGTCCACACCCATTGGGTGGCTTCGCGGATAGTTGGCGTTGAGAGCCGCGTCCGCCATCAGTAAGCCTCACGGAACTTGGCGCGAAGCCAGAAGGCCAGCACGTTGAACAGGAGGGTGATCAGCAGCAAAGTAAGCCCGGCGGCGAAGATCGTCTGGTAGCCGATGCTTCCGTGCGGCAGATCGCCGAGCGCCACCTGCACGATATAGGCCGTGATGGTGGCCGCGGGCTCGCGCGGATCGAAGGTCAGGTTGGGCTGCTGGCCGGCGGCGATAGCGACGACCATGGTTTCGCCAACGGCGCGGGAGATGCCGAGGACGAAGGCAGCGGCCACCCCGGAAATGGCGGTGGGCAGCACGACCCGGAGCGCTGTCTCCAATCGCGTCGCGCCAAGCGCGAGTGATCCGTCCCGCAATGCGTTGGGCACGGCCCGCATGGCGTCTTCGCTAAGCGAGGCGATATAGGGGATAATCATGATGCCGATCACGATCCCGGCGCTGAGGATGTTGAAGCCGGGCAAGCCCGGAATGAAAGTCTGCAGGAGCGGCGTGACGAAGAGGAGTGCGAAGAACCCGTAGACCACGGTAGGAACGCCGCTGAGCAGCTCCAGCATGGGTTTTACAATCTCACGCACGCGCGGGGAGGCGAACTCGCTGAGGTAGAGAGCAGCCACAAGTCCGAGGGGACCGGCGACGCACAGGGCCACCACCGTGCTGAGCAGGGTGCCGCTGAGGAGCGGCAGGATGCCGTAGCGCGGATTGGCGAAGAGAGGGGTCCACACGGTATCGGTCAGGAACGTGATCACCGAGACCTCGCGGAAGAAGGCGAGCGACTCGTAGAGAAGCACGCCCACGATCGAGAGCGTGATCACGACCGAGAAGGCGGCGCAGAGAAAAAGCACGAACTCGATCGCCTTCTCCCGCCGCCGTAAAGCGCGCAGTTGGGCTGCGCTACGCCTTGTCGCCATCCACGGTGTCCATCAACCCGGCTGGGGAGCCAGGGCTCCCCAGCCGATGCACGCTGTTCTTAGGATTTGGCTTCCCGGCTCACGACCTCGTCGATCGAAATGCCTACCTCGGGAACCCCGCCGAAGACCGAGCCGGTCTTGCCGTCCTTGAACTTCTTCAGGCCCTGCTCGTACGCGCGCTCCGGCAAAGGCAGATATTTCACCTCCTTGATAAGCGGGATGCTCATCTGCATCGTGAACTCGACGAACTCGCGCACCTCCGGCTTCCCCTCGGCCGCCTTTTTGCTGATGTAGATGAAAAGAGGGCGGGAGAGGGGGTTGTATTTGCCGGCGAGGACGTTCTCGAGACTCGGCATCTGGCAGCCCTGGCCCTTGCCCCAGTCGACGGCGAGGGCCTTCATCTTGGCCGCGTGCGGGGCGTAGTAGGCGTACGGGATGTAGCCGAGCGAATTGGCGTCGTTCTCGATGCCGGTGACGAGCACGTTGTCGTCCTCGCTGGCGGTGTAATCGCCACGGCTGGCCTTGGCTTTGCCGACCACCGCCTCGGTGAAATAGTCGAAGGTGCCGGAGTCCGCCCCGGCTCCGTAGAGGGTGATCTTCTGGTTCGGCCAACCCTGCCTGACGTCGGCCCATTGCATGACCTTGCCCTGCGCGCCCGGCTCCCAGATCTTCTTGAGATCGGCGACGGTGATGCACTCGCCGACAAAGTTATTCTTCGGGCTGACCGCGACGGTGAGGGCATCGAAGGCGATCGGCAGCTCGTAGAAGTCTATGCCCGCCTGCTTGCAGGCCTCGATCTCCTCCTTGAGGATGGGGCGCGAGCCGTTCGAGATGTCGGTCTCGCCGCGGCAGAACTTCTTGAAGCCGCCGCCGGTGCCGGAGATGCCGACCGTCACCCGCACCTGGCCTCGCTTGGCCTTCTGGAACTCCTCGGCGACCGCCTCGGCGACGGGAAACACGGTGCTGGAACCGTCGATGGCGATCGTCCTCGTCTGAACGAAAGCAGGGGCGGCGAAGGCCGCGCCGAGCGCCGCCACGCCGGCCAGATAGGAAAACCTCATAAACCTCTCCTGGTGATCGGCGCCTGCACGACGATGGTAGGGCGAGGCAGCCGGTGCGGCGAGGGGTAGCGTTGCTGCGTTGCTGACCTATGACGCTTGCATGACAGTCGTGTGACGGTCGGGGCGGCCAAGTGTTTCGCTGGAGCTTACGGCCCTGCCGGAGCCTCGGGCAGCAAGACGCGGAACGTCGCGCCGTGCCCCGGCTCGCTCTCGATCAAGAGGCGCCCACGGTGGCGGTTGACGATGTGCTTGACAATTGCGAGGCCAAGGCCCGTGCCGCCTTTCTCGCGACTCTCCGCAACGTCCACGCGGTAGAACCGTTCGGTGAGGCGCGGTAGGTGCTCGGGCGCGATGCCGGGACCGTGATCCCTGACCGAAAGCTCGATAGCGTCTGCGCCGGCACCACCTTCGTTACGTCGGAGCGATACTTCGACGCGCCTGCCGCTCTCACCGTATTTGACCGCATTCTCGACGAGGTTTTCGATCACCCGCAAGAGTTCGTCCCGATCGCCCGCAACGGGCAAAGGCTCATCGCCCGCCATCAAGGCGATCTCGACGCCTCGCTCCCGCGCCATCGTGCCGAGCGCCTCCACGATCTCTCCGGCGATCAGCCGCAGGTCGACGCGGCCGGTCGGGAGAATGTGGGCGCGCAGCTCGATCCGCGACAGGGACAGCAGATCGTCGATCAGTCGGGTCATGCGCCACGCCTGCCCGCGCATGATCTCGAGGAATCGGTCCCGCGCCGCCTCATCGTCGTGGGCGGTGCCCTGCAGGGTTTCGATGAAGCCGACCAGGGAGGCGAGCGGCGTGCGCAGCTCGTGACTGACGTTGGCAACGAAATCGACGCGCATCTGCTCGAGGCGCCGAGCCGCCGTGAGATCGCGGAAAAACAGCATCACCCCGCGCCGCCCAACCTCACCCGCGGCAGCATGATCCATCGCGGAGATCTGCACATCGAACGTGCGAGCCATTGGCACCCGCTGATGGTACTCGACGTGCACAGGCCGGCCCGTCGCCAGCACCGTGTCGATGCCCTGAAGAAGATCGGGCGCACGCAGGGCAAACGAGAGCGGCTGATCGACCTTCAGGATCGGCAGGAGAACGCGCGCTGCTTCGTTGGCCTCCTGAACGACGGCGTTTTCATCCACGAGGATGACCGGGTCCGGGATGTTAGACAGGAGCGCATGAACAGCCGCAAGTCGTCGCTCGAGCCCTTCAACGCCAGTCACCTGGATGCGTTCCGCAGTGTTCGGCTGACAAGCATCGGCGCGATTCAGCTCTGGCTCTCGGCCAGGAGTTGCCATGTCGATGTGGCGACAGCGAGGAGTTTGCCGTCGTTCCCCGTCATGCGCGATTCCAGGTAGTTGACGCTGCGTCCTCGCCTGAGAAAGCGGCCCTCGCAGCGCACCCGGCCCGAGACCGCTGGGCGCAGGTACTGGGTCTTCATCTCAAGCGTGATGCCCGGCCGTCCCACCGTGCGCTTAATCAGGTGGCCCATGGACACATCAAGGGCGAATGCGATGACGCCGCCGTGCAGGCTGCCTTGCGGGTTATGCATGAAGTCGCGGACCGGAACCTCGACGATGCAGGTCTCGTCCGTGTAGGAAATCTCGAGGCCGAACAGCTTGGCCAAGAAGAAAGTGCCGAAGTCGGGGCGGTGCGTCCGCAGGGCTTCCTCAAAAGCCTGACGGGCGGCATTCTCGTCCACTGGCGCTCTCCTACTCTATGATCGGATTAAGGTTGCTGGGCCGGCGGTAGGCCCGCCACCCCCGCGCCAGCAGCGGCATGGAAACGCTCAGAAGCGTAATGGCGAACAGCACGACCACAATCGGTCGCGAGAAGAAAAGCAGCCAATTCTGGTCGAAGATGAGAAGCGACTGCTTCAGCGTCTCCTCGACCATTTTACCCAGAACGAGCCCCATCACCAGCGGCGCCGGCGAGAAGCCGAAGCGGCGGAAGAAGAAGCCGATGAAGCCGAAGATCAGCATGACCCAGACGTCGACCAGCGACTGGTCCTGCCCGTAGGCGCCGATCACCGCAAAAACGAACACGCCCGGCCAGAGGAGGGCGTCGGGGATAAGGGTGATGCGGGCAAAGAGCTTGGCCATGAACAGGCCGAGCACGACGTAGATGAGGTTGGCCGCCAGCATCGACGAGAAGACCGCGTACAATAGGGTCGGTTGCTCATTGAACAGGTGAGGGCCCGGCCGCACGCCCTGCACGATCAGGCCGGCCAGAATGATGGCGGTAGTGGCGCTGCCCGGGATGCCCAGCGCCAGCGTCGGCACCATGCTGCCGCCGACCGCGGCATTGTTGGCCGCCTCCGGTCCGGCGATGCCTTCGATGGCGCCTTTTCCGAACTCTTCCTTGTGCTTCGACCAGCGCTTCGTCTCGTTGTAGGAGATCAGCGCCGCCGTCGTCGCGCCGAGGGCCGGCAGGATGCCGATGAACGTACCGAGGACGCTCGAGACGCTGATCGCCTTGGCGCATTTGCGGAAGTCGGCGAGGCTCGGGAGCCGGACCGCGTTGAGCGCCAGGCGCTCAGGCGTGAGATGCAATTGGGTTGCCTGATGAAGCATCTCGCTGATGGCGAACATGCCGGTCAGCACGGGCACGAGGCTGAGCCCTTCGGAAAGCTCATGGATGCCGAACGTGAAGCGTTCGACGCCGGTGGTGAGATCGAGGCCGACCGTCGCGAGAAGAACGCCAAAAATCCCGGCAATGAGATTGCGGATGCCGGCATCGCTGCCGACGGCCGCGAGCATGGACAAGCCGAAGCAGGCGAGGGCGAAGTATTCGGGCGGGCCGAAATTGTAAGCCGCCCGCGCCAGCAGCGGAGCCGCAACGATCAGCACGACGACGCTGAAGATGCCGCCGATGGCGCTGGCGATGGTCGACATGCCGAGCGCCCGCCCGGCCTCGCCGCGCGCCGCCATGGGATATCCATCATAGGCCGTGGCCGAGGCGGAGGGATCGCCAGGCGTGTTGATGAGAATGGCCGTGATCGAGCCGCCGAAATTCGCCGCGCAGTAGATGGCGCCGAGAAACGCGATGCTGGCGATCGGTCCCATGCCGATGGTCAATGGAAGGAGCAGGGCTGCCGTCGTGCTGCCGCTGAGTCCTGGAAGGGCGCCGACCACCACGCCAAGAACCGTTCCGGCCAGGATGACCCCAAGCATGTAGGGGTCGAGGAGAATGGCCATTCCGGCCCAGAACGCATCCATGGCCGGACCTTACAAAAGCCCATGCCCGAGAACGCCGCGCGGCAAGGGAACCGCGAAGCCTTTGACGAACAACGCATAGATGAGCGCGCTGAGAGCAAGGCCGGCGACCACGAGAATGGGCCAGCGCCGCTCGCCCCACAGCAGGCCGAGCCCAACGAAGCCGAGGAACATCGCCGCCGCCATGCCGACCAGCCACAGGATGCCCATGAAGACGAGCATGGCCAGAGCCGTCCAGTAGACCATGAGGGGGATCGGCTCGCGCGCTTCGTCAGGCTTTCCTCGGGCAAGGAAGGCCAGCAGGAAGGCTAAGGCGACCATGACCCCCAGCAGCAGGCGGGGGAAGACGGCCGGCCCCATGCCGGACGAGAGCGCAGGCGGCAGATCGGGAAATGTCAGCGTGATCGCGTAGACCAGGGCGCAGAACGCAACGATCCCGATTGTGATCGCATATTCGGAATGAATGCGGCGCGCACGAGCTGGAGTGCCGGCCGGGAGCTTTTCGCCCGGCACGTCAGCGCCTTTGGGGGCAACGGACATCGTTGCACAAAGCGCGTTACTTCACCCCAATGGCCGCCAGCGCTTCCTGCCCGGTGCGCGCGAAATCGTCGATCTGCTTCTGCCACTCCTGCCGGCCGACGACGCTCTTAGGCGATTGGCCTGAGGATTTCAGGTAATCCTGAAAAAACTTTCCGTTCATGGCCTTGATGAGCCCATCCTCAAGCGCCTTGATGCGATCCTCCGGCGTGCCCTTGATGACGGCGAAGCCGCGCACGGTCGAATAATAGGCCGGCACGCCGATCTCCTTGCCGGTGGGAACGTCGGGAAGAGCCGGGTTGCGCTCCTCCGACAACGACAGGAGCACGCGGATTTCGCCGGCCTTGATCTGCGATTCTGCTTCCGCGAAGTTGAGGAGGGCCGCGTCGAGATTGCCGCCGACGAGATTGATGACGATGTCGCCGCCGCCACGGAAAGGGATGACCGTCGGCGTCTGCAAGCCTGCCTGTTTGGCAAAGCCGAGCACGGCGATGTGATCGACGCTGGCGATCTGGGTAGTGCCGTATTTCATTGCCTTTTGCTTGGAGGCATCGAGAAACTCTTTCGCGGTCTTATGGGGGCTGTTCTTGCCGACCATGAGAATCTGCGGATCGTCCGTGGCCCGTGCCAGGCCGACAATGTCATCGACCTTCACGTTCGAACCACGGCCCTGCAGAGCGGCAAGAAGATGGGTCTGCGTGATGAGCAGGATGGTATGGCCGTCCTTGGGCCGAGACGCTGCGTAGGCCAGCGCGGCGGCGCCGCTGCCGCCGGTCTTGTTCACGACGACGAGTTCCTGGCCGAACTCGGCCGGCGCCTGCACCATCATCATGCGCGCGGTGATATCGGTGCCACCGCCGACGCCGGCGTGGGTCACGACCTCGATCGGCTTCGACGGAAACTTCTCCTGCGCGGCAGCGCCGGAGAGCACGGCGGCGAAGCAGCACGCGCCAATTGCCCCATGCAGGGCGGAGTATGGAATTGTGTGACGTAGGGACATGGACTGTTTCCTCCCTGTCTGTCGCATATTTCGCCGGCCCGTTGTTCAGGCTCTCTATGGGGTGCGGGGCGCCGTTCGCCTCCACGAGGGTTCTCGTTGCCCTAGGTTTCTCTGCCCACCAATTCCTGTCAACGTCTATCGCCGACCATTCGGGAGCGCTATAGACCCTAAAAAGACGTCGAGCTGGAGGAAACATGCCGTTCGCGCCGGCATCGCAGGCCTTGTCGCGTTTTGTCGTGCTCGACCTCTCGCGGGTGCGATCCGGGCCGACGGCGGTGCGGCAATTGGCTGATTGGGGCGCCAACGTCATCAAGATCGAGACGCCCCCAGCTCTCGAAGGGCCGGACCCGCCGGCGGGGCCCCGCCACGGGCCGGACTTCCAGAATCTGCATCGGAACAAGCGCAGCCTTACTCTCAACCTCAAGGCGCCGGAAGGACGCACCATTCTCAAACGGCTCGTGGAAAAGGCCGACGTGCTCGTCGAGAATTTCAGGCCCGACGTGAAGCATCGGCTGGGCATCGATTATGAGAGCCTATCGGCCATCAACCCGCGCCTTGTCTACGCCAGCATCTCCGGCTTCGGCCAAGACGGGCCGTACAAGGATCGTCCCGGCTTCGATCAGGTCGCCCAAGGAATGGGCGGCCTCATGTCGATCACCGGGCAGCCGGGGCATGGGCCGATGCGCGTGGGAATCCCGCTTGCCGATCTGAGCGCCGGCATCTACTGCTCCTTCGGCATCCTGGTGGCGCTCCTCGCGCGGGAGGAGACCGGGCGCGGTCAGTGGGTCCAGACCTCGCTCCTGCAGGCCCAGGTCGCGATGCTCGACTTCCAGGCGACGCGCTGGCTCATGAACCGCGAGATCCCGCAACAAGCCGGCAACGACCATCCGCTCTACATGCCGACCGGCGTATTCGAGACAGCGGACGGCTACCTCAACATCGCCGCCACGGGCACGGTCATGTGGGAGCGGTTCTGCCGGGCAATCGACGCCGAGGAGATGATCGCTCATCCCGACTATGTGAGCGGGTCGTTGCGGTCCAAGAACAGAGCGGCATTGACCGCCGACATCAACAAGCGGCTGCGCACGGCGGACACGAAAACCTGGATCGAGCGTTTCAACGAGGCCGGGGTGCCCTCCGGGCCCATCAACACCATTGACCAAGTTTTCGCCGATCCCCAGATCAAGCACCTGGGCATGGCGAGGGCCGTCACGTCGCCGGCGCTCGGCGAGATCGAGCTAGTGGCGCAGCCAGTGACCTTGAGCGACACGCCCAGCAGCCTGCGTGTGGCAGCGCCCGAGAGCGGCGAGCAGACGGACGAGATTTTGCAAGAATACGGCTACGCGCCCGACGACATCGCGCAGTTTCGCCGCGGCGGGGTGATATAAGGGACGGAAGGAGCGATCGATGGCCACGAACCCGGCAATGGCGCCGGCCGAACCGAAAAATGCCGTCACCAGCGTCGGCGAGGACATTCTCTACGAGGTCCGCGACGGCGTCGCCTATGTGACGTTCAACCGCCCGCAGGCGCGGAACGCGTTCACCTTCGCCATGTACGAGCGGCTTGCGGAAATCTGCGCCATCGCCAACGAGGACCGATCCATCAAGGCCATGCTGCTGACCGGGGCTGGCGAAAAGTCCTTCGCAGCCGGCACCGACATCAATCAGTTCCGCGCCTTCAAGACCCCCGAGGACGCCCTCAATTACGAGCAGCGCATCGATCGCGTCCTCGGCGCCCTCGAAGCGTGCCGCGTGCCCACCATCGCGGCCATCGCCGGCGCCTGCACCGGCGGCGGCGCCGGCATCGCCGGCTGTTGCGACATCCGCATCGCCGCCAGCAATGCTCGCTTCGGCGTGCCGATCGCCCGCACCCTCGGGAATTGCATGTCCATGTCGAATTTTTCCCGCTTCGCCGCGCTCATTGGCCCGGCCCGCGTGAAGGACATGATCTTCACGGCGCGGTTGATCGAGGCGCCCGAAGCCAAGGCCATCGGCCTCGTCAACGAGGTGGTGGACGACCCGGCGGACCTCATGGCCCGCGCCGAGGAGGTGACGCGCATGATCGCCGACCACGCCCCCCTCACGCTGCAGGCCGCCAAGGAGGCGTTGCGGCGGCTGCAGCCGCGCTTGTCCCGCGAAGAAGGCGAGGACCTGATCCTTATGTGCTACATGAGCGAGGACTTTCGCGAGGGCATGGACGCCTTCCTGAACAAGCGCCAGCCGAACTGGCAGGGCAAATAGGCAACGGCATGGGACCGCTCGCCGGATTGAAGGTCGTCGATCTCACGCACGTCATGGCGGGCCCGACTTGCACCCTCATGCTCGCCGACATGGGCGCCGAGGTCATCAAGGTCGAAAAAATCCCTGGGGGCGACGACAGCCGGCGCAGCGTGCCGCCGAAGGTCGGCGACGAGGCCGCGTCGTTCCTGATGATGAACCGCAACAAGCGTGGCATGGCCCTCGACCTGAAGGCGGAAGGCGGTAAACGGATCCTTCGCCGCCTGATCGCCTCCGCGGACGTCTTCGTAGAGAATTTCGCGCCAGGCAGCCTGGAGCGCCTCGGCTTTGGCTACGAGGACCTGAAGAAGAACCATCCCGGCCTGATCTACTGCTCGCTGTCCGGGTTCGGCCGCACCGGCCCGTACAAAAACCGGCGCGGCTTCGATCTCGTCGCCCAGGCCATGAGCGGCATCATGAGTTTTACGGGAACCGGCCCGGACGATCCGCCGCTCAAATCCGGCGCGCCGCTCTCCGACATTACCTGCGGCATCCTCGCCGCCATGGGCATCCTGGCCGCCTACGTGCACCGGCTGAAGACAGGGGAGGGGCAGTGGGTCGAGACCTCCCTTTTCGAGGCGGCTCTCGTCCAGACCTATTGGCAATCCGCTATCGCGCTCGCGACGGGGGAGGCGCCGCGGGCTATGGGCTCGGCGCACCCGCTCAACGCGCCCTATCAGGCTTTCGCGACATCCGACGGCTGGATCGTCGTCGGCGGCGCCAACCAGACGAACTGGCTGCGCGTCCTCGACGCCATCGACGCGCCGGAGTTGGCCGAGGACCGGCGCTTCAAGGACAACGCTGCCCGCATGGCCCACCTCGCCGACCTCGAGGAAGAGCTTGCCGAGCGGTTCTGCGGGAGGCCATCGCAACATTGGCTGGACGCTTTGGAGGACAAAGGCGTGCCATGCGGGCCCGTCAACGACATGCTTCAGGCCCTGTCCGACCCGCAGACCGCCGCCCGGGACATGCTGGTGGAGGTCGAGCATTCAGCCCTCGGCCGGGTCAAAACCCTTGGCCTGCCGGTGAAATTTTCCCTAACGCCGGGCAAGGTGCAGACGGGAGCGCCCCTTTACGGCGAGCACACGCGCGCCATTCTGGCGGAGCATGGGTTCAGCCGTGAGGACATCGCGGCGTTCGAACGGGAGGGCGCCGTGGTTGCGGCAAACCCCTCCATCAGCGAAAAGGTAGCCTGACAAGAAGACGTGAAACCAACTCCAGGGAGTGAATGATGTTTGCAAAGTCGAAGATTGCCATTCTGCTGGCTGGCGGCTGCGCCGGGCTTTTCGGGGCTCAAGCGGCCCTTGCCCAATGGAAGCCGACGAAACCTGTCGAGTTCCTGGGCGCGGCAGGCGCGGGCGGCGGCACCGACATCTTCAACCGGACGGTCCAGTCGATCATCCAGAAATATAACCTGGTCGACCAGCCGATCCTGGTGACGCCGAAGGGCGGGGGCAGCGGCGCCGAAGCTTTCGTTTATGTGAAATCGGCTCCCGGGGACCCGCACAAGCTGGTCTTCGGCACGTCCAACCTCTACACGCTGCCGCTCGTCGCCAAGGTCGCGTTCAAGCACACCGACTTCGCGCCCGTTGCGGCGATGGTGTTCGACGAGTTCATCCTGTGGAACAAGGGCGACTCGCAGTGGAACGACTATAAGTCCTTCACGGAGGCGGCAAAGGCTGCCAACGGCACCTTCAAGATGGCCGGCGCCTTGTCCAAGGATACGGACCAGACCCTGGCCCGCTTCATCGAGAAGGATACGGGTGCCAAGTTCATCTACATCCCCTTCAAGAGCGGCGGCGAGGCTTCCGTGCAGCTCTCGGGCGGGCACGTGGTGGCGCATCTGAACAACCCGAGCGAGAGCGTCGGACATTGGAAAGCAGGGCAGGTGAAGGCGCTGTGCGTCTTTTCCAAGGAGCGCCTACCGAAGGGCGAACCCGTGGCTGCCGGCAAGGGTTGGGGCGACATCCCGACCTGCAAGGAGCAAGGCTCCGGCATCGAGGAATACAAGATGCCGCGCACCATCGCCTTGCCGCCGGGGGTGCCGCAGGCGGCGGTCGATTTCTGGGCCGGCGTGTTCAAGAAGGTCAGCGAGACGCCGGAATGGAAGGAGTATCTCACGAACACCTCGCAGACTGGCCGCTACATGGCCGGCGCCGAACTGAAGAAGTTCATCGACGAGGACGAGGTGCGCACGCGCAAGATGTACGAGGAAGAAGGCTGGCTGGTTAACTGAACGGTTGGTCTCCGGCGCGGCGAGCCGCGCCCGGTGCTCTCATGAGAACGGCGGCATGGCATGACTGACCGGGCGCTGGTCTCGCGCACGACCATGGAGGTGGCGACGGCGCTCGCCACCGGCGCCCTCGGCGCCGCCGTCATGTGGGGGGCGGTCGAGCACGACATCGGCTGGGGCGATTCCGGTCCGGCGGCGGGCTACTTTCCGTTCCGCATCGGCGTCCTCATCGTGCTCGGGAGCCTGGGCAATCTCGTGCTGGCTGTCTGGCGCCGGAACAAGGAGCGGTCCGTCTTCCTGACGCGGGAGCAAGGCGGGCGCGTCCTGGCGTTCGGCCTGCCGATTCTTGCCTTCGTGATCATATCCCTATGGCTCGGCCTTTACGTCGGGGCGATCCTTTATCTCTTCTTCGTGATGGTGTTTCAGGGCGGCTATCGCCCGCTTTTCGCGATCGCGGTGGCGCTCGCGGTCGCGGTAGTGATGCGCCTCATCTTTCCTATGTGGTTCAAGGTCCCCCTGCTCACGGGACCCCTTGAAGCCATGCTCGGCCTCTACTGAGACGGGGCCGGGATGGACAACATTGGTTCGCTCCTCCACGGCTTCACGGTCGCGCTCACCTTCCAGCACCTTCTTCTGATGCTGGTCGGCGTGCTGCTCGGCATCCTCGTGGGGGTGTTGCCGGGACTCGGTGCGCCCAACGGCGTCACGCTGCTGCTGCCGCTGACCTATAACATGAACCCGGTCGGGGCGATCATCCTGCTCACCAGCATGTATTGGGGCGCCCTGTTCGGCGGCTCGACGACCTCGATCCTGTTCAACATCCCGGGCGAGC
>WUUC01154665.1_pt1 | contig 15652 bp, 33 predicted proteins | sample 6278441 | NCBI WGS metagenome assembly WUUC01 (sample SAMN13675441, study PRJNA597444) | soil metagenome | isolation source: soil | place: USA: Washington | collected 2017-10
AGAGGCGCTGGAAGAATACGCAAAGCTACTGGGCGAAGAATTGGATGAAGTAATTGGTTTCGTGAATGTGCATCAGTGGAAAAGTTCGCGACACGAGAAAGGCAAGGAATTGAGGGAGAGAATAGTACAATTAAAAACCGAATACAATCAACAACCAGAAAAATAAAACATATGATATACCCAGTAACAATGTACAGCGGAAAGTGTGATAATTGCGGCCATGAAATAGAGCTTGGCGGGGGCGAATATTCTGCGTATGGCGATGCCGACACCGTTCAGGAAGAAATGTTCGGCTCTGATTGGCATATTGAAGAAGGCAAAAAGGGAGAACCGGCAAAGCATTACTGCCCCGATTGCTTTTCATGGGACGATGATGACAAATTGGTATTGAATCAATCGCGAAAAAAAGAACATCCATGACCCACTCCTACACCACTACTGATGGATATATAGTTTTAGTAACCGGGACGGGGACAACAAATTGTGAAACGATAATAATGAAACTCTAAAGCAGAAACAATGCATATAAAAGACTATTTACATTTTTACGCAAAGGCCGAATACAGCGCCATTCCGCAACACGCATTGGACAGGCAGCCGGTTGAATGTTTTATCAAAACAATTTATTCAGATGGAACAGAGATCGAAATGATTGGAATTGATGGTGGTCCCGCTTTCTTTTCCTTTTACGATGACATTAAACCCATCCTTCGCCCACTATCCAGCATGACAGAGGAGGAAATGAAACATATCTGGAAGCTGATATTTAAGCGAGATTTTATTGGTAATAATATTTTGTGGTTTGATACAGAAAATACATCTACCGCAAAGCGCTGGGTGTTGTCATCGGGTGTTGAGAGGTTGGGCATTGAAATGAGTGGTCATATATGGGCAGACTCGGACCTGCACCACTACAAATACAACCCCTATTTCGTAACAATCTACCTCCTTTCTCGCGGCTTCGACCTGTTTGGCCTGATACCCGCAGGTCTCGCGCTCGACCGCACAACTCCATGAAAACCTTTTGACCGGTATTTCGATTATAAAATTTACGAGGAGGTCAACTCATGATCCAGCTTACAAATAAATATATTGCCATTGAAATTCCGACAGCAGTAAGTGTCGAAGGGTATAGGTACGATTCGCTGTATACCGTGGGCGGCGAATACGAATTTCATTCGTTGCCATACAACGAGATGCCCCCTATAAGAACCGGAGTAAAAACTTCGGAATATAGATTCGTTGCAATATCTAACGCGATGACAGAAGAGTTGGCAGCGCAGATCGTAGAAACTTTCAATAACCCGTTAGTAAAATTCGCGCATGGCAAATTTATTGCCTACGACAAGCCAAGAACACATACAGTTGGCGACACGCTTTACGATACCGCTCTCGAATCATTCGGCTCACTTCTCTTGAGTCGCAGCGTAAAATCCCGATCTATAATTCTTAAAAAGAATGAAGATTAAGCATTTTCGTTCAGAAGATTTTGCCATGAAATACTTAATAACAGCAGATATACGAGGTGTAAAATATTACATCAGGATTATCATACCAGCTTCCCACGGAAGAACAGCTTCGTTTAGTCATGTGGGTCTGAAGAACAATGCCACGAAGTTTAACTCGGAATCAGAAGCGGAAGAAACCCGTAAAGAAATTCAGCCGCAGACGGATTGGAGGCTAAAAGTAGAGAGGGCTTAGGGCTTGCGCTTTCTTCCACCCGCCCAGAAATGTATAGTGAGCGCCAGAATATACAAGATCACCATAAAGATCACTCCAATCATAAATGAATGAATGTTCGGTTATTTCATCGGACCCTCTTCCATGTATACCGGTTCCACTCCAGCATCTGGACCCTGCTTACATCTTGGGCCACTGGCTTGCCGTACAGGTAAAGCGTAGTCCCCTTTAGCTTTGGGCTTGGGTTTTTTACGTCCTCAGCACTCAGGTAGAGTCTCGATCCGTCTTTTTGATACACTTTTAATACATAGTCATACCGGTAATTCTTGGTCAATGAGCAGCTACAAAAAATAAATAAGATACATAAGTACTTCATGTTGATTGTTTTATTAATGAATAAACGTTCACTTATTAAAGATTAATCTTCTTATTTTAGGGGAACATTGATTACAATTATAAATAAATTATAATGCGTTATTGTGCTTTAAGTTAGCAAATTTTACATTGTGTTCTTTTTACGCTTTGTATTAATCTTTTCGAGCGATAGTAGGTGCCCGTTAAACGCCACGGTCTCACCCTTATTCAAACGCTCTACAACCTCAGTCATTGACTCCTCGAAAAATTGCATCATCACCTTGGCCACATCATCGATATGCTTTCCGTCGAGGCGACCAAGGCTTTCAAGGCCGTTTTCCTTGTAGCCAGCGATTTTCTTTAACAGGAAGAGCGTGGGGTTATCCATGTTGTTGAAGTTTTATGATCTGAAATACATCCATGAGTATTTTAAAATACTGATATCCTTCTCTTGGCGTGAGCTTACTGCCTCTATTACCGCCTACATTCAAAATCTCGATGTTATATTCTACGAGAAAAGCTAGAAAGTCAACCACGCCGGGGTTGATGATTATCGGCCTGCGATCCTTGCATGTTTCTATAGCTAGTTGCGATCCCCGACTCTTTGGGTCTCCAAAGAGGGCGGTTCCATTGGAGTCCATCACATTTTTGATGGTTCTGGCCGGATAGCCGGGCCTATCGCACTCCACCAGACCGTAATCAGCCAGCCACCCCGCCGAACCAGTCTCGGTCATCCACCCTTTTGCAGCGGTGCCGCCAGTAATAATTCCACACTCCCGAGCCGCATTCAGCATGATCTGGTCCACTCCTGTTTGGCCGCCACAGATCGCTATTTTGAGTTTAAAGGCCATTCTTTATAAATTTTTAAGTGATCTCCATATCATATCGCGTATCTCGGACATATAAAAATATCTTTTCTCGCCTTTCGGGAACCACTTACCATTCAGCCGCAGCCGGAACCTTCGCTTACCAAATCGGCCACCGGTATATTTTTCAAACAAGTTGCGATTAAATAGTTCCAGTTTCTTGTATTTATTGCCTTGTTTTTTGAGCAAGAACACATACTCTGCCTTTCTTTTCTCACTCATATTAAATCATTTGCAATGATCACTCGGCGATCGTTACTGAATAGGCTGCCAGAAAGAGCTGGGTTCATATACCATATTTTTGACGTTCCTGAGCTATCCACTTACTACGATCAAGACCGGTCAGCGATTCCGGGCACAGGGCTTTTATCTCATCCAGTGTTTTGGGCCTTGTATCGACCGTATAATTTGTGACAGGCTTTTCCCCGGAAAGATTTTTTACGACCTTGCTGGGCTTCGTGGCGTCCTGTAGGCGGGTTTCATGACCCACCGGGATAATAGCCTTGGCCTCGGGCACCCCTTTCCACGCCTCGGCAGCCTCGTTAACGGTTTTGACCCAAGATTTTTTCTGGAACTCCAATAATTGCTCTTTGAGGTGGGCGTTTTCTTTTCGAAGCAACTCGACCTCTTTTTGGAGAGCGCTATCTTCAACTTGTACAATCATCCCCGATCCCTCTTCGTTTTGTTTTTTTTGGCGTTCCTGCCAATGTTTTTGCCGACAGGTATTTGAGCAGAATCTGCGGGCCCTTTTGCCCGGAATTTGCTCCACTTCGTTGTTGCAATAAGCGTATCCACATTTACTCATAACGCAAACATAACGTTTAAAATGTAAATGTAAAAGTTTTTTTAAACGTTTACCCCATCTTCCCTCATCTATATACAACACAACAAGCACAGCTCACACCGCGCCACCTCACTTCACTCACTCAGTCGATTCAATCAGAACACAGTGCAATGCATAGCGGTCGCGCCGCATAACTCACTGAATACAAAAGCATTCTTTTTAGTCCGGTTAACGCCTCGCTCGCTGTTTTTTTCTAATTTCCTTTGAGCTTTGCCGCTGTCAAAATATATTACTGGGTCAACGCAAGGAATTCCCGTTAAAAAAAATCGGCTCGCGAAAAAAAAATTCGGAAAGGCAGTTCAGGATTTGAAATTTAAAAAAAATAAAAAAATTCTGAAGAGTTGAGTAGCGGCGGCGCGGGCCGGCATCGTGAAACGCGATACCTTTACCCGGTAGATCGTTTTTATCATTAAATGCACAACGTCCCCGGTATTCTTGCCGGGGTTTTTTATTATCTTCAGTCTTTAAAACTTTAAAATTTTACAATTATGTCAAACACAGCAGCGCCACGCTATAACACGCGCACTCCAAAAGTTACCGACATTGTTCTTTTCACGCCCAACCCAAGCGACACGGTGGCTCTCAGTAATTCCCATCCCGGACCCATCGCAGCAATTATCACCCGCGTCTGGTCAGACATCACAGTTAATTTGAAAATCATCCCGGATAATGGACCCATGCAGGATCGCAGTTCCGTGGGTCATTTTTCGGCTAATAATGCCGGCTATAACTGGCAATTCGTGGATGAGTATTATAAGGAGATTAATATCGATAAAGCGATTGATGAGTTCAAGCGCCAGCCGCTGCGGTTATCCTCGGAACCGCCCCGGCGCAGCCGCATGGATCAGTGGACCCCGGCAGAAAGGGCGATTTACGACGCCATGCAGGAGGTAGAAAAGATACCCGCTGCCGCCACACAGTTGACCGAAGCTGTAATACTTTTGAAGCAGGCCCAGAATAAGGTGGCTGACTGGATTGATGATAATGTGAATGGATGAAACGCAGACTGGGCGTGAATTACAGAACTATTTTCGAATAAGTAAAAATGAATTTGCTTATTTTGATGTCTTAACTTTTTTTGACTTAAATCAAGTCATTCCCGTGCAGGCCCCGGCACCCGAGAAATTGGATGTCCGGGGTTTTTTTATTTGATTTATGTCAAAAAGTTGCGCCCCGTAAACCCATCATTATCCAGATCAGGAAGATTACCATCGCGAGCACCAGCACGACGTTCAGGATGGTTTTTATGGGCGGCGGGAATGCTACTACGTAGTTTACGAACCAGAATATCAACGCAAAGATGAACACCGCAATGAGAATGTAAATAAGGAGGTTCATATATTTTTTAAATATCACTGAAAATGCCATGCCCCAAAGTTTTTGATTTAAGTCAATGAGATAAATTTGGAACTTACCGGCATAGTGCCGTATTTTTGATCCCATGAATGCAAAAGGACATAAAAAACTGACGGTATGGCTCCCAAAGGAGACCAAGAATAAACTGAAGCGCATTTCCCGGAAAGAAAAAAGGAGTATGACCGCCCAGCTCGAAAAAATGATCGATGAACTGGCCGACGTGGCCGAGCCGGTTGCCCAGACAGCAAAAATTGATTAAAATCAAATTTTTTCAGTATGGAAATTCAACGATCACTCGCTCCGGGGCCCGTTACTGAAGATAAGGAGCTGACAGCGCTCACGCCATCCGAGATGGTGCAGTCCCAGAACCAGCTCATTGCTTGGTGTGACAATAAGGTGGCCTCCTGCGAGGCTGAGTGCCGGGAATTACTGGATGCGCATGATCGGGCTAAGAAAATGAAGTGGAAACATAAGCCCTTGTATGAGCTGTGGCGGGCCGCCGTGAGGAGAAAGGAGTATTACCATAAGGTGGGTGTTGCCCTGAAGGAAGGGTATTATATCGTGCCGAATTTTCCGATCCAGATGTTTGCGATCAGGACCGGTAAAAAAACGGTTACTGGCTCCGGGTTTGGATCGTGGCAGGAATTTCGGCAGGATGCCCAGCAGTTGCCGGAGGGCCAAGGAGAGTACAGGAATCCGTTTCCCATTGTACATGAGCGAAAAGAAAAGAATGGCGACAACGAAAGAAATTACCAGTGGGCTGAGGAGTGGGATGATCTTGAATTCCCGATCACGATGGCAAAGCCACGAATCATGGAGGCCACCAGCCGCGCAATGGCGCTAAAGATATTTGACAGGATTGGCGTGATGCCGCCGACGCGAAATGAGGACCCGGTTATTATCGGCCAGATTTTTAACAAGCGCGGATACCATGAGAAAATAGTTTCCTTTATGATCGCATGGCACCTCGACACAAAAATGATATAAGATGACAAAGAATGCGTTTAAGAAAATTGCATGGATGATTTACGGTGTTGATGCCCGTTATAGCGGTAAGGAAAAGATCATGTATTTGAGGGGCGGAGATGCAACCTATCTCGTGGCGCTGATGAAGGACCAGTACACTGAATTTTCCTTGAAAATACACACCGAATAATAATTTTCCTACGAGTTAGGATTTAGGGGTTTTTAAAGCAGGATATTTCTATATCCTGCTCTCTTTGAAAAAGTTCTTTTAATTAATGGACGCGGGTGGCGAAACTGGTAAACGCAGAGCAGGCCACTCTGAAAGGTATGGTGTAAACGGCGCTTTGATGAAATGTCATAGCAGGGTTCCGACCGGAATTTATGCCGGAAATGAAGCCAGAGAAATATGCCGGTTCGAATCCGGTCCCGCGCACAATGCTCTTTGATATAAATGAATTGTATATGCGAATGAAAATTAGAACATGGGTTATCAATCGGTTTCCGTTGTGGGAGTCCGAGAATGGGTGGTATACCTCGAATCCGTGGTGTGTACTTGTTCTAAAAATATTCGGCTTATATAAATGAATTGTTGGCTGTTGTAGCTCAGTTGGATAGAGGCGCGGGGCACCGCACGGTCACTGGTTCGAGTCCAGTCTTCAGCCAACATACTTTCTTCTATTGCGTGGGTGTGGCGGAATTGGTAGACGCTAAACTTATGGGGTGAGAACGGATTACGGATAGAAGCGCACGTTGTAAGACAAGTCAGGTGAATACCCGGAAGGTGCGGTAGTCCGATAAGGTTGCTGAAAATATTAACCATTATCCTCCTTGCGAGTGCTGACTAACAGCAACCATATTTCATGCAGGTTCGAATCCTGCCGCCCATTGCAATAGAAAACTTTTTTCATTATGGTAATTTGCCGGAATTCATAGCGCAGCGTTCACGCGTACCAGCTATCCCGGCGCAGTCAATTTTCTCATAAGTTAGCCTTCCCCGGCCCGGAAAATATTTCCTTAATTGAATATGATGAAGGGTCGGGGATTTTTTTAAAAAACACATTTATGGAAGCAATCTGTATAGATGGGTACGCAAAAGAAACTTCGGTTCGGTTGCCAGAAGGAATTCCGCTCAAAGTTGCAGAAGTTCCATCGGAGCCAAAATACTATGTTGTTTTCGGGTATGAAACAGACCCGGAATCTGATAACATATTGCTATGGGGTAAGCGCAGGTTTATACCGCTATCTGGTATAGACGAAACAGAATTAGCAAACAAAAGGGAATCCGTTTTAGTATAGTTAAATATCAGGACAATGACAAAGGAAGAGTTGTTCGGTCAATGCGAAACCGAGTATGTAGAAAATTATGGCAACGTCCCAACTAAAAACGGGGTCTTGTCCTTACTGGATGAATACGCAAAGGAGCAGGTGGCTGAATGGAAGAATAAATTAGATGAAATGTTTAAGATAGTTGGTGATTATAAGGCGGTAGACTGGCAGCGCAGGCCCGTGTTTGATGCTCAACAAATAAGCGCCTTTGATGAAGTCAAGAAATTTATAGCCATCCAACAACAAACCACCAATACAGATACTAAATGAAAGACGGAATAATTTCAATCGGGTTCGATAAGAACGGAGAAGCAGATTTTCGCGTTAGCGCCAGTATAATGAATTTCAGTTTGGAAGAAATGAACGAATTGAGGCGCATGATCCCTGTGGCAATCGGAACCGCAGAGGATATGTTTCGCCGGGCAAAGGAGAAAGAAAATCCGCCCGCGCAATCACCGCCTAATCAAACTTAAAATAAAAATCTATGAATTTCGGAGAAGCATTACAAGTGGTAAAAAATGGCGGCCTTGCGCAGCGCGCTGGCTGGAATGGTAAAGGCATGTTCATATTTATGCGACCGGGCGACACCCTGAAAACATCATTCATCTCGCAGGTTAAATCGCTTCCGGAAAGCGTTAAAAAATGGATCGATACAAATATTGACGATAAAAAGAATCCCGGAGAAGCAGGTTTGCAGGATGTTGTATTTACCCCCCTACCTGTGCATGAAGGCCGCTGACGATTCCATTGTGAATGGCTGGCTTGCATCACAAACAGACATGCTTGCAGAAGACTGGCAAATAGTAGACTAACCCAACCAATCCATACCGTACCCTATTTCTTTTTATTCAAATACAAAAACAACTCTAACATGGAAGTAATTGCAAAAACCGCCAGTGGGCTGATGATTCAGGCAACAGAAGAAGAGGTGAAGGCCATTCTTAATGCCGTAAATGGTGTTAGACCGGAAAAAGTCGAGATTGGTCAAAAGATTCCAGCCATAGACTACGCCGCCACTATATCCAAAATAAAGGCCCTTAAAAACAACTGGGATTATACTAACATGCTCGAACAACATGCGAAGTTTTCTGCGGAAATGAACAAATTAAAAATGTCCGTGGAAAAAGCATCTGACATCAACGTTTAAACGAAAAATCATGGAACCAGTAAACACCCGTTATGATGCGGATACGCCAGAAGAGATGAAAGAATCTCTTAAAAAGGCAGAGGTAGAATTTGCCGACCTATGCAAAGTGGGATTTAGGCATGTTCGCATTGTAATCAGCGACCACCCGTACAACGAAGGAATATGGGTGGAAGCCAGCGATGAACCCATGAAGCCGGTGTCTGATTTGGATTCTGTTTATAAATCAAACGAGCCGGAGGCGGCCCGCTCAATAATTAAAACACATGATACTAAAAGTAACTGAGCGATGCGCGTGGGAAAATGAGAGCTGGTCCTATTTTATTGACCTGAGCGGGCAGAGCGCTGAGGCAATTAATTTTCTGATGATATTCATCAGGTGCGCAAATGCTCATTTTGAAAAAGTTAAAGAGGCCACCGATAAACAGCCACCTGCGCTGAAACCCCACTTCTTATTTAACAGGCACCCTAGAAATCCATTTGCCGCATCACGATACACTTTTGAATTCTATGATGCTGCCGATGAAAAAGAATTTGAGCTTAAGCGCGGGCGGACGAGAATACACATTTCAGAACGGTCCGGATATCATAATTTCAACAATTTCAGGATTGATAGAAAAATATCGATAGCCAGAATGAAATCGGCCATGATATCCATGAGAGATAAAAAAGAGAATAAACTGTACAAATCATTTGACCGCATTTTTTTGACGTCAAAACTAAAACCATGCAACCAATCTGCATAGGATGCAATAAGCGCCCAGATGAATTAGAAGAATACATTGAATGTGCAGGTGCTTGCGGAATGACTCCCGACGAATTCGTAAAAGCAGAGGAGGGCACCTATAACCCGGAAAACGGACACTTTGCCTGCACCGACTGTTATATTAAGATGGGTATGCCGGTTGCGGAGCCTCGATGGATCGCACCATAATTTTACATTGAAGTAGGTAAAAATTATAAATACAACACAATCAGAATCATGAAAAAATCAATTTATTTAGTTTTAACGATGCTATTGTCTATTTCGCTTGCCGTCAACGCTAATACAGACACAACAGGAGAAATGTATAAAGCACTACGTGATCTTGGATTCACCAATGCCAAAGGAGTAAACAAATATGTAATTGAAGAAAAAAGGAAATACTACACAAACTCCTACGGAATGAAATTTCTGGACCAATCCGAAGTGGATGTTCTAGTCAGGGATAGCGGCTTGGTTTTGTCTCCCGCCAATGAGTATCTTTCCGAGATACCAGAAAAAAATATAGTAGAAATAGTCAGCAATTACAATGTTTTCAAAAAAACCAATCTCTATAAACAAGATAACCTAACCATTGCACCAGATGGGAAGATGTATACCAAGGAGCAGATTTCCAAATTAGACCCAGAAGATCGAAAATTCGTAATGAGTGGCTTGGGGAATGGGGTATTGGTAATAGCGCCACCTCACTGCTTCACTCCAACATTCTGGCATTTGATGGCTGGCGCTGGTGGAGTTTTTGGTCGAGACCCCATTGTAGTCGTGCGTATTAAAGATGGATATATTGAACTGTCAAGATGGGATAATCCGCCGCCGCCAGTAAGAAACAGGCAAAGGATGGGCGATTTCAATTTCCAATAATTTTTTATTTCAACAACATTCAACATGAAATTACAGAAACTCGAAGTGAAGAGCTTCGCCGGCATTCACCCATCCTCCCCTCTTGTTCTTGATTTTACGCAAGGTCGCTGGGTCACTGGTAAGGGGGACTTCGGAACCCGTAAATCATCTCTTCTAAACGCCATGCTGGTGGCAAGTGGCGCAGTTAGTCACCTAAGTAAAGAAGGGAAAAATTTCATCAATAATGACTCCGATGAAATTGATATCAATCTGGACTTTATCGGAAAAGACAAGAAAAAATATACGGTTCGATGCACCAAGAGCCGGTTCGAATTGCGTTACGAGGGAACTGCTCTTTTGGAGCCGTTAGCCAAAATGAAAGAATTGATGGGGGTGGTCGGCGTAACACCGATGCCAATAAAAAACGGAAAACTATCCGATATCATAAAATGGCTGGCATCGTACAGCAATAGCAGCGCTGAAGAATTCGAAGTACGACTCGCCAAACTGAAGGACGGAATAAAAAAATCAAGACAGTCCCGTGCCGAAGCGAATAAAATCGCCAAAGCCATGAAAGAGTATCTGGCCAACGAGGACATGTATAACGACTGGGAAGTCAGCGAGAAAAAATACTCCACCGAGCCCAACTTGAAGGAGTTGTCCACAAAATTACAGGCTGCACGATTGAAAACAGAAACATATATCAGGAACGAAGCCAAAGTAAGCGGTATTAAAGATCGAAAGAGGCAGATCGAAGAAGAAATCATAGCCCTTCAAAAAGAATTGGAAGAGGTTGAAAATAATATCAAGATCGGAGATGAGTGGCTAGAGTCCAATAAATCGGTGCAATCGGAGTATGATGATGTAAAGAAGAAATATGACAACGCCGCCACCGATTTATCGCTTTTCAACCAGTGGAAGCAGATTAAGCAGAAGAAAAAAGACATGGATGATGCGGAGACGCTTTCACAGCAGGCCGACATAAAAGAAAAGGAATTGCTTCGAGAAGTAAAAGAGCTGCAATCCGAAATACTCCCCGATGTAAAAGGCGTGGAACTGGTGACAGAAGATGATTTTGTGGATGGTGTTCTGGTGAAAGAGGGTCTGTACTGGGAAGGTAGAAACGCGTCGCAAATGTCCGAAACAGAATTCTGGAATTTTGTTATCATGGTGTGGCGAAAATACAAGGTGAAGGTGGTGGTGATCGACAACTTCCAGAATCTCGGCAGCAAAGCTGTAGAATTGCTCGAAAAACTTCACAAAGAAGGTGCGCATATTCTCGCTGCCGAAATGGATCGAGAAACAAAAGAATTGCAAATAAGCTATGAATAACGTTGATCTGTGGCCCATATTGAGAAGACGGTTCCCGGAGAGCGAATACGCCTTGATGCAGGAGGTGAGTAATGCTGCCGGGCACCACCGGACCAATTCCGCTGATTATATAGCTGTAAATCTGTGGCCATCTCGCGGACTGGCCATTCATGGGATTGAAAGAAAAACATACCGGGGCGATTGGCTGCGAGAACTGAAGAGCCCGGCCAAAGCCGAATCAATAATAAAAAACTGTGATTTTTTCTGGCTACTGACCGATAGCGAAGAGGTGGCCAAGCGGGAAGAGATACCAGCCACATGGGGCTGGATCACGGTAAAAGGCACCAAGATGTATACCATGAAGGAAGCGCCAAAACTGTCGCCCGAACCGATCAGCAGGCATTTCATGTGCGCCATGTTGAAGCGGGCTTGTAACAAGGATGGCTTTGTTCACAGAGATTCTATTACAAGTGCTATAGATGAAGCCGTCGATCAAAGAACACGCACTTTAAACAGCACTGTCGAACGGCTACAAGAAGAGCTTTCGAAAACAAGAAAACTGCATCAGGAGTTTTTTGAATCATCAGGGGTTAAAATCGGTATATGGGACCCTCCAAAAAAAATAGGGGAAGCTGTGAGATTTATTCTGAATGGAGGCGTTGATGACATGAAAAAAGACCTTAACAGAATGAAATTTACTCTCGAAAAACTATTATCAGAAACAAACAAACAACTTGAAATTTATGAGTCTTGCACCGACAAAAGCAATAAGCTGGAATCTCGCTGAAATCTGGAACGCCGTAGCATATAAACCCAATAAAGACCTGAAACCACGCGACTACATATATGCATCCGAAATCGGGATGCCTTTCGTGGATCGCTGGCTAAAGATGAAGGCGGTGCCATTTACCAACCCGCCGAACAGTCGCAGCCAACGCAAATTTTTGGCCGGAAATCTTATGGAGTTCATAGTAAAGCAGATATTAATCGCTGCCGGTATCTACAAGCACGATGAGATCAAGGTAGACGCCACTCCGTATGACGGATGCCTTTCTGTCCACGGACGGCTAGATTTCAAGGCTGGCGGCTACGTCGATCAGGAAGAGGCGCTGGATCGCTTAAATCCGCTCAATCTGCCGGACTACCTGCATGACATCGCCCGGAAGATCATCGAGTCTATGGCCGGGAAAACGCTGGAAGAACTGATATTGGAATTGAAGTCCATCTCCTCGTTTGCTTTTGATAAAGTGGAAAAAATAAAGAGGGCATTACCGCATAACGCTCTTCAGGGGTATCACTACCAGCGAAATGGACCAATTCCAGCTAACATCTGTTATATATGTAAGGATGATTGTAGAATGCTCCAATTCGGCATAAATGAAACCGAAACAGAGCCAATATACCGGGCCGACATCGAAGAAATGACCGATCTGTTCAAGAAGAAAAAGAGACCTGATCCTGCTCCGCTCGCTACATTCGATTTCCTGCAAGGAAAATTCTCAAAGAACCTGCAAGTAGAATACTCTCCATATCTGACAATGGTGTATGGCTTCGCCGATCCTGATGAATACCGGGCATCGGTAAAATATGTCGATAGCTGGAATCGCGTCCTCGTTCGTTTTGTAAAAGCAGAGCTGGGGCACACCACTGATACCGGGAAGCCGATCAACATCACTCCGAAAAATAAGGATGTGCAGTCTGCTATCGTCAAAGCTGGCTATGATTTCAACGCATTGGTTTCACACAAAATAAGCCTTGGCGGTGCCGAGGAAGAAGGAGAGGTTGAATAATGTTTTGGATTTGGATTATACTTTCGTTTGTAGCCGGGTGGTATGTTGGCGGCGCAATCGCTGCCATATTCTACGAAAGTAAAAAGAAAGAGAAAAAGCCGCTCTTCAAAACCAATGATGGCGTGCAGATGTTCATGGGCGATAGATACTGGTATGTGGGATATTGCGTTGATAAAAAAATTCTTCAGGTGTGCAATGCATTAATCAAAAGCGAGAAAGACTGCTGCAAAGGATTCTGTCAGTTTTCTACCAGAGAAAAAGCCGAAGAGCAATTATGTATTTATTCTGATGACCGTGATAATGGAGAAGAATAATGGGTGAGACACTTGAAAATATTTACAAATGGCTAGAAGAGGAAAGACCAATGTATCTCATCATTGGGTTCAAGCATGACGGGTATCGGGATATTCCAAGGAAATTCGTTGAGGCAATCGATTTTGCCCGTAGCGTAGAAGAGGTATATGAAAAAACAAGAAACTGGTCGATGTTTAGGGTGTTTTTTTGCCAAAAAGAATCCGACGGCTCAGATTATTGGATTACAAAGAGAGATGAATATTTTAAGGCTAAGGAAAGAAGCGCAGAGCTGGCAGAATTGGAAAGACTCAAAAAGAAATACAATCGATAATATATCAAAAATGAGTCATAGCCTACAGAAAATAACATACGAGTGCGATTGTGGTAAAAATTACGGATCGTGCGGAGAGCAGGGCGTATTTTATATGGACTATAACGCCTCGTGCGACACTGGGCAATTGTTTCACAAGCCTCACCCCGACGATAAAATTATTTGTCTTGGCGAATACACCGATAACCAATTATCGGCACTCAGCAAGATATTAAGCACTAATGCGGGACGCGGGGATTGGTCGCCAGAAGAAGTTGCAGAAATAAAAGAAGCGAGAGGTTGGTAATTAATCTGAAATAAAATAAACCATGTCATACAATGAAAGCAAAAATTTACGATTGGAGTACAGATATATATCCAAACGAAGAAGAGGTAAAAGAACTTTGCAGGCCCGGAGAAGGAGCCAATACCTGCGTGTGGCTATTGATAGGCTCCAATGGATTTGAGTGCGCATGTCATAACCGGCCGCCCACTTTATTGAATAGATGGACGAAAGGAGAAACTACTGCAAAGCGTGACGGGTGCGATATTGTCAATAATTTCTCGCCGGCAGACGTAGAAAATTATCATTCAGGTATTGAGGTTGAAATAAAATAAACCATGTTATATAATGATAAATATTGAATACGATAAAGACAAGGATGCGTACATAGTGCCGAAGTGGCTAATGAGATCAATTTTGGGCTATGATAATGAGTTGTTGAGTGATCCGTATAATTCACTTACCGACTATGGTAAGGGGGTTGTCGATACGCTCAAAGAGCAGCAGGCGACGTTCACCATAAACATTAAAACAACGGTATGATAAATCAGGACGTAGTGATAAACCTTGCACCAAGTATTAAGGTCGTTCCGGCGCTGTGCCTTGATTTTGACGGAACAATTCGCAGAAGCAAGTCGGGCCAAACTTTTATACAGAATTTTCAAGATATTGAATTGATGCCCGGCATTGAAAAGATTATTTGGCGGTATAGGAATATGGGATGGCTGATCTTTGGCATCAGTAATCAAGGCGGCGTGGCGCATGGGTTTAAATTGCCGGTGGAAGTAGAAAACGAAATGGATGCCACGCTGAAATTGTTTGAGCGCAACCCGTTCCATATCGTTAAGTTCTGCTATCATGACGGGAAAGGCAAAATATCGCCATTCAATTATCGATCATTGCTTCGTAAGCCGGATATTGGAATGCTGGCATTAATGGAGGCGGAAGCCTACAATGCTGGACATATTGTTGATTGGGATAAAAGCCTGTTTGTCGGCGACCGGTCCGAAGACGAGCAGTGCGCAAAAAATGCAGGCATAAGGTTCCGGCACATTGATTCGTTCTTAAACGAGCCGCACGAATTTAAAATAGAAACGACTGAACTGACGCTTCCCGCTACATTGTCGGAAGCAGTGGAATACTTAATGCCGCGTTTTGATGGCATGGAAAAATATTTCGAAAAAGATGAGGATGGTTTTGCAGCCTTTTGTCATAGCCAATTAAGCGGCGGCATTGGCATGAAAATAAGAAATGAGTTTGGGTTCTGGAAAGAAGATACAGAGATATACAAGCACATGAAATCGGTTCATAACTTAAGCCATCCAGACGATATGAGCGATAAAATAATCCGTGAGGTTTATAAAAAATTCAATAAAAAATAATTGTCAATGAGCAGGAGGCAGGTCTATATAGTTTATCATAGCGCAACCAGATCGGTATGGAAGCATATGTTCTTTATGAAAAAGGATCAGGCTCTCCCAGCGGTTAAGGACTTTTATCGGCACGTTAAAGAGTGGAAGAAGCG
>WUUC01201581.1_pt1 | contig 15651 bp, 30 predicted proteins | sample 6278441 | NCBI WGS metagenome assembly WUUC01 (sample SAMN13675441, study PRJNA597444) | soil metagenome | isolation source: soil | place: USA: Washington | collected 2017-10
CCGACGCCGCCGACGCCGCCGACGCCGCCGACGCCGCCGACGCCGCCGACGCCGCCGACGACGCCGCCGCCGCCGCCGACGACGCCGCCGCCGCCGCCGACGCCGCCGCCTCGCTTCGCTTGGCGCTCTCCCAACTTCTCACGCAGGAACCAGACATGAACGACGGACTCAAGGTGATCCAGGTGCCCGGCCGCTACGGGTACTCGGCGACCCTGGTGGGCTGGCTGCGCCGCGTTGGCGGTGACGAGTGGGAGTTGTTGCCCGGCGCTCGCGTTGTCGGCCGCGTGGGCGCCGGCATCGGGCTCGGCGGCATCGCCGCGAAGGGACCGACGTCCGACTACCGGCTCTTCGACCCGAGCGAGACCGTCGAGCACATCCACCGGCTCGTCATCCGCCGCGCGCTCGCCTGCAACGAGAAGGTCTGGGCGAAGCACTGCCCGAAGCCGAAAGGCTGGGCGTCGTGATCCTCGGCATCGTGCTCGGCGTGCTGTTCACGCTCCTGGTCGTCAACGCCATCGCCGACCACCGGGCCGGCGTGTGGGACCGCGAGCGCCCGCAGCGGCTCGACATCACCGACGCGCTCAAGCGCCAGGACCGCATCAAGGTGCTCCGCGACCGCCGACCGGAGGCGAACTAGCGTGGGTCTCGTCCTCGCTTGCACGTGCAGTCACGAAGCCGGTGACTCGGATTGCGCTGTGCACCCGCGGTGCAACAACTGTGGCGAGTCGATCGGTGACACCGCCATCGCGCGCGCGGCGCGCAGCATCCCGGTTTCACGCGCGCCACGTCATCCGCTCGTCGGCCACGACGTGATGGTGATCGAGGTCAACGTGCCGCAGCGCCCGCACCGCATCCTCGACATCGCGCACAGCGACCAGCGCGGCCGCTGGGAGCTGCTCGTGCTCGATATCGAGAGTCACGAGATCCGCCAGGTCGCCGCGCAGCGCTGCCAGGTGCTGCCGCCCGACGTCACACGCAGGACGGTCGTGCTGTGAAGTGCCCGAACTGCGCGTACGTGATCCCGGACGGCTGGCGCACGCACGCCGCCGGTCGTCACAAGACGTGCAGCAAGCGCTGTCAGACCGAGTTCGCGCTCGCCGAGCTCGCGCGGCTCGAAGGACACCTGAAGAAAATCTCGTCAACCGCGCGAGGCATGGCCAAGGACATGGCCGTCAACGCTCTCTACAGCAACGCAAAGGCATGACCATGGGACGCATCAAGCACGCCGACGACAAGATGACCCGCACGCAGTTCGAACGCGCCGCCTCGCGGTGGAAGCGCATCTACGTGCAGAGCAAGCCGCTGCTCGAGGAGAGCGACGAGACGAAGGCGGCCATGCGCACGTTCATGCTCGACGAGAAGGTCACCGAGATCGAGACCTCGGTCGGCACCATCTGTCTGCGCACACAGACCACCACCGACTGGGTCGCGGCGCTCAAGAGTATCGGCCTCACCGACGCGAAGATCGAGGAGCTCAAGAAGACTCACACGAAGAAGAGCGAGCCCTTCGTGTACCCGCCCGCCGACTGGGCGAGCGAGTACAAGGCCAAGAAGGCCGCCGCCGCGCCCAAGAAACGCGCCGCGTAGCAACGAGACCAAGGAGGACGGCGAGCCTCGGGATAGTTGATGCGGGTCGCACCCGTACGGAACAAGCCAATTGGTCGGCGCCCGGAACTGTCGTGACAGCCGTGGAGAGACACGGACCTTCGAAACCAGAGCAGGAGGACGAATGCCACCACGGGCCATCGCGCCCAAGCCAAACAAGCCGAGAAGCAAAGCAGCACCGCGGATCGTCAAGCCCCGCGGTGCTTTCAGAAAGACGCGTTGACCTGAAAGGGTCGTAAGGGCGCGTCGCTCTGCTGGGGCTCAGAGGCTGAGTCGACCGGGTGACAGATTCGCCCGATCGACATGATGGTTCGATTCCATCCCCCGGCACGCATGAAGACGAAGGACGGACAAGGCAGCGAAATCGCCGACGAGGGCGACTACTACGTACAGGACGTGCGTGGTCTCGTCGGGAACTGCGCGTCGTGGTGGCGCGCGAACGGTCAGGGCTACTGCTGCGACCTTCGCGAGGCCGGCGTTTACAAGGGCACCGACGTTCGCAGCATGCGCGACACCGACGTTCCGTGGCCGGTCTGGTACATCCAGTCGCTCATCGTGCACCACGTTCGTGGTGACGCGCAGGCGTTGAATCGCAAGGACCAGCCGGTGCGAGAGGCGCGCGCTCGGAGGAACCGGTGAGCGCGAGACCGAACCGCATGAGCGAACACGCGATCGATCGATACATCGAGCGTCATTCCGCTCGTCACGCCGGCGGCGAGCTTGGACGCAGGTGGGTGGCGCAGCATGTCGCGGAGGAGAGTGCGCGCGCTGTGCTCGTCGAATGCATTCCCGGCGACCTCAACGGTGACGGCCAGTGGATCTGGCGCATCGACTTCCTTGGGCCGCTGCTGCTCGTGGTCGACAAAACTGGTCTGATTCGGACGGTGCTGCCGTGAGCGCGAAGAGACTCGGACTCGCGCGCGGCGTCGTTCTCATCTGCGACGGTCCCGACTGCGACGCGTGCCTGGTGACCGGCAACGTCGTTCCACGGCACAACCGGAAGTACGCGCGTGACCAGCACGGATGGATCCGGGGGGGGGCGTGGCGTGCGTGACCGCATGGACAAGTCGCGCGACCCGGACCTCTGCGGCGGCTGCGCGCCCGCCGAGCTCGCGCGCGTCGCCGCGCTGAGGGCTGAAGCCGAGGCGAAGCGCAAGGAGCGCGACGAGAAGCGGCGCATCACGCCGAAGCTCGCGCCAATCCCGCCGGCGCCCGAACCGAAGCGGAAGCGTGCGCGCAAGACAAAGTCATCGGAGGCTCGCGCGTGATCGCCGTCGACCTGTTCGCGGGATGGGGAGGGTTCACCGAGGCGGCCGAGTCCGTCGGCGTGCGCGTCGCGTGGGCGGCGAACCACTCGCCGCTCGCCGTCGAGGCGCACCGCGCGAACCATCCGAACACCGAGCACGCCTGCCAGGATCTCCGGCAAGCCGACTGGACCGCGCTGCCACGCTACGACGTGCTTCTCGCGTCGCCGGCCTGCCAGGGCCATTCGCAGTGCTCGCAGCCGCGGCGGCGCCTGTACCACGACGAGATGCGCGCCACCGCATGGGCGGTGATCGACTGCGCGGAGGTCACGCGCCCGCGCGCGGTGATCGTCGAGAACGTGTTGCGGTTCCGGCGATGGCAGCTCTACCCGCTGTGGCGCGAGGCGCTCGCGGTGCTCGGCTACCACGTCCAGGAGCTCGACGTGTGCGCTACTCAATTCGGCGTGCCACAGCGCCGTCGCCGGCTCGTCTTCGTTGCGACTCGCCGACCGATCAAGATCGAGATCCCACGTCCCGCGACGGAGCCGCCGTTCGCGCCGTGTCTCGAGCGCGACGCGGCCGGATGGATGGCTGTCTCGAGCGCTACCGAGAACGTGCAAGGCCGTATTCGGCGCGGCCGCGCGCGCTGTGGTCGGCGGTTTCTCTCGCAGCACGTGACGAACCACTGGGGCGTTCGGCTGTCGGAGCCGATCAGAACGATCACGACGAAGAACCAATGGCTCCTAGTCGACGGCGACCGCTACCGGATGCTCACCGTGCGCGAGCTCGCGCGCGGCATGGCATTCCGTGACAGCTACGCGTGGCCCGCTGAGGCCTCGCGCGTCGAATGCATCCAGGGGCTCGGCAACGCCGTGCCTCCGCCGATGGTCGCGCCCATCATTCAACAGGTAGCGAGCGCATGACCGCAGCGAACGATCAGCAACTGCCGTCGTACACGGTCGCCGAGCTCTGCGATCGCTGGCGCTGCGAGCGGCGCACCATCATGGACGCGATCCACGCGGGCCGGCTCCGCGCGTTCCGACCGGGGAAGCGCGTCTACCGCGTCGCGATCGCCGAGGTCGAGCGCTACGAGCGGACGAAGGACGCGGCGTGAGCGAGTACGCGCGTAAATCGCTCCGCGCTGCCATCACTGCGGTGAACAACGCGCGGTGTCGATGCAACGCCGCATCTCCACCGAGGCGTCATGATCCGTACGACATGGCATGTGAGCTAGCGGTCGCGGAGGCCGATCGCGACGAGGCGCTCGTGACGGTTCAGGAGGCGGAGATGCGCGACCACGAGAAGTCGCGTCCGAAGTGAATGCCTTCGTACAAGGACAAGGACGGACGATGGCGTTATCGCTTCCAACACAACGGCAAGCGCTACGGCGGCTCGACCGCGAAGGGCAACAACACCAAGCGCGCGGCCGACGCGCTCGAACGCGAACACATCGGCAAGCTCGAGCGGCGTGAGTTCACCGGGCGGATGCCCACGATCCAAGAGTTCAGCGTGCAATTTCTCGAATACCAGGAAGCAAACACGAAGCCGCTCACCCACGAGCTGCACGAGACGATCGTGCGCGTCCACGTCCTGCCCGAGCTCGGCCCCAAGAAGCTCGACGAAGTCTCGACGGCGACGATCGCAAAGCTGATGACGGCCTGGCTCAAGAAGCCCGCCGGTCGCCGAACCGTCAACACGCGTGCCGGCGTGCTCCTGCGGATGCTCGCGCTCGCGGTCGAGTGGGGCGTGCTGACGCTCGTGCCCAAGGTGAAGCTGCTCGACATCCCCGACGAGCAGCCGTTCTTCCTCGATGACCACCAGTCCCGGCTCCTGATCGACGTGTGCGGCAAGGCGCGCGCGCTCGCCGGTCACCGCTACCGCACGATGGCGATCGTCGCGCTCCGCACCGGCCTGCGTATCGGCGAGATCCGCGGCCTGCAGTGGGCCGATGTCGACCTGGTGGGCGGCGCGATCCGCGTGCGCCGAACCGACCCCGGTCGCAAGGACATGGACTCGAACTCGCCGAAGTCGAACAAGCCGCGCACCGTGCCGCTCACCGACGAGACGATCGCCGCGCTCAAGGCATGGCAGGCGCTCACCGTCACCGACCGCCGCAACACGTCGGCGTGGGTGTTCCCGGGCGACGAGATTTGGAGCGCCGCGAAGAGCCGGGCCGGCTCGACCCTCGCCGCCGGCACCGTCACCACGGCGCTCGAGCGCGCCATCGAGCGCGAGCCCGAGCTCGTGAAGCTGCAGCAGCAGACCGGCGAGAACATCGGGTGGCACACGATGCGGCACACGTACGCGTCTCAGCTGGCGATGCGCGGCATCCCGCTGCGCGCGATCCAGGAGCTGCTCGGTCACGCGTCGATCAAACAGACCGAGTGCTACGCGAACCTCTCGCCGGGTTTCGCGAACCGCGAGCTCGTGGCGTCGCTCGACACGCCGTTGCTACCTCTCGGAGACCTCCCGGAGGCGCCGGAACCTTCCTCGAGGAAGGCACTCCCGGAACCGAAACGCCAAAGGGCTGCCAAGGCCGGAAGGGGTACCCGTCGAACCCCGCGAAGGAGCTAGCGATTGCGGTACGTATTGGAGTTGAACCACCTCTCCCGTGACCCTGGCGGGAGTCGGTCGGAACATGTGGATAACGTTGTGGATTCCGGGGTCGAATCAGGCCAATCCGGACCCTGCCAAAACGGTCCGGATATACGCGGAGATACACGGACCGTACGAGGTCGGGTCCGAGTGGCTGCCAAGGAATCTGCCAAAACGCGCCCGCAATCGCAGCTCACGCTGCTGTTCAGGCCCGCGCCGCGGTGGCGTCGTGTGCTCGCGAATGACGCGCGGTGCCGCGAGCTCGCCGAGCGCCACTACCCACGGCGGCGGCGCGGGATGCCGGCGATGCACGAGGGCGCGCGGCCGCTGGGCCCGGGCTTCTGCATCCTGCTGCACCACGAGGACGCCGGCGGCGAGGCGACGTGGGGCGTCGTGCTCAACCGCTTCGATGGTCGGTGGTTCTGGCGGAACTCGCTCTATCGCAACGAGGCGGCCGCACGCTCGAGCTCGCTGGTCGAGGCCGCGACAGCGCTCACGTACGAGCTCTGGATCGACGAGTACGGCTCGCTGCCTGACCTGCTGCTGCGCACCGAGATCGACATCGAGGAAACGCAGAAACGTCGCTCGAAAAGGCACGAGCCTGGACATTGTTATAGGGAGGCGGGCTGGATCGAGGAGTCCCGGCGCGACTGGTACAAGGGCCGCCCGCCGACCGTCTACCTGGAGCACCCGCGATGACGGAGCAGCTCGACCTGCTGTCGTGGCAGCGCGATCCGGTGGGCATCAGCTACAGCGGCGGCGCCAACTCGCGGTGGCTCGTGGAGGCGGTCATCAACGGAACCCTGCCGCGGCCGCGGCACGTCGCCGTATTCTTCGCCGACACGGGGGACGAACACGAGTGGACGTACGAGGACGCCGTGCGTGTCGAGGAGCGCTGCCGGGCAGCCGGGATCGAGTTCATCCGGTGCGCGACCCACCGCGGCGAATCGCTGTCCGATGCGATCTTCGCTGCGGCGCGCGGCGAGCGCACGCGCCTCGATAACCCGCCGTTCTGGACCGAAAACCCCGGAGGCGGACGCGGACAGCTTTCACAAAAGTGCACGCAGATTTGGAAAACGCGAGCAATTCGGCGCGCTGAATCCGCGTGGCTTGCGCGGCTGCAGCTACCGAAGAGGATCGTCGCGTGGATCGGGTACGGGACCGACGAACAGCATCGCGCACTCAAGATGCTCAAGGACAACGACGTCCTGTGGCAGCGACCCGACTTCCCGGCGATTCGAGCTCGGCTCGTGCGCGACCAGATGCGCGAGCAACTCGTCCGCTGGGTCGGCAGCGCGCCGCTGTTCTCGGCGTGCGTCGAGTGCCCGTTCAACACCCCGCTGCGCCACCACCAGGCGAGCGAGATGGACCGTCGCAAGGCCGTGCTCGTCGACGAGGCCATCCGAGAAGGCCTGCAACACGTCGCGGTCGAGGAGCCTGCGTTCGTCTCCGACCGGTTGATTCCGCTCGCTGACCTGCTGCGCCGCGGTGACCGCTCGGCGAACGGCGCCGAGCCGCACTGCAACACCGGAAGGTGCTTCCTCTGATGCCGTGCGAACGCATCGAGTTCACATCGGCGAAGGACGAGGCGGGCTCGTTCGCGCCGCCACCGAAGCCGTTCCGCGCGCGCGACCGCGCCGACTGGCTCGAGTACTACACGGAGCGCGCGGCGATCGGCGAGTACGAGCGCGGCATGGACCGCACGCTCGCGGAGTACTCGGCGCGCGAGCTCGCCGGCCCGCCGCCGACGCCCGGGCAGCAGGCGCTGACGTTCACGAAGGGCGCGCGGTTCGTGCCCGATGGGGAGCAGTACTGGTGAGCGGCACGAGGTCACCGCGACGCTGGTTCCTGCGGTGCACGGTCTGCGGCATCGTGTGGTGCGAGACCAGCCCGCTGTCGCTCGGTCCGCCGTGCCGCAACATGCCCGCGCATTCGCTCGCATGGGAGCTGCGGTGAGGCGCTATCTCGAACCCGACGATGTCTGCGCATGCGGCCACTGCCGAGACCAGCATCGCGGGATCCCTCTTCGAACGGGCGATGGGGCTTCGTGTCTTTCCAGAGGATGCACGTGCGAGGGATTCCACGCCCCACGCTCGGTCGAACCGCCGAACTGCTCGAAGTGCAACGAGCACTGCAACGCCGAGTGCGCGTGCGGCAACACGCACCACTACTGCGGATGCGAGTGCCACCGTGCCCAGGAGCGGTGGGCCCTGGGAAAATGACACGCACCGAAGCCGTCGAGTTCTGTGTCCGCCGGCTCGCGAAGCAGCGTGGCCTGATCCTCGACGGCGTATCGGCGGGCACCGACGGCGCGGTCCACGCCAAGCTTCGACGTCGAGCGCACAGCTTCACTGCCCGCATCATCGTCGACAGCGTATACGGCCACGCGCAACTCTTCGACCTGGTGTACTGGCACGTCCGCGAAGCCGACATCAGGATCCGCACGAGCGAGCTGATGACCGTCCTCGACATCGCCGACGACGACGAAGTGCACTTCCCGCACGCGATGTCGACCGAGAAGCAGCGGCAGATCGGCATAGCGCTGCTGCGCCTGTTCGTGAACGTCGTGCGCGGCGACGAGGTGCTGCGAGCCAGGGTGATGGACATCGCGCTGCAGGTCGGACAGCACACGCGCATCGGCGACCTGCTGCACTTCCGCGAGAAGGAGAAGGACATCATCGCTTCGATGGCGGCCGACGAATGCGAGCGGCTCGCGCTCGCGCTGATGGCGCGCGTCGAGCGACTACGGAGCGTCCCCTAGGCCTGCGCCGCCTCGAGGTCGGGTGGCCACGCGACGAGCAGCTCGAGGTCAGCGGCGAGCTCGCCGCCGGCGGCGATCGTGAGGGCCAGGAGGAAGTGACGCACGGCGTAGAAGTTCGTGTACATGGCGCCCGAGCTCGGCCGGCGCGGGGTCGGGTTGCTGACCGCCGCAGCCTGCGAGGCGGTTTGTCGTCGTCGTTGTCGGAGCCATCCTCTATCCTGGCGACATCGCAGGGGATGACGACATGCCGCGCATGGACGAGCGCCGGACCGAGCTCTGGGACGAGCCGGTGGCGAAGCTGATCGAGCGGATCCTCACGCTCGAGTACGAGGTCACGTTGCTGGTCGGGGGCGCGCGCAAGCCGCTCTGCGGTGACCTGTGGGGCGGCGTTTCATGCCAGCTTTTCCGAGGACATGAGGGCCTCCACGCGTGGGGCGCCGCCTGCCAGGACACGCTCATCCGCTGGGGCTGACGAGAAAATTCACGTGTAGCGGGGTATCGATCGGAGGATTGCAGACTGGGTGGTCTGCGAAGGGTGCATTGCGCATCCACCCGGGTGGTTTCATGGCAGCTGTCACAACACCGCGACCGGTGACGCGTCAGCGTCAGCGAATCCTCTCGCGCGCGGGCGTGGGCCGAGGAAACCCGGGCCCGTACGTGTCCGGTCTCGACGACGAAGCCGAAGTGGACGGCATCCTCGATGCGGTCACCGCGGGCGAGATCGGGTGCTCCGACGAGACGCGTACGCCGCCGAGCCGTCGCGAACGCGTCGACCGCAGCCTTGCCGCCGGTCGCCCGCGCGCGGGCCGCAGCTCGCGGCTCCGTGAGTCGGTCCTGGATGCCCGGCACGCCGCGAGCGAGATGCACCGCGCCATGAAGGAGTTCGAGGATCTCGCGGCAGCCGACGAGACGCCCGATGGCTACCAGCGTCGCAAGACGGCCGCGGTGCGGCTCGCGGAGCCGCTGTCGCGCATCGAGCTCGTGCGGCGGCTCGCGACCGCGCTGCTCGAGCGGTACGACTGGCGCCCGGCGCTCGTGGAGGAAGGGTGACCGACGCGTTCGGCTGCGAGCTCGTTGCCGCGCGGCGCGATCGCGATGGCTACGCGATGCTCGGTCGCCGCCGCGCTCACATCGTCGCGTGGGAAGCGGCGCGTGGTCCGGTGCCCGAAGGGCTCGAGCTCGATCACCTGTGCAGACGCCGAGCGTGTCGAACGCTTCGCCATCTCGAGCCAGTGACACGCAGCGAGAACGAGCGACGCAAGTCATGGCGCTATCGGGCACGCATGACGAAGTGTCCGCATGGACACCCGCTCGCCGATGCGATGGTCACGCCCGAAGGTGGAAGACTTTGCCGAACGTGTCACCGAGAGCAAGACGGAGGCAAAGGCAAGCCAGTGTCCTCACCAGAGGACAGCAAGTCTCGTACCACCCGGGGGCGTACCTTTCCCCTGACGGGGGAGGGGCGGCGGACGCAAGGTGGCGAGACAGAGTTTTCGGCCCGAAATTCCGAAAAAAGGCCGCGAAAGGTGAGTAGCGATGCGTAAACGCGCCGCGAAACGCCAGGTAGACCGGCGAACCGATGTCGAGGTGGTGCTCGACGACTCGGTGTCGACGCTTCGCGACAGCGTGGCGTTTCTCAAGCAGGAGATCACCGACATCCGAAACGGCCGGGGCGGCGATTCGCAGCACGACGACGCATCCCGCGTCGCGTTCATCGCCGAGAAGGTCGGGCGCATCGCCGACAGTGTGCGCAAGGTCGAGGCGGCGCGGCGCCGGCGCGACGAGGAGCTCGACCTGCCGCGCGTGGTTGCGTGGCTCCGGCAGCAAACGGACGAAGATCGCGCGCGTGTCATACGCGAGATGCACAGTGCGGGTAAGGGAGGGAGGTCCGTTCTCGCATGAAGCGACTCGATCTCACCGGGCATCGCTACAGCAAGCTGCTCGCCGTCACTCTTGTCCACTGCCGAGATGGCAGGGCGCGGTGGCGGTGTCGGTGTGACTGCGGAGGGACCACGGTTGTCCTCGCGGCGAATCTGAGGACCGGGCAAGTCAAGAGTTGCGGGTGCGCGAGGCGTGGACGACCGACGCACGGCAGGGCTGGCAGCCCGATCTATCAGGTGTGGCGCTCGATGAAGAAACGGTGCACCGACGAGAACGCAAAGGACTTCCCTTGCTACGGCGGCCGCGGCATCCGCGTCTGTGATCGGTGGATGGAGTCATTCCAGAACTTCCTTGCCGACATGGGGGACAAGCCTGTCGGCGCGACGCTCGATCGCATCAACAACGACGGTGACTACTCGCCCGAGAACTGCCGTTGGGCATCGGTCGAACGGCAGTCCCAGAACCGCAGGTCGACGCGACTCACGGCAGAGATCGTCAACGAGATCCGAGGACGCTTCGAACACGGCGAGTCGGTCGCAAGCATCGCATCGCGTTGGCCGGTTCACGTCGAAACCATTCGACTCGTAGTTAACCGCAAGACATGGCGGAATCTGGCGTGACCCGTCCGCGCCGCGAGGACTACGTGCGCGTCACCGTCACGCACGGAGAGCACCTCTTCGAGCTCGGCGTCGAGTTCCGGGCCGGCGACGCGTTCGTGCCGCTCGCGGTGCAGCTCCGCGAGACCGCCGCGGCGGCCGACGGGCTCACCTGCCCGTCCGAGCGGACCCTCGCGATCGCCGAGCGCATCGCCGCGACGTGGCCCGACCGCGGCTACTTCGCGGAGGTGTGGCGCGCCGGCGAGGAGCGCCTGTTCCAGAGCTACCGGCCGATCGAGCACCACGCCCTGACCGCGCGCGAACGGCGGCTCTGGGAGGCGCTCTCGATCGCGCAAGGGCTGCTGGAGGCGCGACAGCGCTCGAGCGGGGGCGGCTGATGGCGTTCGTCATCAAGACCCGCGGCGCGCCGCGCCCGGTCCGGTCCGACTTCCGGTGCCCGGTGCACGGCGTGTTCACGAGGCTCGTCGACAGCGGTACCGAGTGCGTGGCCTGCCCGGCAATCGTTCAGATTCCGATGGACGCGTTCTACCCGAGTGGCGGCTCATACATCTGCGGTCAGCCCTCGCCGTGGTCGCCGTCCGTCATCCCGATGCGCATGCGTCGCGTCGAGGCCACGCGCGGCGCCAGCGAGAAGCCGCCGCACAAGGACTGGGATTTCACGGCGAACCTCGAAGAGGGACAAGACCCGGACGAGTACCAGGCGGATTGCGACGCCCGGGCCGAGCGCCGGCGCGAGCAGCTCGTGATGGACGCGGTAAGGGACGACAGATGAAGGATCTCGTGGTCAAGGGTCGCGGTGCATTCATCAACGTCGCGCGCCTGCGTGCACTCGCCTTCGCCGACAACGACAAGACCGACAACGAGCGCGCGTTGCGGGTGGCCTTGCAGGACGCACTCGTGCTCGCCCTTCTGTACAAGGAGGGCGTTGCGGAGGAATCGGAACTCGAATGAAGTTCCACATCGCGCTCACCACCCTCGCGTGCCTCGCGTGCGCCGAGCTGCCGTTCACCGTGCGCTGCCCCGAGCGGTGCCCGCGCAACTTCGTGCTCGGGGCCTGGTCTAGCTCGCAGCGGCACTGCCGCGATGCCGGGATGATCACCTCTCGCAACTACGCCAAGGTCATGCACGCGGAGATTTCCGCGATCTGCGCGCGCCCCGAGTGCCGCGTGCACGTGGCGACCGGCGACCCTGGCAACGGCAGCGTGTACCTCGGCTTCATCGCCGGCGAGCCGACGGAGCACGTCGTCTACTACTGCTTCGTCAAGGACATCTACCGCCGGCGCGGCGTCGCGCGGGCGCTCTTCGCCGAGCTCGGCGTCGACCCGCGCTCGCGATTCGCGTACCCGAGCCAGACGCGGACCGCGAAGATGCTCCAGGTGAAGTTTCCGCTCGCAGTACATGACCAGGCAGTGGCGCGCTATCCCAAAGAGGAGCGCCACAGGAGATACGCAGCATGAACGACACCGACACGAAGCCCGCCGCGAAGCCGCGCGCCAACCCGCTCGAGGAAGGCGCGATGCGCGTGCGCGTGCTGACGTTCCGCGCGAACGCTCCGATGCCTCAAGGGCTCGAAGAGCAGAACGTGATGCGGATGGTCGCGGACATGCCGCGCCCCGACAAGCCGCGGTACCGGATCATGTACCTGCCGCGCATCGACAAGTACCTCGTGCGCGCGTACAAGCCGGATTCGCGCGCGATCGCCAACGAGCCGACGTCGGCGCCGACGCACACGTTCATGATCCCGGGCGACTGGGCGATCGCGGAGTTCGCCGAGCCGTGAGCCACGAACGCATCGGAGACCGCATCTACCTCGACGCGATAGACGTCGAAGTGGACCACCGTGGACACGGCAGCCACCAGGCGTCGGTGCACCGCGGCGCCCCCGCCGACCTCGTGCGCGAGCTGTGGTCAAAGTTGACCGACGGCGAGCGTCTCGACCTCGTCACCGACACGTGCCGCGGGTGCGGGACGCTGGACCCGAAGTGCCAGTGCTGGAACGACGAATGAGCCCGCCGACGAACCGCAGCCCGAGCCTGGGCGACATCGCCCAGGATGCGCTCGTCGAGTACTGCGCGTGCCGATGGGGTCGTGAAGGCATCATCGACCGCGTGCAGGCGGGTCTAATCGATGCCACCCAGGCGTCGCGCATGCTCGCCATGCTGGCCCGGAGGGGACGATGAGCATCACCATCGCGCAGATCGCGCTCCCCAACGAGCGCCAGGCGACCGTCGAGATCCGCGGGCCCGGCACCATCCGCTACGTCGCGATGGGAGCGGTGAAGTCGGGGCTCGTGGACCTGCCCGGCGCGCGCAGCTCGCGCATGATGGAGCACGTCGTGCTGTTCGCGGAGGTCGACCCGAAGGCGCCGCCGCAACGCCGGACGTTCCTGTGCCTGACGCCCGGCATCGAGTTCGAGCCCAACCCCGGCGTGCGCATGGAGTGGTGCGGCATCGCGTTCTCGCAGGGCGGCTCGGTCGTGTTCGTGTACGAGCTCGTCATCCCGGCCGAGGCCGCGCCTCGGTTCAATGCGCCGCCACCGGTGCCACCCGAAGTCTGGCGCGAGCGCGATCGGATGCTCGGCGGCGCGCCGAACGACACCGGTGAGCAACATCGCGTGCCGCCGCACGAGTTCGAGGCCTACGACGTCCCGTCGAAGCCGCTCCTCTCCGAGTACTGTCAGCATTGCGCGGCGCCGCGTACCGCACACGCCGTCGCTGTCGACGAAACCCGTAGCCGGCTGGAGTCGCCCGTGCTCGACGAGTGACCCGCGGCGCGGCCAAGAAGCCGCACGACCGCAGCAAGGCCGACAAGCGCATCGGCCGCGCCGCACCGCCCGATGACCCGTGGGCGGCGCGCATCCGCGAGGCCATCCTCGGTGACGCGCACCCGTCGCAGGCCGACGCGATGCTCGATCCGTCGCGTCGCATCTCGATCCTCACCGGCCGCGGCGGCGGCAAGACCACGACCTACAAGGGCCGCTACCTGATCGAGATGACAGCCACGACGAAGGGCAAGTTCATCTACGCGTGCCCGACGCTCGGCATGGCCATCGACCTGCTGTGGGAGCCGCTCAAGCAGACGTGCGAGCAGCTCGGGATCATGGACGAGTGCGAGTGGAAGGAGGCGCCGCGCGAGGGCGGCAAGATCCTCACGATCAAGCGCACCGGGTCGCGGCTCAAGCTGTTCGGCGCCGACGACAAGAAGCAGATCAACCTATGCCGCGGCCAGCCGTTCAACGGCGTTGGCTGTGACGAGGTCGCGTTCTGGCCGTCGGTGCAGCTCGTCAACAACTTCGTCGAGAAGGTCATCGAGCCTCGCATCGGTGAGCGCGATGGCTGGATCGGCCTCGCGAGCACGCCCGGCCACGAGCTCCGCGGCCTGTTCTACGACGCCACGCGCGACAGCTCGCCGACGCACCGCCCCTACAGTGAGCGCGACGAAGAGCAGTACGCCGACTGGGCGCCCGAGTGCTGGTCCTCCCACGGATGGAGCCTGCGCGACGTCGTGAAACTCCCCGACGCGGCCCGGCGCTACCCGGCGCTCGTCGCGCTGCGCGAGTCGCACCTCAAGATCAAGAAGGCCAAGGGTTGGAGCGACGAAAACCCGACGTGGATGCGCGAGTACGAGGGCCGGTGGTCGGCGGACGGCACCACGATGGTGTTCCGATTCGACGCCGCGAGGAACCTTTGGAAACCGCAGGGTGACCAGCAGCTCGATGGGCTCGCGCTGCTCAAGGCCGCGCTCGCGATGCTCTCCGCCGAGGCCGCATGAAGAAGCTCGAGTGGCACTTCGTGCTCGCGGTGGACAAGGGCTCGCCGCGAGCTGCCAAGGAGGACGCGCACGGCGAGAAGAAGCGCGATGGCGATCCGTACGCGGTGAACGTGTTCGCGTTCGCGCCAGCTGACCACGCGCAGCGCGTCTTTCATGTCTACTGCTTCGAGCGCACCGGGCTCTACGCGCGTCTCATCGCGCAACTCCTGCTCGGCGCCGACGATAAGGCGCCCACCGGGTGCAAACCGCACGACAAGCCGGGCGGCGTGTTCGGTGCGATCGGGTGGCCCGACGGCATGGTGCTCGACGGCGACCAGGCGCTGATCGAGGAGCTCGCGAACGTCTACGGGCTCCGGTTCGAGAAGCCTGAGAAGCGGCCGGACTACAAAGCGGGCGCGATCGAGCTTTGCAACGGCGATCTCGTCGACGGCCGAATCAAGATCATCGAGGACAGCCCGCTGCATCGCCAGATCACCGGGCTGCAATGGGCCGAGCAGGACAGCGGCGCGCTCAAAGAGGATCCGTCGCAGCCCAACAACTCCACCGACTGTTTGATCTACGCCAGAAAAAAGATCGCTGCGCTGTTCGAAGCCGGCGTGGTCGCCCGCGACGACGACGGAGGTAGCAGCGGCGGCGCCGCGGCGGCGACGTACGACGACCCGATGGGACTCGATGACGGTGGTGGCGATCCGTTCGCGCTGCTGCCGATGGACGACTTCGACGACTTCGAAGGGAGATTCTGATGCCCCCGACCCTCTTTGATATCGACAGCATCGTCACGGCCGTTCTCGTGCGCGCGAAGGAGCTCCGCGAGGCCGGCGTGACCCGATTCGCCCTCGGCGAGCTCGCGGTCGACCTCGCGCCGTACGAGCCCGACATCGACGACTCACCCGCCGCCGAGCAGACGACGCCGAGCAAGAAGGCGTCGATCTGGAATGACCACGACCTGTACGGCCGGCCCGAGGACGCCCCGATCCCCGGGCTTCGCAAGAACGAGGAGTAGCCATGCGCAGCGCGAACTACCAGAACACCCCGTGGTGGCATGCCGAGAAGGGCATGGTCCATCGAGCCGCGTTCGAGACCGCGCGGCGCATCGAGAACGAGAACGGCGACGTGTTCGACCGCTTCGTGAAGCTCGAGAGCCTGTACGACCCGAACACGCCGGATGACGACGGCA
>WUUC01065354.1_pt1 | contig 15650 bp, 11 predicted proteins | sample 6278441 | NCBI WGS metagenome assembly WUUC01 (sample SAMN13675441, study PRJNA597444) | soil metagenome | isolation source: soil | place: USA: Washington | collected 2017-10
GGCCGAGGGGCACGCTCCTGGCGAGTTTGCAAGGCTGCTGGCCGACCTGTCGGGTCGCTGACCCTGACGTAGCAAGCCAGTCCCGCAGGCGTTGGGTAAGCCGTACCCCAGCCAACATGGAGTCTTCCCCGGACTCGGTGGCTACCTCGTTCCGCCGCGGAGGCGGTGGACGGGTGGCGTTCGACCTCGCCGCTTCCGCAAGAGCTCGCGCTCAAGCGGGTGGAATCCTCGACAACCGAGACCGCCGTTTCGAGCCCGACTACGCGGACGAACCCCGCTAACTCACCGGACGTCTTCTTGAGGGGGAAGCCGAACTAAAGCTCCACCGACGCGATGCCGAGGACTGGGGCGTGAAACGTCCCGAACAGACGGCGCCCGAGCACGTCGTGACCGGTATGGGACGACGTTCGATCGTCGCCGCCGAGCACGGCCGCGGAAGGAGGGGTCGATGAAGTCCGCGAAGCTTGCCGCGATTGCTCTCGTCAGTGTGCTCGCACTCCTTGGGGTGCCAGCCACGGCCGCTTCGCAGACGTGCTTCGGACACGAAGCGACGATCGTCGGCACGAACGGAGACGACTACCTCGTCGGTACCGCGGCCAGGGACATCATCGTCGCCGGGCGAGGGCACGATCGCCTTCGCGCGCGCCGAGGCAACGACCTGGTGTGCGGCGGTCCGGGCCGAGACAGGCTCTACGGCGGCGCAGGACGTGACCGTCTGCGTGGCGACCACGGCGACGACCTGCTGCGCGCTGGCCGGGGAGACGACGTCATGGACGACGATGCCGCCGCCTACGCCGATCGGTTCCTCGGGGGACGGGGCTGGGACCTCGTGAGCTGGCAGGGAAGACGTACAGTCGTCGCCAACCTCGCGCGCGGGCTCGCGCACGGACACGGTAGAGACGTTCTGCGCGGCATCGAGAGCCTCGTCGGCACGCGCGGGCGGGACACGCTGATCGGCACGGCGGGACGGAACACCCTCAAGGGGATGGCAGGGAACGACCGCATCGAAGGTCGCGGCGGCCGAGATTCTCTCGATGGCGGCGCAGGGACTGACCTCCTCGACGGCGGCGCGGGCGCGGACACGTGCAGGCTCGGGGAAAGCGTTCGCAACTGCGAACCTGCCGCGTTCGACTGGGAAAGCGCAGCCTGGGACGACTCCCACAAGGGCCAGCCGCTCGACGTCAAGGGCTTTAGGAAGACGTTCGAGGACAACTTCGACTCAGTCGCCAGCATCACGGACGGCGCCACCGGCTCAGGGCCGTGGTACGCGCCGGCCCGCCCCGATACGTCTCTGGCGCACTTCCTCAGCCCGTTGGAGACGCCGGTGACGTTCTCCATCGACACGCCTGGCGTGCTCACGATCACGATGCAGAGGGTGGGTACGTCGTGGTTCTCGGGCCACATCCAGACGGTGAACAACGTGGGCCACGGATTCTCGCAGCGCTACGGCTACTTCGAGGCGAAGATGGCCTTCCAGAAGGCCGTCTCCTGGCCCGCGTTCTGGCTCTACACCCCCAAGCCCTACGAGGGCCCGGGTCAGTCACGCGCCGAGATCGACGTCATCGAGGCATACGGCGACAACGACTACGACGGCTACCACATGGCCGTTCATCGTCACTCTCTCGACGGGGGCGTCCACAAGGGGAACTACTCCGGCCTCTCGTCATCGAAGAACACGGCCATCTGGGGTTGGAACGACATGTTCGACGGTTCGTTTCATCGCTACGGCTGCCTCGTGACGCCGACCTGGATAACCATCTACCTGGACGGCAAGGAGGTGTCACGCTTCCCGACTTACCCGGAAGCGAAGCGTCCGCTCTTCATGCGCATCACGCTCGCGATGCAGGACGAGTTCGTGGCGAAGGCGACCAGCCCGACGCGCCTACGGGTGGATTACGTCCGCGCCTACGCGCTGCCCTAGCAGTTCTCCCCAGCGCGGAGCGGAGCCGTCGGCGGGGACGCAGTCTCACGCACTCAGTCCGCCTGGATGTTCTGCGATCTCGTGGAACTCGGCGACGTACGCGCTCCCTCGGGTGCCGGCCGAGGGGCAGGCACCTGGCGACTTCACGAGGATGCTGGCCACTCTTTCAGCCCGCTGACCAAGAAACTGTCCGGAGCACTAGCCGTCGGGAGCGACGTCCTCCCACGTGACGAACTCAGGATGACGCGCGGTGTCAGCCTTCTCGCCGCACATCACCACGCGATGGGGCGGCGTCCGCCACGGCTGTCAGCATCGTGCTAATCAACGTGCAATTCATCGTCGCCGTCGCTGAGAAGCTGCGAATCCGGCCAACGATCTTCGGGATCTGCCTGCCGAGGGTCGCGTGAACGTCACACCCGACTTCTTCTTCGTCGGCTGCCAAGTCGAGGCTGACGCGTGAAGGTCTTGGTTACCGGCGGAGCCGGCTTCATCGGCTCGAACCTCGTTCGACATCTCGTCGAGCGCGGCGACGACGTACGCGTGCTCGACAACTTCTCCACCGGGAGTCGCGGCAACCTGGAGCGACTCGATATCGAGATTGTTGAAGGCGAGTTGCGCAGCTATGAGCGCGTCCACAACGCGGTTCGCGGTACCGAGATCGTTTTCCACCTCGGGGCGCTCGGGTCGGTGCCGCGCTCGGTCCAGGACCCGCTCACGTCCAATGCTGTCAACGTCGAGGGGACGTTGAATACCCTGCTAGCCGCACGTGACGAGGGAGTTCGGCGCGTCGTCTTCTCGTCCTCGTCGTCGGTCTACGGCTCGACTCCCGAGCTGCCAGCCAAAGAATCGCTCGCGACCCACCCGCTCTCGCCTTATGGCGTCGCCAAGCTGGCGGCAGAGCGCTACTGCGCCAGCTTCAGCCGCGTCTACGACTCGCTCGAGATTGTCGTCCTCCGCTACTTCAACGTCTTCGGCCCATGGCAGAGCCCGAGGTCACAGTACGCGGCAGTGGTGCCCCTCTTTATCACCGCGATCGCTGCCGGAGAGCCTGTGAGCATCTTCGGTGACGGCAAGCAGTCGCGCGACTTCACCTATGTCACGAACGTGATCGACGCAACGGTTCTCGCGGCGGAGGCCAACGGTGCGAATGGCCGCATTTTCAACGTCGGGGCGAGCTCCCCCGCGAGCGTCAACGACGTTGCGGATGCGATCGGCCGAATCCTCGGCCAGCCCGTCGAGCGCCGCTTCGCGCCGCCTCGCCCCGGCGACATTCGCGACTCGTGGGCGGACGTGACGGCCGCGAAGGAGACGCTCGGCTACGAGCCGACCGTCGACCTTGAGGAAGGCTTGCGCCGAACGATCGTACACCTTGCCGGCGCCTGACTCTATCAAGGCGCTGCGTGTGATCACAGCACCATCGGACGAGCAGCGTCCGTAGCTATCAGTCGTCGGGGCTCGGGGACATACGGTCGCCGTTCGCGCAGCACGAAGAGAGCCATCCGCACCACGTTGAGCATTTCGCGTGACATCGCCGCCCAATGCCGCCGGTATCCCCTGGCTACCACGTCCTGGCCTGCGACCGGATCGGTGCGCGTCACGCGCAGGTAGACTCGCAATCCTCCAGCGCGGTCTTGCGTCGGATCGAAGCCTTCGTCTCCTCGAGGATTACCTCACTCCGAACGCTCACGCCGATAATTCCTGTGCCCTCAAAGACCCCAAACGGGCGAACAGCGATGAGCGTTTGGGACGCTGCGTGACACGCTCCACGTGGAACACACCAGCGCAGCGAGACACCCATACTCGCGATCGCGAATGCAGCCTCTTCTAGAACTGGGCATGCATGTGGCACCACGCGCCGTAACTCCTCAGGCGCGAGACCGCCGCGCCTGCACACGCCGACCCCGTTGGTCAACGCGGTAGGCTACCGGCCGCCGTATAACCGAGCCGCGCGGCTGCGCTTCCCGCGAGATCCCATATAGCTCGTCGTTGGATATCGGTCAACCGGTCTGTTTCCCCGCGTAGAACCGACGCGTCGATTTGCCGGGAGGCGTCTTCTGGGCCGATACGGATGAACTCCTTGTCCTCGACGCCTACGTCAGCCATGCGATCCGTGCCATAGGGCTTGACCTTGAATTCGAACTTGCCGTCCTCGGACCATCGCACGCCAAGAGATCGATACAGGCCGTCGCAAGTCTCTATTGGCCGGGTGACGACGTCCTCGAAGCGCACAGTGATTTCCCCCGACTCGGCCTGCTGTGCCATCATGCGCGCAACGTCGTCGTACCACCGACAAGCCTCCTCGAGGCTCAGGCCGCTTCGCATCAGACTCTCGCACTGGCCATAGGGGTGTCGCGTGAGGTTGACGAACGTGGCTCGCTCAAAAGATGCGCCGATCATCTGCGCAAACACAATGTGATAATCCATGAGTTTGACGACGAGACTCCGCGCGTCCGTTTTTGTGGTTACGTCGTTCGGCCTTTGCATTTCGAGCGTTTTCCTGAGCGCGTAGCGCCGCAACGGCTCAAACGATTGAATCCCAAGTGAACGAAATGCCAGAGGCACGCCTTTGCGCAAGGTCTTCCTCGATCCGAAAACACCTACATGCCATTCCTCACTGGTCATGATCACGTCCGGCGAGGAGCCGACCATGCGCCAGACTATTCCCGATCCCCCCCGGCCGTAACAGTTGAGGACAATGATCCTGCCAGTGGCCGTCCGAGACCTGAGCGCCGGGGCTCGACTTTGTGGGCGTCTGGCGAGAGCCACGAGTGGAGAACGGTCGCGCACCTGATCAGGAAGATGCCGGGCGTGTCGGCGACAACCGTAGGCGGGCGAGCAAAGACGACCGCTTGAGCCGCGCCCACGACACGTGCCACGGAAAACACAGGAGAGCGCCAAGATACCATAGCCGCCATTGCCAGTGGCGTCCGAGGTAAAAGCGAGCATGCATATAACACCATGCCCCGACGTATGACTTTCTTTCCTTGAGATAACGCTCGTATTTCTTGACGAGCAGGAGGCGATATCGAAGCTCAACCTTGCCCGCCTTGTCAGCGGTTTCTGTCATGTGTTGTACGATGAGCGGCGCATCAACGCTGATGAAGTGGGCTTCTGCAAACGCCGCGCGAATTGCCAAATCGCAATCGGATGCTCGGCGGAAGCGGCCGTCGAATCCGCCGAGGCTGCGTAACGCCTCCACCTTTGCCATAAGTGTGCCGCTTCCTACTCTGCCCCAGCTCTGGCCGTCGTCCTTCACCAGGCCCAACAAATGATCGGCAACGATGGACCCGGACGGCTCTGGAGGCGTTCGGCCGATGCCATGATGCTGAAATGCGGGCGTTTCCGCACCGACCGGCACCACGCCCCGACCGGAGTAGCAAAGGACGATCGCGCCCGGATGCGCGGCCTCGTACTCGATGATGCGCGCGTATTGTCTTTCCAACCTCCGGGGTGCGCTCTCGTCGTCGTCTCCCAAGAAAGCGATGAACTCACCACGCGCTTCTGCCACCAGTGTGTTGGCCGCCTCGGAAAAGCCACGATTCCTTTCGTGCCAAATGACTCGAATCTCCGGTTGCGTACGCTCCAGCTCTTGAAGAATCCTCCGTGATCTATCCGTGGAGGCGTCGTCCACTATCAAAATTTCGCGTCGCGGCCATGACTGGCTCAGTACGCTTGCTACGGCCCGGCGGATCGTATCCTCAGCGTTGAAGCAGGCGATTCCCACGGTCACAAGCGGAGTCACACCGGCGTTCTCGCTTATACCCCGCATTAGCCGCTTCCCAGCTGTATGCGCCTCATAAACCGTCGCAGCGTATGTTTCGCTCCGAATGCTTTCAAACCGTCGAGTAGAACACCGGCGCTCGGCACGTACTTCCGAAGGAAGCCGGCGAATCTCAGAGTGAGACGCTCGAACCGAAACGCCACGCGCCTGTTGATGGAATCGTACCTCAACTCGATCTCGTGCCTCCGCTCCTCGTCGAGGCCTGGATACGGACTCCAGTTCGCCTTCGCGGTCTTCGGATCAAACGGCGGGAAAGGAGGTACGTCAAACGATGCCTGCAGCGCTTCTATCTCCGGCTGGACGAGTCTCAAGAACTCAGCACGTTCATCGGGCGACATAAAATCTTGGTAGTAGTCAGGCTCCGTGTCGCGCAGTCCCAGCTGCTCGTCCACGAGGCGCAAGATTGTGCGCTCCATATCTCTCTCCTTGTAGCTTGCAGATCTATTTCTCAACCTCTTGAACTCGAGAACGTCGCGACTCACCCGTTCATTGCCGGCGTTTTCGAGGTGCACGAAGTCGGTGAGGTCGTCAATGTTTAGAACATTCATCATAAAGTCGCCGACAATATCGGCTCCGACACGCTCATACGACCTGACGAGACAGTTCTCTTTTCCGAACACATCAGACCACGACCGCATATTCTGGTTATAGAGCAACGCAGGTCTTATGATGGGCAGAAAGTCCTCAAAGGTGCCGTCGAACATCATGCCTCTCTTGACGTGTTGACTGTAGAACGATTCTGCGTATCGGTCCGGCCGGCGGAAATAGCACACAATTTGACGGTTTTCTATGCCTTTCGGTATGAGCGATTGCAATGTTTCAATCAGGGCGTGATCACGCTCGACCCCATTGACGCAGACCTCTCTCCGCATGTTTGCGTCCACAACGCTCATAAGAGAGAACCTCTCGGCCGAGACAAGAAGCGTGTCCGCGCCACGGCGCCGAGCTAAGTCCACGTGCTTCGCGAAGAAACCATGCACTGCGCGACTCTTGCCCAGGCTCAGCGCAGCAGCGACCCGACTGGCCTCCCGTAGCCCATGCGAGGGCGTCGCATAATGAAACCCGCGCGTGGCCAAGGCCTCTCGATTCGCGTGCAAGAACTGCTGCAGCGCAGTCGTGCCGGTCTTAGGAGTGCCAATGTGGAGAAGAAGTTTCATCCCCCTCCTTTATGGGATCTATGAAACGCAAGGACGCCACCTGTGCCGAGAACGCGCTCCTGGTTGAAGAAGACGAAGGCCAGAGATGAGGATAAGAGCAAAAGAAGCGTCAGAATTACCATCGCCGGACCCGGTAACTCGGGCAAGAGCTCTCTCACCGCGAGACAGAGGCCGCCCGCTGCTACGGTGATCAAAAGGGGGTGAAAGTGCGCCGCAGCAACGGTCCGCAGCGGCAGGTCGATCGCGTACTTCACGATGATGAGCATGATCCCGAGCATCAAGGCCATCACGGCCCCGATCACCGCGCAGATTGCTGTGAGACCACGGGGCGCTATCCACCAGATTCCGGCTATGAGTATCGCCGCTCGGCAGATGTGAGCCGCCGTTATCCAGTAAGGACGTCCAAGCGCCTGAAAGAGGGCGGCACAGTTGCGCCAGGCGAGTGTGAAGTACAGTGTCGCGGACAGGATCGCGAATGGCTCGGCGGCCATGTGCCACTTATTTCCGAGCAGGAGGTCGACGAGCTCTTTTGCGAAGATGACGCAAAAGGCGCTGATAGGTAGCGTCAACAGCGCGAGTACGGAAAACGACTTCAAGAGCGCGTTCCGAAGTCTTTCATTGTCTTGCTGCACCTTGGCCATTGCCGGGAAGACCGAAAGACGAGCGATATTTGCGAACAGCGTCGCTGCCGTGCTCGCGAAAAACGACGCTCGAGTGTAGAGACCCAATGTTGCCGTACCGAGAACGCGGCCGATGATGAATCTGTCGGCGTTGTACGCGAGATAGGAAAAGGGTTGATTGATCGTGAACCCAAGGCTCAATCGCCAGAGGTCGGAAAAAGCACGGCGCGAGAAGCGCGGCCAGACGAGGAGCTTCCGCGCCGCGAAGCCCAGCGCGGCCGCGCTCACGACGATGTCGACCGCCTGCATGGCGACGAGCGACCAGTATCCGAATCCGTACCAAGCCAGCGGGATCGCCACGAGAAAGTTTGAGATCGTGAAGCTGAAAAGCGGACGCGTCGCCACCCTCTTGAGCTGCAGGTTGCGGGCGAGCAGCGCCTCGCAGAGCGTGCTGAACGCTCCGAACGGCGTCAGCCAGGCGAGGACCTTCAGGATCTGCGTGAGTTCCGGGATCTGCAGGAGCTCCGCGATCAGAGGCGCGGTGAACCACATTCCCACCGCCGCGAGCCCCGCCATGAAGAGGGCTGAGGAGAAAGCGGTCGCCACGTGGTCGGTTCGCACTTCCTTGCGCTGAACCAGCGTCGGCGCGAGCCCCATTCCGTAGATCATCGCCGCGAAGTCCATGGCGATCAGGGCGCCTGCGACGACCCCGTACTCGTGCGGGGTCAGGAGCCGGGCCAGGATGGCGACCGAGACGACGCGCAAGCCGAGCCGGGCGACGGACGCGCCGCCGATCCAGGCGGCTCCTTTTAGAGTGCTCGTCGTCAGGCTTTCGCGCATCCGCTCGCTTCGATGAGGTTGCGGTACAGGGTCAAATGCCGCTCGACAACCGTCTCGAGCGAGAAGTGGGCGCCCATGGCCGCACACGCTGCCTCGCCCATGGCGCGGCGAGAATCTGCCGTCATGGAGAGCGCCTCGCCGAGCCGAGCCGCGAGCTCCGCCTCGTCTCCGGGTGGAAAGAGAAAGCCCGAGACATCTTCTTCAACCACGTCGGCGACACCACTCACTCGCGAAACCACTGGGATCACGCCATGGCTCATCGCTTCCAGCAGTGCGTTTGACATGCCCTCCCACACGGAGGTAGAGACGTAGACGTCTGCCTCTCTGAGATACGGTGTCACGTCCGTCACCGCACCTGGAAACGCGATGCGCTTTTCCTGGGCGAGACTCCCGCTGAGCGCCTGCAGCTGCGAAAGGCAGGGCCCGTCACCCAGAACCGTTAGACGGGCAGGCGCATCCGCCGGCAGTGCGGCGAACGCGCGGATCGTCTGGTCCACTGCCTTCTCGGGCTCGAGGCGGCCCATCGACAAGAAATGGACGACGCCGTTCCGCGTCGGGGCAGCGAGGTCCCTCGGGATCTCGACGCCGTTGGGAATGGCATGGACGCGCTCGCGCGGCACGCCCCAGCGCATGAGATCCGCCTCGATCTGCTGACCCGTCGCCACCCAAGCGGCCGTGTTGCTCGCGATGGCGCGGGCAAAGAATGAGCCGAGCAGCCGCTTGCGCTGAACGACCGAGAGGTCGAAATGATCCTCGCCGCCGCCCCCTGGCTTGACGAGCACGGGCTTGCCGAACCAGTTTCCCGCCATCGCGGCCGGAAACGCATGCAGCCGCCCATGGATGACGTGAACCACGTCATAGGCACGTCTGTGGCGCCACAGCCACGCGGAGACGCAGAGACACCACAACAGGAACGAGTCCAGATGCCGACCGCCAAGATTCGGAGGCTCACGCAGGATGAAGCGGCGTACGACGACAGGACCTTCCTGTTCTCGCGCCGGCGTTCTGCCCACGAGGCGTGGCGCAAGCAGCGTCACGGCGGCTCCGCGCCGGGCGAGCGCTTGCGCCAACCGTCGTGTCTGTTGTGCGGCGCCGCCGAAGCTCTCGGGGTGATACGCGGGCAAGACCATCACGATTCGCGGGACGCCAGTACCGGGGAGAGCGTTGGCGGTCATGCCGATGAGAGCGCCTTCGCCACCTGGCGCCGGGCTGCCAGGACGTCGTAGTTCCGGAGCATGTCTTCGCGTGCCTGCTTGCCCAGGCGTTCGCGCAAACGAAGATCACCAACAAGACGGAGAATCGCGGTAGACGCAGTCTCCGCCGTAGGTGCAGAAAGCTTCACCATGTTCTGGTCGTCGCGACCGTAGTCGCGAACGCCGCCAACCTCGGCCGCAATCACCGGTAAACCCGCGAGCATCGCCTCGGCCACGACGATGCAGAAGCCTTCAGCCTCGGAGAGATTGAGGAAGATGTCGGCTTCGATCGCCTGTGTCAACCAGTCGGCGCGGTAGCCATGGAGGGTTACGTGATCCCGGAGGCCCCGATCGACGAGAAGAGTCTCGATCGCCTGCCTTTCTGGGCCGTCGCCGTAGAGGTCGAGCGTGACGTCGACGTCGTGTCCGCGGAGCAGGACCATCGCCTCGACCAAAAGCCCTAAATTCTTGCCCGCCACGAGCCTTCCGGCCGCTGCGAGACGGACTCCGGATCTCAATCGATAGCCAGTCTTGAAGGGGGCGTTTCCCGCCGCCACAAAGAGAGGGATCACGTGGCCTTCGCGACGGCGAGGAAGGAAGTAGCGTCGCGTGTTCTCGAGCGTCTCTGCGGAATCGGCCCACACCTCGTCGACACGTCTGGACAGCAGGCGCAGGAGCGGGCCGTACAGACCCTGGAGCCGGCGTGCTCGGTAATCCGATGTGTGCTCGAAGGCCACACAGGTCAGACACGGCATCAGCATCGCGGCTGACCGACCCACAACATTCGCCTGCTTCAGCGAAAGCACCATTTTCTGCGGCCGGAACCAGAACGAAGTGCGCAGAATGCTGAAGAACCCGACCAAGCAGGCCCAGAGCGTCAACGTGTCGCCGTTCGTGGCGAATTGAACCCTTTTTCCGAGCCTGGCGGTGATCAAGTCAGCGAGATCGCCTCGGCCGCGGCAGAGTGCAAGAACCCTTAGGTCGTGATCCTCGAACGCCCCGTTCTCGACCAGCGTCAACAGTCCATGCTCGGCGCCTCCCTGGTCGAACCCATTCAGCACGTAGAGAATTCGCATACGGCGTGTCTCACGAGGATGGTGGTGCGGAATGCCACGACTGCCGCAGGGCATGCCACGGCCTCTTGATCGCCTCGTAGCAGGGCCGTACGACAGAGGCTGGCGCGAGTAGGAGGACGAGGTTGGCCCAGGCGCGCCAATAGAGCGGGGCGAGGCGGATCGCGCAGAGGTGGTGATGCAGCGCCTTGCGCCATTCGCCCCTCATCGCACAGTCGACGCTGACCTTTGCGTGGATCCGACCCATTCGGCGGCCCGCAAGTGACCTGAGCTCGGAATGGCGTGAAGCGAACTGCTGCGTTACCCGAGCGGCGTTCGGTAGCACAGCGTCGAGCCTCGCCGTGATTTGGCCGGGATGGCGACGCTTGAAGGTGAAAGCGCCCGGCACGTGACAAAGCCGCCAACTTGTGGCGACCCGCAGGCAGAACTCTGTGTCCTGACCAATAAGGAGGGATTCATCGAAGAGGCCGACGTCGTCGAAAACCGAGCGGCGAACGACAAGCGTGGACGGCATGATCGGCCCGTTGTGCACGAAATAATCGCGAAGCTGGTGAGCGCTTTCGGGGTTGAATCGGCGCACCGTGATGACCCGGCCGTCCGCCGCGTCATCGCGGGAGAAATCGACGAAGTCGCCGTAGACGAGGCCAATGTTTGCGCCGCGTCGGAACGCGGGCAACTGGCGCTCAAGCTTCTGAGGCGCCCAGAAGTCGTCTCCATCAAGGATGGCGACGAACTCGCCGCTCGCTTCGCGCACCGCGCGATTGAGCGCGACGGGTGCCCCGAGCCCCGGCGTCTGGATGATCTTCAGTTTGTCGATCTCGTGATCCAGCCGCTCCAGGACGACCCGTGACCCATCGCGTGAGCCGTCATCGACGACGATGATCTCCTCAACAGAATCGAAGATCGTCTGGGCCTCCACACTACGTACGGCCTCCTCGATCGTGCGCTCCTCGTCGCGGCACCTCATGACGACCGACACGCTCAAGAGGCTCCTCCCGCGAGTTGAAAGGCCGGCTTGGGACGATTCGGCAGGCCCGATCGGAGAGGCATTGGCGTGCGCGCCTGCGCAAACGCCCCGCTCACCAGCTCCGGCAGGACGGAGATGATGATCACACCGATGAATGCCCGTGTTCCTGAGGCCTCTGTCCCGACAAAGAGCGCCAGGGGAATGAAGAGCAGGAGCGGCAGAACCCTCGCCTGCACCCTCGTCAGCCGGCCGCGATCGAGCGCGCCCCGTAGTACCCGCGAAAGCCTCACCCACGCGGCTGCCCATACCAGCGCGTACAGCGAGAAACCGACCAGGCCGTTCTCGGTCAAGATCCGCTGGAACTCGCCGTGGATCTCGAGGTGCAGTTCCTGCGGCGCATTCGGGTACGTGTCGCCGACGATCACTTCGTACTGGTTGGTGCCGACGCCGAAGAGCGGATGCTCGGCGAGCATCTGTCGAGAGACGTGCAGGGCGAAGGCACGCTGGACGTCGCTCGGCGTGTCGCCCGGCAGATACTCCCCAGTGGCGAGCACGTACTCGTAGTTGCCCGTACCGCCGGGCTCGACCAGCGTGCGGATCTGCTTCTGCAGGTACGGGTTCTCGACGACCGTTGAGAGCAGGAGCAATCCGACGAACGCCGTCGCGAGGGCCGGCGCGATCAGGGCGAGCCGGCCGCGCGCGAAGAGCAGCGCGGTCAGGATGAGGTAAATGACGAGCGCCTTGCGCTCGCCCGACATCACCAGCAGGGGCAGTATTCCGGCCCAGACGAAGTGAAGCGTGCGGCGCTTTTGCGCCTCGGCGAAGAGGATCCACCCGGCGAGGAGCAGAGGGAGGAAGACGAAGGCGAGACGGGCATCCGGGAGCTGCTTCCACCCGACCCAGTAGCCGTGGGCGATGTGCCAGACGATGGTTCCGGCTGCGATGGCCGCCATGCCGAGGAGCAGCCGGCGCGAGAGGCGCTTCAAGTCGAGGCGCGCCGCCTCCTGTGCCAGCAGGAAGGCGAACATCGTGACAACCAGCACCTGAAGCGCTTCGCGCGCGGTGTTCCGCGGCCCACCGACCACCGCCGACGCGACGTGCCACAGGAAAAACGGGAGCAGAAGCAGCAGCCCGACGGGAACGCGGACACCGCGCCGCGCTGCGATGAGCGGCCACCCGAGCACTCCCAGGGCGATCAAGAACTCGAAAGGACGCAGAAGGACGAGTTCCGTCTCCATCCGAATCGGCAGCATCAGGCTCAAGGCGGCGATCGACAGCAGCACGTTCATGACGTCACGGCCTCCCGCGTCCCCGGCAAGCGTTGCCGCGCTTGCTCGCGGATCACATCGGCGTAGACGGCCTCGAGGCGCTCGCCCATGCGCGCCGCGTCCCACTCCGAGAGCTCTGTCGTCGCCGCGCCGCGAGCGAGCCGGGCGCACCGCGCGGGGTCTTCCAGAAGCGCGACGACGGCATCGGCCAGGCCATCCAGATCGCCTGAACGAACGACGAGGCCGTTGACGTCGTGGCGCAGCACATCGTCGATGCAGGGCAGATCCGTCGCGATCACGGGCTTGCCGCCGGCGAGATACTGCATGAGGACGCGCGGGAGCCCCTCGCGCGCAGAGGCGAGCAGGCAGATATCCGCGAGCGCGATCAGCTGCTCGGGATGTTGATGGAAGCCGGTGAGAATGACGTTGCGCTCGATCCCGAGCGTCTCGACACGCGCGTCGATGGCGTTTCGGAGGCTGCCGTCCCCTGCGAAAACGAATCGGACTTCTGGGAAGCGGGCCACGATCCTCGGAAGCCGCTCCAGGAGTTCCAGATGCCGCTTGCGCGCCTCGAAGACGGCGAGCATCACCAGGACGGGCGGAGATGGGGCATCAGGCGCGAGCCGGAGCAGATCGCGCCAGTCTTCGGGCTGCCTCGCATCTCGGAAACGAGACAGATCGAAGCCTGATTCCACCACGTGGTGCCGCTCGGGTGCGCCGACGCCTGCCTCGACGCATAGATCGCGCGTGCCGGGACTGACGTCGATGAAGGCGTGCGTCAGCCCCTGCACTGCCCTCTCCGCCGCAAGGTACGCAACCGTCTCGAGTCGGCCGACATTGACGAAGGGCACGATGTGCACGCCGTGAACGACGACGGGCACCCTCGCGGCGCGCGCCGCCAGACGCCCGAGGATGCCGGCCTTGCTGGTATGGGTGTGAACGACATCGGGTCTGAGGCGGCGGAAGGTCCGCACGAGGTCGCCAAGAGCCTTCATGTCGCCGAGGGGCGCGATCGGACGCACCAGGCTGGGCAGCTCGACGACCTTCACCCGCGCGTCCACCGAGGCCAGGATCTCCGGTCGCGTCTGAGCGCCGTGGATGAGGATGACGTCGTGCCCGGAGCGCACGGCCTGGTTGCAGGAGCTGACGGTGTTTTCATCCGCGCCGCCGTTTATGAGACGCGTGATGACATGTGCAATCCGCGGTGGCTGTTGCGCACTAAGCACGTCCAAGCGAGTCGCGGCAACCACTACAAACTGGTGGGACGTCGGCAGAGCGCCGGGATCGTCAGGGCCATCAGCCTGAGGTCGCCGATCAACGACCAGCGGGTGACGTAGAGGTAGTCGAGGCGGACCATCTCTGCGAACGGAATCTCGCTCCGGCCGAGCACCTGCCATGGACCGGTCACGCCGGGCTTGAGATTCAGCCGCTGACGCGCCCACCGTTCGACGTGTTGGTCCTCGTCCAGGATGAGCGGACGCGGGCCGACCAGGCTCATCTCCCCCACGAGGACGTTCAAGAGCTGCGGCAGCTCGTCCAGAGAGAAGCGCCGAAGAAGCCTGCCAACACGCGTGACCCGCGGATCGTCGACGATCTTGAACATCCGCGGATCGCCGCCTGGAGCGAGATGCCGGTTGAGGTGCGCGACCTCATGCTTCCGCTGGTCGGCGTCGGCGTGCATCGAGCGGAACTTGAAGATCTGGAAGGTGCGGCCGGCGGCGCCCACCCGGACCTGCCGGAAGAAGACGGGGCCCGGCGAGTCGACCTTGATCATCAGCGCGAGCAGTGCGAAGAGCGGCGCGAGGACGACCAGCGCGGGGGTCGTGAGGACAAGGTCGGTTGCCCGCTTCAGCAGGCGGGACGACCGCGAGAGCCGGAGCGGCGGCAGCCCGAGGAGCGGCAGACCCTCGACCGTGTGGATCTCGGTCCCCGGCCCGACGAACTCGAACAGCCGCGGCACGATGTCGATCTGGACGTCGAGATCCTCCACGGAGCGAAGCACCTCGAGCGTGTCCTCATGCGAATCGTTCGAAAAGGCGACGATCACGCGCTCGACATCGAGCAGGCGGACGATCGCCGGGAGTCGCCCAGCGTCGCCGAGCAGCGCCACGTGCTCGATGTCCTTTCGGCGCTCCTTCGGCTTGGCGTCGACGAAGCCGACGAGATTGATCCCGTACTCCGGATGGTTGAGGACCTTCTTTGCGACCAACTGGCCGACGTCGCCCGCACCGAGGATGACCGTGTTCTGGACGTAGGCCTCGTTCTGCCGCGCCAGCGCCCTTGCCCCGGCCCGCGCAACGCAGACGAACGCGATTGCGAGGCCCCAGAAGACGACGAGCTTCTGCGCGGACGGATGTGCGATGTCGCTCAGATACGTGACCACGCTTACGAGCCATGTGCAGACGGTGACCATGTGGAAGACGCCGCCGAAGTCGTCGGCGGTCGAGTGGTTGGCGCGCTCGTCGTCGCGGTCGTAGAGGCCGTAGAGCTTCGTGATGACGACCCACGCCGGAACCGTGAGCAAGAAGGCGAAGATCTCCACCCGCGGCGAGTAGGCGTCGGCGCTGTCGCGCGCCGGCGCCAGCCATTGGGCCAGCAGGAGGGCGCTCACGAGACCGACTACGTCGGCAGCGAGCAGCATCCGCCGCACGAGCCAGCCGCGCCGCTTGATGACGGCGGTGCGTCGCCGGCGGTCGAGAATCTGCAGCGTGCGCTCGTCGACCGTCGTTCGGAGCTCTTCATGGAGCTGCAGGCTCTGCAGCAGCGGCGTCTGATCCGTCACGCTCATCGGCCGCGTGGTCCACGGGGCTTCACGAGTACGGCGTTCAAG
>WUUC01174103.1_pt1 | contig 15650 bp, 13 predicted proteins | sample 6278441 | NCBI WGS metagenome assembly WUUC01 (sample SAMN13675441, study PRJNA597444) | soil metagenome | isolation source: soil | place: USA: Washington | collected 2017-10
ACGCAAAGCAAGCTCCGTATCCGCGTTTCCGTTACTTTTTAGCTTACGTTATTCCCAAACAGCTCCTAGGCCAAAATACCTCTGAGAAAATCTCAGATTCAAAGTGTACCCACTACCCGTCGGAATCGCAGGTTGACACCGGTGGAGCGATGTTTTGTTCTCCACCTCTTTTTCAAATGAGCACGACCGAACCCACCACCGAACGCAGCCTCACGCCCGAGGAGTTTCCCTTTACCGCTCCTCAGCTGATGAACCGCTACGTGACCGACACCGGCAAGATTTTGCCGCGCAAGTACACGGGCCTCTCGGCCAAGCAGCAGCGCGTTGTTACGAAGACGATCAAGCAGTCGCGTAACATGCTGCTCGCCCAATAAGCGGGAAGCCTGCGTCACCTTTTCAGGCCGGAGTTTTCTCCGGCCTTTTTTGTGCCCATGACCAAAGGATCGATCGCAGCGAAACGCCGGAAAACGGTGAAGGCAAAGGCGCGAATGTATCGCGGGACTGAGCGCAGTCTCGCGCAGTTGGCGCGTGTGCTGCGTGAGGGGGGAATCGTGGCGGTGCCGACCGAGACGGTTTATGGGCTGGCGGGCGATGCGTTGAATGCGGCGGCGTGCCGGAAGATTTTTAAGGCGAAAGGTCGACCGGCGAACGATCCGCTGATCGTGCATATCTGGGACATGGCGCAGCTCGATGAGCTGGCGGTACGAAATGATGCTGTGGAAAAAGTGGCGCGGGCGTTCTGGCCGGGGCCGTTGACGGTGGTGTTGCCGAAGAGGGCCGTGGTGCCGGATCTCGTAACGTCGGGACGGGCGAGCGTCGCGGTGCGGATGCCGAAGCACCGGTTGTTTTTGGAGTTATTGAAGCGATGCGGGCGTCCGCTGGCGGCGCCGAGTGCGAATCCGTTTGGGTACATCAGTCCGACGTCGGCCGCGCATGTGCGCGACAGTCTGGGCAGTAAGATCGGGCATATTTTAGACGGTGGCGACGCGGATATCGGGCTGGAGTCCACGATCCTGGATTTGCGCGATCCGAAGAAGCCGACGGTGCTGCGGCCGGGGGCGATCTCGGCCAAGGAGATTTCTCGGGTGCTCGGGCGGCGTGTGGGGGCGGCGCAGAAAACAAAGAAGACGACGGCGCGCGGTGAAAGAACGCGTGGAAAAGGGATGGCTTCGGGCGCGCTAGCTCCGGGGATGCTTTCGAAACATTATAGCCCGCGGACGACGATCACGCTACACCGACGACTGAGCGCGGCGATCGTAAAGACGCTGCCGGCGGATGAGGTGGCGGTGTTTTTATTCAAGCGGCCCGGAATGTCCGAGGCTGTAAACGTGTTCTGGCTATCGGAATGCGGAGATGTGCGGCGGGCGGCGCGCCGGTTGTTTGGGATGCTGCGCGCGCTTGATGGCGGGCAGTGGAAACGAATCCACGCGGAGCTCGCTCCGGGGGCCGATGGCTTCGCGCTGGCGATCAATGACCGGCTGATACGGGCGGCGGCGAAGTGGTAACGGCACGGACAAAGTCCCTTGCAAAATTCAAAAGCCAAAGGGGCAAACGCTAAAAGAGAGCGGAGGCAGGCGCCCCCGACGGGGCGGCGGCGATCATGGGAAGCGGCGTGCAATCAGAGAACGCGCTCGGGGTGCACGTTCCACTCGGTCACTTCAGGGGGGAGTTGGCGTCGTCTTTTTTGGACATGACGACGTAGTAGTCTTTGTAGGACCTATCGTAATACTGGCCGTAGTAGTAGCCCGAGACGTTCATGTTGAGGCCGTTGAGGACGGCGCCGAAATTGGGGACGTGCGAATCGAGGAGGCGGCGCGCGGCGTATTGGGCGGCGCGGCGGCGGACTTTGTTGAAGAAGACCGTGAAGATGGAGCCGTCGACCAGCGGAAGGATGATGAGGGCGTCGCTCACGGCGGCGATCGGAGGCGTGTCGATGAAGACGCGGTCGTAGCGTGTGCGCAGATCCGCGATCATCTGCTCGAAGCCGACGCTGTTGAGGACGTGAGTGGGATTTTTCGCGCGACCGCCGGCGGGAATAATGTCGAGGTTTGGATGGAGGCCGGTGACGACGACGTCTTCGACGCGAGTTTCGCCGCCGCATAGATCGATGACGCCGCGCTGATTGGCGATGCGGAAGGATTTGTGGATGTTGGGACGGCGGAGGTCGCAGTCGATGATGACGACTTTTTCGCCGTGGGCGGCGAAGGTGAGCGCGAGGTTGGTCGTGGTGAAGGATTTGCCCTCACCGGGGATCGTGCTCGTCACGAGGATGCACTTGGCGGCCTTGCTGGCGTCCTTCAGTCGAAGACTGGAATGCAACGTGAGGAAGGCTTCGCAGACCTGGCGGTCGGCGTGATTGGAGACGACCTGGGCTTTTTCGTGGGCGGCCATCTTGCGCACTTGGGGAATGATACCGAGGAGGTGAAGGCCCATGAGCCCTTCGATGTCGAAGGAGCTCTTCACGCGGTCGTCGATGAAGGCGACGAAGAAGGCGACTGCGAGACCGAGGCCGAGACCGCCGACCAGACCGAGACCGAGGTTGAGGAGGATGACGGGCTTGACGTAGTTTTCGGGCTGAGACGGGAAGGCGCGGTCGATGACGCGGGCGTTTTGAGTGTCGAGCGTGCTCGACATGGTGGTCTCACGCATGCGGCCCATGAGGTGCTGGAGGACCTGTTCCTCGATTTTCAATTCGCGATCGAGGCTTTCGTATTCGACGCCGGCGCGGTCGATGCCGAGCGATTGAGTTTCCTGTTCGAGGAGGCCGGAGCGGGCTTCATCGGCGTTACGAAGGGCGGATTGGTAATCGCCCTCGATGATGGAGGCGGCCTCGGCGGTGGCTTTGGCGAGTTCGGCATCGATTTGGGAAAGCGTGCGAGCGGCGTCGAGCATGCGCGGATGTTTCGCGCGGTAGCGTTCGCTGAGCTGGGCGACGATGACTTTTTGCTCGGCCTGCTGCTTCTTGAGTTCGCCGATGATGGGCTGAGCGGCGATGAAGGAGAGTTCGGTGAGATCGCGGCCGGCGGCGCGGAGCTCTTGGATTTGTTTCCAGCGGACCTCGGCGTCTTTGAATTTCGCGTTGGTCTGTGTGACGATGATGTTTCGCGCCTTGAGCGTTTCGGTGACCATGTCGCGGCGCTGATCGAGGGAAACCATCTTATGGCTCTCGCGGTAAGTCTGGAGGCGCGTGGCGAGCTCCTCGACTTTCTTGCGCTGGTCGTTGACGCGAGCGCGGAGCTCGTCGACCGCTTTCATGGATTCGTCGATGCGGACGCGGGAGTTGTACGCGATGAACTCGTCGACGAACATGTTGGCGATGTCCGCGGCGAGGATGCGGTCCGGGTGGCGATACTGGACCTCGATGATGAGGCTCATGCGCCGGGGAAGGACGCGGCGGTTTTTGAAGAGTACCTCGGCGGGAGTGAGTGGATCGCCGCGGCCGCCTTTGAGGTAGGGTGCCATGAACTGCGCGAGTTTTTCGCCGGTGAGCCTGTCGGAAACTTTTTGGATGATGGTCGCGCTCTCGAGGATCTGGACGATGGTGTTGAGGTCTTCGAGGGAGCGCACGTCGTTGTCGGTGACGGACTGGACCTTGAGGACGGTGGGGTCTCGGCGCAGGATCTGGATGAGCGAGCGCGACTGGTAGATTTTCGTCTGCGAAAGCGTGTAGACGAGAACCGAGGAGAAGATGACGAGGAAAACGACGAGGATATACCAGAGGCGTTCGCGCAGGATCAGGACGTAATCTTGGAAGTTGCGCTGCTGGGCGCCGTCGGGCGGTTGCGGATACGCGCCATAGCCGTAGGGCGATTCGGGAGGATGATCGGCGCCGCCGGGAGCGGGAGGGACGGAGGGATTCATGGGGCGGATCAGAGCACGCGCTCGGAGACGTAAACGGTGTCGCCGACCTGGAGGACCCATTTCTCGGCGGACGCGCCTTTGTTCATGAGCTGGTCGGCGTTGATCTCGAAAGTCTCGGTTGTGCCGTCGGATGAGGTGCGGGTGAGTTTCACGCGTTTGCGGTCGGCGAGGCGGTTGAAGCCGCCGGCACGGGTGATGGCGTCGATGAGGTTGAGTTTGCCTTCGTGGGGAAAGGAGACGGCGCCGGGCAAGTTGACGTTGCCGAGGACGTTGACGGTGCGTTTGGCGTATTCGACGACGACCAGGGTGATCTGCGGATTGACGAGGAAGTCGCGGTCGTAACGCTCGCGGATGATTTGCTCCGCCTGGCGGAGCGTTTTGTTGCGCAGGTCGACTTGTTCGATGAGCGGAAGGTTGATGGAGCCTTCCTGGGAAATGCGGACTTCGCGGAGGAGGTCGGGCTCTTGGAAGACCTGCATGCGCAGCAAGTCTTGCGGTTGGAGCCGGTAGTCGCCGCTGGGCTCCGCGGGGGCTGGCGCTGGAGGCTGCGCGCGAAGCGCAAGGAGAGCGAATCCGGCGAGCGGGAGGAGCCGGAGAAGTGTCAGGAATCGGAACATAGAAAAGCCGCGCGAAGTGTTCTTCGCGCGGCATGACAGGTCAAGAGGTGGCGGGATCAGAAGCGCAGGTCGGCAGAAAGGCTGATGACGCTGTTGTCGAAATCGGCGCTGCGCGCGCGTCCGCTGCTGTCGGTGAAGACGAGGTCGGAGTCGTTGGAGCGGTAGTTATAGCCGCCGCGAAGGGTGGCGTGTTCGCCTATGCGATAGGCGACACCGAGACGTCCTTCGATGTAGTCGTCGTTGCGACCGTTGAAGTACTCGATCTGCTGGTAGCTGAAACCGAGAGAGCCTTCCCACTGGGCGGAGAACTTGGTGGTGAGCGTGGGAGAAACGATAAAGGTTTTTTGCGAGATACCCTCGGCGCTCGTGGTGTAGTCGTTGGCGAGCGAGAGATCGAGGTGGGTCTTTTCGGTGGCTTGATACCTGAGGGAGGCTTCGGCGCCGACGCCGGTTTCATCGCCCCCGACTTCGGGCGAACGCTGGTTGAAGCCGACGCTGAAGAAACCGCTGATTTTTTCGGTGACAGGGAGGCGCGCGCCGACGTTGTAGTAGTAATCGGTGGAGTCGCCGGAGCGGGTGGCGAGCGAGGTTTTGCGATAGCGAAAGCCGGCACTGACATCGAGCTTTTCGGAAACGGCGTAGTAATAGTTAAACGGGATGGTGAGCGCTTCCTGATCGATGTAGTCGGACGAGTCGTAACCGATGTCGTTCCAACTCACGCCGAGACCGGTGGAGCTTTTGTCGGAAATGTTGATCTCGGAGTCGGCGCCGACGTCCAGGACATCGCGGCGGATCAGTGTAGAGCCGCGGACATCGCGGGTGCTTTGGTTGAGTTCACGATAAGCGGCATCAAGCGACAGTTTAAGTTTCGAATCGTCGTACGCGGTGACGAAAGCGGCGGAGAGGAGCTCGTCATCGAGGGCATCATTGTCGAGGTAGCGACTGAACGTCTCCACGACTTCGAGCGAGCCGGTGGTTTGCGAACCCTGGCCGAAGGCGAGTTGGAGGCCGGGGGCGATCTCGAAAATCGTGTCGTCGACCTCGCCGAGATCGTTGAGGAAAATATTGTCGTCGGTGCGAGCAGCGATGGCGCCGGTTAAGAAAAGTTCGGCGGATTCGCCGACTCGGGTGATCGCTGAAGCGGTGGAGCCAAGGAAGGCGAGGACGGCGATGCCGCAGGCGAGGTTCTTCATGTAGGCAGGGTGTATCGGTTGACTGAAGGTGATGCTGAGCGAACCGGATTAGCGCGAAGGGCTGACGATGATCGGCGGGCGCTGATGGGGAAAAGTGCCGGTGTCGTTGACCTTACGGCTGACGATCTCGGCGGACTCGGGGGCGGATTTGCCGGCGGCCTCCACAACCACGGATTTAGAATTGGGGACAACTTTGACGGCTGAGGACGCGATCGCGGTGACGATTTTCGATTTCACATCAGAAGGCGTATTGGCCGGCAGCGCATCGATTGCGGCTGACACGGTGGCGGCGGCGATTTTGGCGGAGGCCTGAGGATTGAGGCCGGCGGTGAGTTTGAGAAGTGCTTGCTCGACAACGGAGGAGGCGAGGGTCGGCGTGGTGGCCGCGGTGGCCTTCACGATTTCGGACACTTGGTCAGGAGCAGCCTCGAAAGCCGCCTTAAAGATATCGGAAGCGAGCGCCTGATTGGCGGCAGCGGCTTGCGCGGTGAGCGCGGGAGCGCTGGAAGGGTTGGCTTGAATCTGGGAGACGAGCGCATCGATCACGGGATCGGCGGCGCGGGAAAAAAGAGCGGACAAGCACAGGGTAAATGTAAGCAGGGCGACACGTGTTTTCATGGGCGTGAGTTTTGCAAAGGACCGACCGCGGACAGTAGAAAGGTTCGACCTATCAGTGTGAGCAAGGCCTATTTAAATCGAGCCTTGGTCTTTACCGCGTCCGTTTTTACCTGAATTTTGCCAAACGTTTTGCATGTCCTCTTCCCCTGAAAAATTCGATGCCGGTGCCTTGAAGCAAACGCATCGCGACCGGATGCGAGAGGCGCGTGGATGGGAGCGGATCGTGCCGATCTTTATCCAGCGTACTGAAGACGGGGGGCGCGAAGTGGTGATTTTCTGGCGTCGGCTCATCGTGAACGCGGCGATCGCTACGTTGGGCGCGGCGGTTTTGCTGACGTTCGCGGCGTGGGTTTACGTTCACTCTTATAAAGGCGTGAAGGACGTGACGTACCTCCATATCGCGCTGCCTTGGCGCTGGGATGAGTACCGTGTCATCCGTGGCGCTCACTATGTGGCGATGGCGAAGGAAATGATCACGACCGCGCAGTGGCGCGGAGCGTACCTTAACCTGCGCGTGGGTTTGCTCAAAGACCCGGCCAATCGCGAAGGTCGGCTGTTGCTCGCGCAGTTTTACAGCATGTTGCGCCGGTTCGAACTCGCCGAGGAAACGCTGATCGAAGGGCTAAATTTTCACCGGACGGACGATGCTTATTTTCAGTCGGTCCTGCAATTTTTCCTGCAGCTGCAAAGCGATGAGCGGATCGTGACGCTCGCCAGCGACGTCCTCGGCGATCCCCGCGCCAGCGGAATGCGCCGGCGCATCGCGGCGCTCTATGCGGCGACAGCGTTGGCGTATCGAGGAAGTTATGACCGCGCGGAGGATCTTATCGCCACGCGCCAGCTGAGTGAGACACGCGAAGGCCGCATGCTCGTCGCGCGCATGGAATGGGAGCGCGGTTATCCCGAACTAGCTTTGATCAAACTCGAGCAGTTGCGCGCCGGGCTACCGGCAGACGATGAGGTCGCGGGAATGCTCGCGGATTATTACCGGCAATCCGGGCGGTTGGATGACGCGCGTCGATTGAGTTTGCTGCGCCAAGTGATGAATCCTTCGTCGCCGCAGCCGCGCATCGCGTTGCTACGTCTTCTCGCCGAGGCTGGAGATACGACGGCGGCCCAGCGCGAAGTGGATGAAGTGATGAAGGACTTTCAGCGGGATGGCCCCGCGCTCACGCAGCTCGCCGAGTACGCCGCCAATCGCGGAGATACCGCGCTGGTCCGCCGTATCTACGATCAATGCAAAGCCGCCGACTTGCCGTGGGACGTGCCGGCTGTCTTGACGGTTGAATCGTGCATCGTGGCGGGGCGTTATCAGGAGTCGCTCGATCTCACGCGCGCCCTGCTGCGAGAAAATCCGGACTGGAGCCGGCGTCACTACGCATTGTTCAACGGACTTCAGGCAATCGCGCTGCATGGATTGGGCGATCGCGACGCGGCGAAGTTGTTCATGAAAAATTTCCTCGGACAGGCGAACATTCGCAGCGAACAACTCTCGTCGGTTTCCAGACGGCTCGCGGCAGTCGGCGCGGCGGACGACGCGCATGAGCTGCTCGCACGAGCGGTGCAGGACGACCCGCTGAATCAAGCGGCGCTCACGCAGCTGATCGAACTCGATCTGAAGGCGGGTCGCTTGCAGGAAGTGCCGGGCGCGGTGCGGAAACTTCTCACCATGCGGAAGCCATCGCCGCAGCTCCTCGCGCGGGTGCGCTCGGAGTTGGGGCGCGATCGATGGTTATTTTTGGAAGGACGCACGGCGGCGCTGGACGAACTCGGCGCGGCGCTGGCGGTGAAAGATCCGGTTCGCTAGAGTCGGTTCAGCTTAAGTTGTCGCCTTCCGAGCGGTGTCCGGCGGGCCGCCGGACACCACACGCGGGCCGCGTGTGCTCCCCCGGAAACCCGGCCCGGCGTGAGTGAAAAAACGTCGCGGCAACGGCGCAGACAAACGGCCAGGGTTTTATTTGAAATACCCTAACGCAGGCGCGCGACCACCTACCAGTCCCGGAAAGTTATTTAGCGGCGGCAAGGCCGGCGAGAAGGCGTTCGTTTTGCTCGCGGGAACCGACGGTGATGCGGAGCCATTCGGGCATGCCGTAAGGTTTCATCGGACGAACGATGACACCGCGGCGTTGCAACGCGCCGAAGACGCGGGCGCCGTCGCCGACCTTCACGAGGATGAAGTTGGCGACGCTCGGTACGAATTCGACGTCGAGTTTACGGAAGCCGGTTTCGAGCTGAGTGAGCCCCTCGCGGTTTTTACGGGCGACGTCGGTCGTGAACGTTTTATCGTCGAGCGCGGCGAGGGCGGCGGCCTGACCGATGGCGTTGACGTTAAAAGGCTGGCGGACGCGGTTGAGCAGACCGGCGAGTTCGACGCTGGTATAGCCGTAGCCAACACGGAGGGAGGCGAGGCCGTAGATCTTTGAAAACGTGCGCAAGCAGATGACCTTGCGACCCTCGGCGATAAGCGGGCGGAGATCCGGCGGATTTTCCAGAAACTCGGCATAGGCTTCGTCGAAGGCGAAGACGACGTGCGGCGGAAGCGCGCGAACAAAGGCGAAAATTTCTTCCTGTGTATTGGCCGTGCCGGTCGGGTTATTCGGACTCGGTAGGAAGACGAGTTTTGTCGCCGGCGTAACGGCGGCGAGCAGAGCGCCGAGATCGTGGTAATGATCGGCGAGGGGGACTTCGACGGGTTTCGCGCCGAAGAGGAGGGCGACGAGTTTATAGACGATAAAGGCGGGATTGCCCATGACGACCTCGTCGCCAGGTCCGAGAAGGACGTGGCCGAGAAGTTCGAGGAGTTCGTTGGAGCCGTTGCCGATGACGAGCTGGTCGGGCGCGACGGCGTAGGCGGCGGCGAGTTTCTGGCGAAGAGCGAAGCATCCGCCGTCGGGATACAGCTCGGCTTGGGAAAGAGCGCGCGTGGCGGCTGCGACGGCGAGAGGCGAGGGGCCGAAGGGGTTTTCGTTGGAGGCGAGCTTGATGATCGTGGCGGGATCGAGGCCGAGCTCACGGGCGACGTCTTCGATGGGTTTACCGGGCTCGTAAACAGGCTGCTTCAGGACGGAGGGTTTGACGAGTTGTTGGAGAGTCATGGGCGGCGGTGACGGAGATTTGGACGGGATTAAGGGGGTGAACAAGATTGAGACTGATCAGCGGACTAGAGGGATCGCCGGTTAGCGATCATCGTGTTCAAGGCGCTTTCCGAGGCTGATCACGTCGTCCTGAATAAAGCCAATGGCTTTGTAGAAAGAGACGACTTTAGCGTTAGAGGTGCGTACTTGGAGATTAATTTTAGGACAGCCTTCTGCGCGTAATAAACGTTCAGCCTCCTCCATCATCCGACGTCCGTAGCCGTGACGTTGGAGGTCGGGACTGACCGCGAGGTAGTTTATCCATCCGCGGTGACCTTCGTAGCCAATCATTACAGTCGCGCGGATTTCATGATTGATCACTGCCACGAGAAGCAGATCACCTCTGACCTTTTGTTTTCGCTGAAGGTCTTTACGAGGATCGTTGCTGGGATGAACCAGGCCGCACCTTTGCCAGAGAGTGATCACGGCGTTTTCGTCACCCGGCTGAAACGGACGTATCTCTAAAGTGGGGTTCATCGTTTTAACACGAGGCAGACGTTGCTGCCGCCGAAGCCGCTGCTGTTTTTGAGGATGGTACGTGGAGCGCGTTGGAGCGATTCGTGCGGGAGATCGAGGCCGGCGCAGGCGGGGTCGAGGTCGGCGAGGTGGGCGTTGCCGGGGATGAAACTTTCGTTCATCGCGAGGGCGCAAAAGGCCGTTTCCATCGCTCCGGCCATGGAGAGACCGTGGCCGGTAAGGCCTTTGGTGCTGCTCACGATGGGGCGGTGGCCGGCGGAAGTGAAGATCTCGCGGAGCGCAAGAGCTTCGGCGGCGTCGCCGACGGGCGTGGAGGTAGCGTGGGCGTTGACGTAGTCGATTTCTGAGGACGTGACGTGGGCGTCGGCGAGGGCGCGCGTGATGGCGGAGCGGAGGCCGGCGCCGTCGGGCCGTGGGGCGGCGACGTTGTAGCCATCGGAGGCCTGGCCCCAGCCGGCGAATGTGGCGTAGATCGCGGCGCCGCGGCGGAGGGCGGTTTCTTGTTCTTCGACGATCAGCGCAGTCGCTCCGCCGGTGCCGACGAAACCGTCGCGTGCTTTATCGAAGGGCCGTGACGCGGTGGCGGGGTCGGCGTTGGTCGAGAGCGCGCGCATGGCGGCGAAGGGGAGGACGGTCTCGGCGTTGAGCTCTTCGGCGCCGACGATGAGCATGCGTTGTTGGCGGCCGAGGCGGATTTCGTCGCAGGCGTAGCCAAGAGCGTGGGTGGAGGAGGCGCAGGCGGAAACGAAGCCGGTGACGGGGCCGGCGATACGGTAGTGGGCGGCGAGGTTGAAATTGAGCGTACCGGCGACGGCAGAAACGACGCCCATCGGGTGACCGCGGTCGAAGTTAACGGCGGTGGATTGGGCGAGGTAGTGGTGAAGAAGAAACGCGGAGCCGGCCGAGGCGCAGAAAAGACCTGTGTGACCATCGATCAGATCGGCGGGCGCGAGACCGGCATCGGCGAGGGCTTGTTCGAGGGCGCAGAAGGCGTAGACGCCGTGGGGCGCGAGACCGCGGAGGGTTTCGCGCGGGATGTCGTAGCGAGTGGGCCAGGTCCATTCGCGCCAGCTGGGCGAGGCGACGTCGAAACCGCGGACGGGAGCGGCGACTTTGACAGGGAGATTGGGATTTCCGCAGAAGTCGAAGAGCGTCATCCCGTGCAGGCCTTCGCGGAGGCTGCGGGAAACGGAGGCGCGGTCATTGCCGATACTGGTGATGAAGCCGAGGCCGGTGATGACGGCAGTGCGGGGCATGCGCGCGGGGGAATGGGCTTAACGCGTGGCGCGTTCGGCGAGTTTGGCCCGGACGAAGGCGCGAAGCTGAGCGACGGTGCTGACCTGCATAATCTCGGCGTTGGTGATTTTGACGTCGAAGAGGTCCTCGAGGAAAAAGACGGTTTCCGCGATGGCGAGGGAATCGAAGCCGAGATCGGCCATCAATTGCGCGGAATCGGAAAGAGGCTGGCCGGTGGGTGGGGCGAGGTGTTTGGGGATGAAGTCGCGCACGACGGCGAGAACGACGGTATCGATCGCGGACGCGTCTCCGGAGGAAAGGGCGCGCGCGTAGGCGTCACGGATTTCCCGGGGAAATTTGGCGAGTGGATCGTGAGTGCGGCGAGGGCCGGAAGAGGAATCGGTCGGCGCGGACATGTGCGAAGGGGCGACTGTGGCAGGGGGCAGGCGGCGGGGACAAGCCCGGGTTTGAAGGTGGCGTGAGGTGACGTGGCGACGAGGTTGAGAGTGGAAGCAGCGGCGAAAGCCATCGGTCACGGGCACGCGGCGACAAGAGCGCCGCTCGCGAGTAGTTCAACGCAGGTGTGAAGGCGCGTTTAGCGCCGATTTGGAGGAGTAGTCAGGGCGCGAGGATGGCGTCGATCGCCGCCTCGACGGAGAGTAGCGGGATGTCGGTGACGCAGTGAGCGCGCTCGAAGCGGCAGTGCCAGTCGCAGCCGTAGCAAGGAAGCGGGTGCCAGACCCAGCGTTGGCGGGCGCTTTGTGCCCACGGTGCAAATACGCCGAACTGACCGCCGCCCAGCAAGCCGACAAAGGGGCGATCGTGGATGATGGCCAGATGCGCCGGGCCGGTGTCGGTTGAAACGATGAAGCGCGCAGCAAGAATCGCTTGGTAGAATTGTTCGAAGCTGGCAGGCACCCAGGTGCGCACGGTATCGTGGGGAAGTTCAGGATGTGCGGCACGGATGGATTCGCAGAGGCGGTGGGCATCCTCGATTCGCTCGCGTGTGACGCAAAGGAGAATGTCACGCCGGTGGACGCTCGCCAGGTATTGGGCGATGCCCGTCGCGAGCGCTGGGGTTAGATCGCGGATCGGGTCGCTGGAGAAGGGGAAGAACAAGACGCGTTCACCGAGCTCGTGCGGCGGTGGTGCCGCGAAAACGGGCGCCGGAATTGTGGCAAAAGGAAGCGGGGAACCGTAGGCGGATGCAAAAAGGAGGTTGGAGAGATGGGCGTCGAGCGCGGTTCCGGAGGGGGGGGGGCCTTTGAAAGCGACGGCGCTTCCGGGGAGCAGCGTGCGATCGGCGAATTCGGGCGTGATGAAATTTTCGGCGGAGACGATCCAGTGGCGGCGTGTGGCCCGGAGAGAGCGCCAGAGCGCCTTGATGTGAGGCGGACGCCAAAAGTGGCGGAGGAGAAATGCGTCATCGGCTTCGATGCGAGCGACTGCGCGCATGGCCGCGAGCCAGTCGTGGAAACGCGGAGTCGCCAAGTATAGAGGAATCTGGACGATGTGAACGCCGGGAAAAATGAGATGAGCGAGGGCGGCGTTTACCTCGGAGACAACCAGGGCGATCTGATCGGCGCCCAAGCGTGCGATCAGCGTCTGTATGAGCGGGGCGTTGAGCGCGAGATCGCCCAGACGGTCGGATTTAATGATGAGCGCTTTAACGCGGAGCGAAGGAGGGTTGCGGACGAAGAGCGGAAGCGTCGCGACGAGGACAGTCTCGATCAGGATGCGCGCGGCGGATTTTTTGATGCCCATCATGGCTGCGCGGGAAACAGTTCAGCGAGGAGGCGACGGAGTTTTTTGAGGTCGGCGATCACGGAAGTCGTGTAGTCCTGCGCAGGCAGCATGAGGCCGTCGGACTTGGTGCGAAGGGCGGCGAAGCGCTGGGCGTTGCCGGCGGCGAGTGTGTAGTAATACGGGCGAATCCAATCGGAGGGAGAAAGTTCCACGACGGTGCCGCCGGGAGGCATGAAGATGACATTGGTCAGACCCGCGCCGTGCGGCGAGACCACGGCGGAGCATCCGGAGAAAAGGCGGATGTAGTCGGAGGCCTCCTTGAGCGAGGAGGACGCGACCGTTTCGAACCCGAACTCGGCGCAAACCGCGGCGACCTCGGCTTCGTTAACGAGCGAGCGCCGACCGGCACCGCGGGCGAGGTAGATGCGGCGGCGAGTGGAGGACGGTGCGATGGCGATGCCGAGTGGAAGTGCGGACGCGATCCAAGGCGGGTAGGCGGGTGCACGATCGACGCAGGGATGAGCGGTTTGAAAAAGTGTGGCGCAGCGATAGCCGACGCCGGTGTCGGCCCAGCGTATTCGCGATTCGGGCACAAAGAGGGCGGAGAGCAGGGCGTTGCGGAGGAGGGGAAACGGGATCCGGGGGAGGAGGACTTGGTCGAAGCTGGCGGGATCGAGGCCAGCGGTGCGGGCAAGATGCAAACGGGGCAGGCAGTCGACGAGGCTGTGGGTGAAATTGATGCAGGCGTAAGGCGTGCCGAGGCTGAGTGTGCGACCGGGAAGGCGGTGCCACGTGTGTGGAGTGAAGGCGGCGTAGGCCTCGGCCGGCGGCTGTTTCTCGAAGAACGTCAGGTCGTGCAGAAGCACGCCGCGTTTTGTGTAGGGGATCGCGTGTTGGCCGACGATCTCGGCGTCGTTGAGTTCCGCGATGCCGGTGTCGCGGAAGACGGGAGCGCGGAAAGAGGCGAAGGAGGCGTGATCTTCCGGGAGCGTGATGGGGTCGGCGTAGCCTGAGATGATCTCGGGAAAGACGGGGTGCCAGCGGCCCTCGTCGGGGTGTTTTTCGAGATAGAGGCGAGCGCGGACGGAGAGGCGCGGGACGGGGCGGCGGAGGAGGTCGCGTTGGAGAAAACCGTAGAAGCGCTGGACGCAGGAAGGGGACCGGTAGAGCCAACGTGTACCCGTATCGCGGAGACGCCGCCGCCAGACCTTGAATCGATTGGTGGCGGGTATGGCGGGCATGAGCGCAAGCGGGGCGAGAAGCTGGGTGAGATTAAGCGGCGCGCAGTTCAGGGAAAGGGCGCTGGCGGGGCAAGCGTCGCCAGCGGATCGCAGCCGAAGGGGGGGATATGAGTCTAACTGGCGCGTTAGGGATAACGCGCCCTATCCTCAGTGTCGCCGGAGACCGCGTTCTAAGGAACGCGGCTACGACGAAAGGCGGATGCGACGAAAGGCGGATGCGACGAAAGGCGGATGCGACGAAAGGGGGATGCGACGAAAGGCCGGATGAGAAGAGCTGACTTTACTTCAGCGCGGCGGCGATGCGGTCGAGGGCTTTCTCGACGTTTTCGCGGCTGTTGAAGGCGCTGATGCGGATGTGGCCTTCGCCGCATTTGCCGAAGCCGGCGCCGGGCGTGCAGACGACCTGGGCTTTGTTGAGGAGGAGATCGAAAAATTCCCACGAGTCGCGGCCGGCGTTAACCCAGATGTAGGGGGCGTTGTCGCCGCCAATGCAGCTGAAGCCGAGTTTGTTGACGGCGGCGCGGATGAGGGCGGCGTTGGCGAGGTAGAAATCGGTCATAGCGCGGACCTGTTTCTGGCCTTCATCCGTGTAGATCGCGGCGGCGGCTTTCTGGACGGGGTAGGAGACGCCGTTGAACTTGGTCGTGTGGCGGCGGTTCCAGAGAGCGTGGACGGCGTGGGCGTTGCCGGCGGCGTCGTAGGCCATGAGGGATTTCGGGACGACGGTGTAGGCGCAGCGCGTGCCGGTGAAGCCGGCGGTCTTGGAGAAGCTGCGGAACTCGATGGCGACGTCGCGGGCGCCTTCGATTTCGTAGATGGAGTGCGGGATCTGGGGGTTGCGGATGTAGGCCTCGTAGGCGGAGTCGAAGAGGATGATGGCCTTGTTTTGTTTCGCGTAGGCGACCCAGGCGGCGAGCTGGGCTTTGGTGGCGACGGCGCCGGTGGGGTTATTGGGAAAGCAGAGGTAAATCAGGTCCGCCGAGGCGGCGGGAATCGCGGGGACGTAGCCGTTGGCGGGCGTGCTATCGAGGTAGGTGATGCCTTGGTAACGGCCATCGACATTGGCGCCGGTGCGGCCGGCCATGACGTTGGTGTCCACGTAGACCGGATACACAGGGTCGGGGATGGCGAGGCGGATATCGGTGGAGAAGATCTCCTGGATGTTGCCGCAGTCGCACTTGGAGCCGTCGGAGACGAAGATCTCGTCGGCGTCGATCTTGGCGCCGCGGGCGGCGTAGTCGTGCTGGGCGATGGCTTCGCGGAGGAAGGCGTAGCCCTGTTCGGGGCCGTAGCCTTTAAACGTGGCTCGCTTGCTGAGCTCGTCGGTGCCGGCGTGGAGGGCGTCGAGGCAGACCTGGGGAAGGGGCTCGGTGACGTCGCCGATGCCGAGGCGGATGACCGGTTTATCCGGGTTGGCCTGGGTGAAAGCCGTCACGCGCTTAGCGATGTCGGAGAAGAGATAGGAGGCCTTGAGCTTGGTGTAGTTTTCGTTGATGCGGATCATGGCGACGTAGAGGGCTTGAATAA
>WUUC01080149.1_pt1 | contig 15645 bp, 15 predicted proteins | sample 6278441 | NCBI WGS metagenome assembly WUUC01 (sample SAMN13675441, study PRJNA597444) | soil metagenome | isolation source: soil | place: USA: Washington | collected 2017-10
AACGCTCCGACGACATCATGGCCGAATGGTCTTCCAAAGGCCCGACGCAGTACGACCGTTCCGCCAAGCCCGACATCATCGCTCCCGGTCGTCACATCATCGCGGCGATTGACCCTGATTCCACGCTGGCGAGAGAGAATGACGAGAGAGTTCAAAACCGCCCCGACAACAATTACTTCAAATTTTCCGGCACGTCGTTCTCCGCGCCGGTCGTCTCCGGCACGGTCGCACTGATGCTGGAAGCTAACAAGTCCCTCACGCCGACGCTCGTCAAGGCCGCCCTGATGCGCACGGCCCAGACTCTCCCCGGCCAGGCCACCACCTCCGTCCAGCAACGCCTGTTCACGCAAGGCGCCGGACTCGTCAACGCGGTCGGCGCGGTCAACATGTCGCGCGCCATCCTGCCCAACGCCGGCACACTCGTCGCGGGCGACAAGATTTTCAGCAGCAACGAGAGCTTGGCTTCGCTCGGCGACTCCGTGCAGATCGCAGGCGAGACCGTCCCGCTCAGCGACAATCTGGTCTACTCAAACGGCATCGTCTTCCGTGACCAACCGATCCTCACCAACGGTATCATGCTGGGCAACAACAGGCTCATGACCGACGGCATTATCCTGAGCGATGGCATTCTGGTCAGCGATGGCATCTTGGTTAGCGACGGCATCCTGGTCAGTGATGGCATCTTGGTGAGCGATGGCATTCTAGTCAGCGATGGCATTCTAGTCAGCGATGGTATCTTGGTCAGCGATGGCATCTACCTCAGCGATGGTATCCTGGTCAGTGACGGCATCTTGGTCAGCGACGGTATTCTAGTCAGCGACGGTATTCTGGTCAGCGATGGCATCCTGGTTAGTGACGGCATCCTGGTCAGCGATGGCATTCTGGTTAGCGATGGCATTCTGGTCAGCGACGGCATCTACCTTAGCGATGGCATCTACCTCAGCGACGGCATTCTAGTTAGCGACGGCATCCTGGTCAGCGACTAGATATTCTGCCTGCTTACGATTTTTAATGGTCGTTAGTGCTTCCTTGTAGGCAGGTAAGCAAAGGCGGCGCGGGCTTTCCTCGATAGCCTGAAGCAGCAACCGGGATCGTATTTACTACTTTTGGTTCGCTTGATTCAAACGACGCAGAGTCGGGCGAACCTACAGCACGCGGGACGGAAACATACCGTCTCGCGTGCTCTTTTATTGTCTGCACGTTGTGCGCGCTTCTGCTTTATAGGGATGAAGAACTATAGCGATTGACAATCGTAGCTCAGGATTGTGGACTCAACTGCAATTCGGTAGAGACGATAGCGGGAACTATATCAGGCCGTGTTTAGGATGGGATGATTGCTGCGCTTACATTGATAAGGTGCTGGTCAAAATCTTATCGTCGTCTTCCGGCGAGATGGCCGCGTCGGCTATGAACGAATTTGCCAACTCCGCGAAATTGTTCTGGAGCAGCGCGCCTGCCAGTTCTGCGTTCAGCGGCTTGGAAAGTAAATATCCCTGGCCGTAATCGCAGCCCAGAGCTTTCAGTTGCATGAGTTGGTCTTCCGTCTCGATTCCTTCCGCCACCACCTGCATGCTCAGATTTCGCGCGAGCGTGATAATTGTGCGGACGATCTCCGAATTCTCGTTGTTGGGGCGCATCTGGCTCACGAACGAACGATCAATCTTCAAATTGTTGACCGGCAGGCGATGCAGGTAGCTGAGCGACGAATAGCCTGTGCCGAAGTCGTCTATACTCAGTTGGACGCCGAGTGATCTGAGTTGGCCGAGCATCGCGGTGGTGATCTCTGCGTTCTCCATCACGACGCTCTCTGTGATCTCCAGGCGCAAAGAAGCGGGGGCGAGATTAAGTTCCTGGAGCGTCTGTTTGACGTATTCGACCAGCCCGCTCCGCTTGAACTGTTTGCCCGAAAGATTAACGCTGATGGAGAGACCGGCCAACGCGGGCGACTCCATCTGCCATTGCCGTATCTGCCGGCACGATTCGCGAAGCACCCAATGGCTAATCGGAATGATCAATTCCGTCTCTTCTGCGACGGGAATGAACTCTAACGGCGAGACGAGACCGCGTTCGGGATGTTGCCAGCGCACCAGGGCCTCGAAGCCGGAGATAACGCCGGTCGCCAACTTGACGATGGGTTGATAGTGAATGACGAACTCTTCGCGTTCGATGGCGCGGCGTAAATCATTTTCGAGTTGCAGCAGCGAGATGGCGCGCGCGTGCATGACTTTATCGAAGACTTCGTGCCGGCCCTGTCCCTGCGACTTCGCACGGTACATGGCCGTATCTGCGTCGCGGAGAAGTTCTTCCGGGTGGCTGTAACCTGTGGAGGAGAGGGCGATGCCGATGCTCGCGGTCGTGAATATTTCCTGCCCGCACAGATTGAACGATTGCGCCAGTTCCAACTGCACGCGGTCCGCCACGCGGATGGCGTCAACCGAATGTTTGACGGAGTTGAGCAGGATGGCAAATTCATCCCCGCCGAACCGCGCCACCGTATCCTCCGGGCGTACGCACTTTTCTAGCCTGCGGGCGATGGTGGTCAACAGTTGATCTCCGAACACGTGCCCCAGACTATCGTTGATATTCTTGAACCGATCAACATCCAGAAAAAGTACTGCGAACATCTGGTCGGGCGATTGCTTGACGCGCTCGATGGTCAGTTCCAATTGATCTGTGAACAACGTGCGGTTCGGAAGCCCCGTCATGCCGTCATAGAAGGCCGCGTGATGGAGTTGTTCTTCCGCGTGTTTACGTTCGGTAATATTTTGCACCTGAACGATAAAGTGCAGCGGTTCGCCCGCAGCGTTGCGCACGAGCGACGCGCTCGACATGACCCACACCGGGTATCCCAGTTTGTGTACGTAACGCTTCTCCATCGAACTCGTCACGATCTGGCCTTCGAGCAGCATATAGACATCGGTCAGGTGCTTGCCCAGATCGTCCGGGTGCGTAATGGCCTGCGCGTTCGTTGCCAGCAACTCCGATTCCGCATAGCCCACGATCTCACACAGGGAATTATTGACTTGCAGCCAACGCCCGTCGGTCGCCATCAAGGCCATTCCGATAGCCGCATAGTTGAACGCGCTCCGAAAGTGTTCCTCGCTCTCTTGCAACGCCTGACCGATGCGGTCCTGCTCGATGATGTAATGATTGAGTTCTTCTACGTGGCGAATGGCTTGTTCGGCCTGTGCTGTCGTCGCCTCGATGTGTTTGTGATATGTCTTGAAGGTAAAATAGATGATCGAGATGAGTGGAATAGTCAGGACGAAAGCGTAGAGACCGCCAACTGCCATCAGTTTCACGGTGATGCCGGCCGCCGAAGCGGCTGCAAAATACGTGATTGATGTCCAGAAATAGTATTGTTTCCACAGGTACCGCAAAGGTTGATTGAGCTTCAGCGCATCGCGCGCGGCGGCAGGCACGGAGTTAGCGAGACACTGCACCCCCGCCATGATACAGATGGCAATAGCGAATTTGGCGGATATATCTCCACGCGATAGATTTACAATCGAGCCGAATAAAAAGTTCACCGCCCAGACGGTAAGGAAAGTGGATAATGCCAGCAGCGCCGTGTTGAATAAGACCGTGGAAACTTTCCATTTGGAGCGTAACGACGTGCAGAGGGCTTCCGACGCGGCCAAAAGAATCGCCAACTCTCCGCCGTACAGCAATATGGCGACGAAAATAAAGGTGTCGGAGATCGTGATTTTAAATTTTAGACGTGAGACTTCGATGCCGATGCGGGAGCCTAAGCAGAGCGTGACGAAGCAGAGCAGTAGGAAGCGCAGGTCTATTTCCGCCAGTGGCGCGTGGTAGATGGAAAAACAACAGACCGTCGCGCCTGCGGCAATCATTAAGGACGTGAATGGTTTGTGGAAGCGTTGTCTGTTCACTTGCGTTTGGGCTTTATATAGCTGATAGATTTCTATCGTTCTACCTTGTTTCGGGAAGAAGCCGCGCGCCGGGCGCGTAGGCCTTAGCTTCCCGGCGAAAGGTGTGAGGCCGATACGACGTGAGAGTTTGTGAGTTTTTGAAGAACCATAAAGCCTAGAATCCCGCTGTAAGGTAAGAGAAGTCTCTGCGAAAACTTTTCGAGCTATTCTGATGCGGGTGTTCGCGTGAAAGACGCGATGTGGGCAATCGTCACGATTGCAATAAGCATACCAGGATGCTCAGAATTCCAGAATTGATTGATTCCAGAGAGTTTATCAGTTTTAATGATAAAACTTGATAAGACCCGGCAAGTGTCTGCCTGTCAACCTGAAGGATTTCGGTCAATCAATTCGATTCGATTGAAAGAGAAATCACCTTCAACTACGGGGTGAGATGCGCTTGTGACAGGTGAAGGTCGGGGAAAGATTGTAAAACCTTGCAACGCCGGAAGCCTCCATCGAGAAACTTCCAAACCGGATGATAACACTGTTTTGCATTTATGGGAAATCCCCGCGCGGGAAATTCTTCGCAGCGATTCCACGCGCGCGTTTGCGGGCAGGTTGAGAGTGGTGGCGTGGTGGAAACTATGACAGCCTATCCGTTCAAGCGTGTAGGCTGTCGCGCGTTTAACCGTCATGTTTGCTCGCGTCTCTCGCACGTCTCTCGCACGGCGACGGGAAGACTAGTCGAAGGAGACGCCGGATTCCGACGCGACGAAGCGCAGGTCCGCGACGACGGAAGGAGAAAGCGCGATGCCTTCGACACGGCGCGTGGCCGCCGCTTCACGTTCGGGGTCGCCCGGAATCAGCGGCCCGTCCGTGCCGGGCGCGGGGGGCGCGGCGCGGAAGGTGCGCACCCAATCGTCAATACTTCGTTTGAACTCCTCCGCATCGCCGAAGCTTTCGAGTTGAAACGCGCCGAAGAGGTGGCCCAGACCTTGCCCGACGCTGCGTTCGGGCTGCTTGAAATAGTGTGGAAACGGCGGCACGAAAGGACCCCAGTTAGCCCCGCTCAAAACTCCGCAGAGAATATCAACCAACGCGCTCAGGCAATAACCTTTATGCCCGCCGTGCGCGCGGTCGTAACCGAGAGGCAGGAGCGAACCGTCTTCCGAGACATCCTCCGGGCGCGTGCTCGGCGCGCCTTCGCGGTCGGCCACCAAACCTTCGGGCAGCGCGTGCCCTGCGCGAGCCGCCGATTCCGCGACGCCGTATGAAATCGCGCTCGTCGCCATGTCAATAACGACGGGCGGTTCTTCCAGTCCGGGGAAGGCCATCGAAATCGGGTTCGTGCCGAGCATCTTACCCGCGCCCCACAACGGGCTCACGAGCGGCGGCGTGTTCGTCATGGCGACGCCGAGCATCTCGCGCTCCAACGCTTTGACCGTGTAATAACCCGCGATGCCGAAGTGATTGCTATGACGCACGCTCACCCAGCCCGCGCCCGCCTCTTCGGCCTTGTTCAACGCCAGTTCGTTGGCCTTCGGGCCGACGATCAACCCCAAACCGTTGTCGCCGTCAACGGTCATCGTCGCAACGCGCTCGCGCACTACTTTTAGCTGCGGGCGCGGGTTGATCAGCCCGCGCCGCAGCATCTCGAAGTAGGCGCGCAGGCGCGCGATGCCGTGCGAATCAATGCCCCACAAATCGGCGGTCGCCAACACGTCGGCGGCCAGCAGCGCGTCTTCTTCCGCGACTTCACAACTCGCGAACACCCGCGTCATAAACGCGCGCAAATCTTCCACGCGGTACACCTTCGCCTGCGTCTCAGACATCTTCACTCCTTAAATCGTCGAGCGTTAGACAAAATCGCCCGGAGAAGTTTTCGTAACGGAAATTTTCATCAGGGAAGTTTTCGTAAGGGAATTTTTCCGACGGAAAATTTTTCAAATTTTTCAAAGGGAAATTTTTCAAAGGGAAATTTTCAAATAATCCATGCTCCGCGTGTGTGCGCCAGCGTTTGACGGCGCAAATGCCCGCGTTGCAACGGCGAACAGTAATTTTAGTTTAGGCGACGAGACGAAAATCAATGATATAACCATTGCGACGGCGGCGCAAAAATATCTACGGCGCGTGCTTCAACCTGCTTGCGGCTCGATTTATTACTGACGTTGAGATAGTAAACGTTATATATTTGGCAGGCTCGGAAGCGAACCCGGCGTGCTCACCCGACCGCCGCTTAACCCGAAGCTGAAATCTTAACCTTACATCGCGAGGAGACTATCAATGAGCAGAGAAGAGAGAGAAGATACGACGACCTACAAAGTTGTCGTCAACCATGAAGAGCAATATTCCATCTGGCCTGCGGATCGTGAGAACGCGCTCGGTTGGAACGACGCGGGCAAGAGCGGCTCGAAGCAGGAATGCCTGGAATACATCAAAGAAGTGTGGACCGATATGCGCCCACTCTCTTTGCGACAGAAGATGCAGGAGGCCGAAGGCAAGGCTTAGCCTGCGCACTTTCGGCATCGCGGCGGCGGGCGGCTGATCTGTAACTTCGCACCGAAACTTCCAGTAGCACCTATGATTTCATCGCCCGACCAGTGGCTGCCTGCGCCGTCGCGGCCTCGCCTGGAGCGTGATGAGGTGCATATCTGGCGGGCTGCATTGAATCAAGAGCCAGCGCAGGTGCGGATTTTTTCAGACAGCCTCGCCCCGGATGAGCGGCAGCGAGCCAGCCGCTTTCACTTTCAACACCACCGCGAGCACTTTATCGTCGCACGCGGCGTGCTCAGATTCATACTGAGCCGCTACCTCGATAGCACTCCCGAACTGATCCGTTTTTCTTATAACCGTTACGGCAAGCCCGCGTTAGATACTACAGCGGGCGACGAATCGCTGCGCTTCAACGTGTCGCATTCGGGCGGCCTCGCGCTCTACGCCGTCACGCGAGATCATGAAATCGGTCTGGACATAGAGGCCGTCCGCGCGGATTTCGCGAGTTTGGAAATTGCCGAACGGTTTTTTTCGGCGTCGGAAGTGGCGACGCTTAGCGCGCTTCCCGCGGAGCAACAAACCGCCGCGTTTTTCAATTGCTGGACGCGCAAGGAAGCCTATATCAAAGCGCTCGGAGAAGGACTCTCGCACTCTTTGCAGAGCTTCGCCGTCTCTTTAATTCCCGGCGAGTTGGCTGCGCTGTTAAGCTCCGAGGAAGACCCCGCCGAACCCGCGCGCTGGTCGCTCGTCGAATTACATCCCGGCGCGGGTTACGCCGCGGCACTCGCGTTTGAAGGCGCGCTTTCGGCGGTTCGTCTCTGGCAATGGAGTAAAATGGAGTGACCAGAACGCCGCCGCGCTCGGACGGAACGGAAACTTTGTTGACGATACGAGCCGCGAACTTTATTGACGATGGAGCGTCTGTCTCGTGAATGTTCTCGCAACCGAACGTCTAAATCTTCGACACTTAACGAGCGATGATGCAGAGTTTATCCTCGAACTGCTGAATGAGCCGTCTTTCATTAAAAACATAGGCGACCGGGGCGTGAGAACCGTCTCCGCCGCGCGCCAGTATATTTTGGACGGGGCGATTGCCAGCTATGAGCGGCACGGCTTCGGCCTGTATTTAGTCGAGTTGAAGGAGACGGGCGCGGCGCTTGGGATTTGCGGTCTGGTGAAAAGAGACGCGCTCGCGGATGTGGATGTGGGCTTCGCTTTTTTGCCGCGCTACTGGTCGAAAGGATACGCAGTTGAGTCTGCTGCGGCGGTCAGAGACTACGCGTTCGAAGCGCTCGGGTTGAAGCGCGTCGTCGCCATCAGTAATCCGGATAACGAAGGCTCGATCAAAGTACTGGAAAAGATCGGGTTGACCTACGAGCGCATGATCCGCCTGTCGGACGACGCGCCGGAGATTCGCTTGTACGCATTGAACGCCTGACTCGTCAGGCCGTCTTAAGTTAAATCGTGCCATGATCAATTCAGAGACGCTGCCCACCATTACTGCGGAGCGAATAGCTTTGCGCTGGCTGACGACGGAAGACGTGAGCGATCTCTTTGCCGTCTTCTCCAATCCGGACGTGATGCGTTATTGGAGTTCGCCGCCGCTCGCGGACATAGACGAAGCGAGCAAGTTGCTCGCGCACATACACGACACCTTCCGGCAGCGCACGCTGTTTCAGTGGGGCATCGCCCGGCGCGCAGACGACCGCGTGATCGGTACCTGCACCCTGTTTCACACTGACACCAACAACCGTCGCGCCGAATTAGGCTACGCACTCGGCCGGGAACACTGGGGAAACGGCTACATGCAGGAAGCTCTCAGAGCGTTGCTGAACTACTGCTTTAGCGATCTGGACCTGCACCGGCTCGAAGCCGACGTTGACCCGCACAACGCCTCTTCCATCAAGACGCTTGAGAAACTCGGCTTTCAGCGCGAGGGTTATCTGCGCGAGCGTTGGCTCGTCGGCGACGGAATCCATGATTCCTTCTTTTACGGTCTCCTGCGCAGCGAGTGGCGCGCAGAGTGAAGCCTTAGAGCGAACCGCAATCTGATACGCACAAGACCGTACAAGACTCAGCCGAAGACTCAGCAGAAGTCTAAACAAGACCCAGCAAAAGTCTAAACAAGACTGAGGCTCGCTTCTCTTTACGCTCACCTGCATCTCTCTATATTTTTTACATGAGCGACAATTATAGCGGCTTCGCGGCGTGCGAAATTCTACGCTCGCCGCGTTGATCCTGTTTGCACGCCGTTTTCGCGTTAAAGAGTAGAGCAGTTTATTCGCACATTCTGAACTGATGTTTGCCGGACAAAGGAGCGTGTCTTTTGCGTAAAGCAATTTTGTGCGGGCTGATCGCCCTCCAACTCGTCGTCGCCACGACGATCAACGGTCAACAGGCTTCACCCGTCAACGCCGCCGACCCTTCGGCGAACTGTTCCGAAAAGTTAATTGCTTACGCCGATTGGCCGAATGTCAAAGACCCCGTCTTCTCTCTCGACGTGAACGGCAAGGCGGGCGGACGGCTCTACTACTTCGGGGCGGAGCATACGACAGACCCCTCCAATTCACAGTTCGAAGCTATCGAGCGCGCGTGGAACGCCTTGAAGCCGAGCGTCGCCTACTATGAAGGTCCAAACCGCCCCATCGCGGAGACGAAGGAGGAGACGATTAAGCAGAGCGGCGAGTCGGGCTTCGTGCGCTTTCTGGCGAAGCGCGACGGCGTGCCTTTCGTCTCGCTCGAACCTTCGCCCGCGGAAGAGGCCGCGCACGCCATGCGAAAGTTTTCAGCCGAACAGGTCATGCTCTTCTACGTGCTGCGCGAGACGGCGCGCTTGAGGGAGAGGCGCAAGCTGCCCGAAGCCGAGTTGAAGGCGACGGTGGCGCAACTGCTCGAACGCGTCTCGAAGATGAAAGGATTCGAGGGGGCGTTCACGAACGTCGCGGAGTTGGAGACGGCCTACCGTAAGTATTGGACTAGCCCTGCGAACTGGTGGGAGGCTCCGACGCAATGGTTCGACCCCGGTAAATCTTCGAAAGAGACGGGCGGCATCTTTACGAACGACATCAACACGATGTCGAGCGAATACAGAGACCTGCACATGTACAGGTCTCTGGCCGGGGCGACGCTCGAAGGCAAGCGTGTCTTCGCCGTCGTCGGGCGTAATCACGTACCGATGCAGACGCCCGCGCTGCGTTGCGCGATCAAGTAGAGTCGTCGCCAGTTTGAAATCTGAGACAAACTCCGCGCGCTGCTGTAGATTATCAATGTGAGCAGCATCTCCTTAAACGAACTACGCGCGGCGGCAGCGCACGACGCGCGCGAAGCGGGTTTCATCACGGGCTTCCCCGGCCATGTCTTGCAGGAAGCGCGCGAGGTGGCCGGAAGAAGCCCCGAGATCATCGCGCTTTCGCACGTGCGCAACTTGACCGGCCTCACGTGGTCGTCCATAGACAACAGCGAATCGCGTGATCTCGATCAAGTAGAGTACGCCGAACCTCTGCCCGATGGACGCATACGCATCCTCGTCGGGATCGCAGACGTGGATGCCTACGTCCCGAAAGCCTCCCTCGTTGACCGGCACGCTTACGCCAGCACCGTCTCCGTCTATACCCCCGGCATAGTCTTTCCCATGCTGCCCGAACAACTTTCGAACGACACGACTTCGCTTCTCGAAGGCGAAGACAGGCTCGCCGTCGTCACCGAAATGATCGTCGCAAACGACGGCGAAGTCGGCGGGGTGAGTATCTATCGTGCGTTGGTGCGCAATCGTGTGAAGCTGGTTTACGAACGCATAGGCGAGTGGCTCGAAGGCCGCGCGCCTGTGCCTGTCGAAGTCGAGCGCATCAGTGGGATGGAGGCGCAGTTGAGGTTGCAGGAGGAGGCGTCTGCGCGTCTGCGCGTGTTGCGTCTGCGCAAGGGCGCGCTCGAACTGGAGACCAAAGAGTCCGCGCCCGTCGTCTCCGGGGGAAACATCGTCGAACTCAGGACGCGCGAACGCACGCGTGCGCACGAGATCATCGAAAATTTTATGATCGCGGTGAACACCGCGATGGCAGGGTTCCTTGAGTCCGAAGGAGTGGCGTCTTTGCGGCGTGTGGTGCGCGAGCCGGAGCGTTGGCCGCGCATCGTGGACATCGCCGCGCGGTTCGGGGAGAGTCTGCCCGCGCGTGCGAATTCGCTCGCCCTTTCAATCTTCCTGTCTCGCCGCCGTGCGGCGGACCCTGCGCGCTACGCCGAACTCTCGCTCTCGATCCTGAAACTCATGGGGGCCGGCGAATACGTGGTTGAGACGCCCGACGCAGATCAGGAAGGGCACTTCGGCCTCGCCGTGGACGACTACACGCACTCGACCGCGCCCAATCGTCGCTACGCAGACCTCGTCACGCAACGTTCCGTTAAAGCACGACTGGCGGGCGAACCCGCACCTTACACCGTAGACGAACTGCGCGCCGTCGCCGCGCGTTGCAACTTGATGGAGAGCGCGGCGCGCGGCGTCGAACGCAGGATGCGCAAGGCCGCCACGGCGTTGGTGGTCGGGGAAAAGGTGGGAGAAGTGTTCGAAGGAATCGTGACGGGCGTGAAGGAGAAGGGCACGTTCGTGAAATTAATCGCGCCGCCGGTTGAAGGTAAAGTTGTCGAAGGGGCGTCCGGCCTGGACGTGGGCGACCGCGTGAGAGTCCGCCTGCTGTCGGTTGATGCGCGGCGCGGCTTTATTGATTTCGCACGCGCGGGGTAGCATGCACGACAGTAGCAGATGACAAAAGCGCGGCAGATGACAAGAGCGCAAATGTGATGAGACGGAATCTGGAAGAAGTCTTCGCAGCCTTAGCCGAGTCGCCGTTTCGTCGTCGCTTTGGCTTGCGCGGCAAAGAACTTGAATACCTGCGTCGCAAAGGATTGGTTGTGGTCCTGGAGCACGCGTCTGATTTTATCGAGAAGCGTCTGGCCGCCGCTCTTCCCGCGAACGACGGCAAACAGACGCCGATGCGCCATCATCCGGTCTTCATAGCGCAGCACGCCACCGCCACCTGTTGTCGCGGCTGCTTGCAGAAGTGGCACGCGATACCCAAAGGCCGCGCGCTCGCAGGCGAGGAGAAGGCATATATTCTTGAAGTCATAAAAACATGGCTCGCACGCGAGGAGCGTTTGAATGAACGAACTACTTGAGACATGCCCGGTCGTGATCGAGATACCCGTCGCCTGGGGAGAGATGGACGCGCTGAGGCACGTCAACAACATCGTCTATTTTCGCTACTTCGAAAGCGTGCGCATGGCTTACTTTCAGCAGTTGGACATCTGGAATTACATGAACGAGACGGGCATCGGGCCGATCCTCGCCTCTACGAAGTGTAAGTTCAAAATTCCCCTGACCTACCCCGATACTGTTTCGGTCGGGACGAGAATTTCCGAGATCGAAAGGGATCGTTTCATCATGGAGTATGTGTTGGTCAGTCAACATCACGCGAAGCTCGCGGCAGAGGGCGAGGGGCTGGTAGTCTCTTATGATTATCGCGCGCAAAAAAAGGCGCCGCTGCCGGATGTGATCAAGGAGCGAATACAAATTCTGGAAGACAGCGCGCGGAGGCGAAGCATCTGATGAACAATAAAACGAACAAGAAAATTCTTCTCGCCAGCCGGCCCAGCGGGATGCCCACGCTCGACAACTTCGAGATCGCTCAGGCGGAGATGCCGCAACCGCAAGAAGGAGAGGTGCTCATACGGACGCTCTATCTCTCGGTTGACCCGTACATGCGCGGGCGTATGAATGAAGGCAAGTCTTATGTTGCGCCGTTCGCTTTGAACGAGGTCATCACTGGAGGCGGCGTAGGCGAAGTTGTCGAATCGCGCTCCGACGCTTTTCAACCCGGCGACATCGTGACAGGCCAACTCGACTGGCAGCTTTACTCCGTGGCGCACGGCGCGCAAGAAGGCGCAGGCGCAGGGATCAGAAAAGTGGACCCGACGCTCGCACCCGTCACGACCGCGCTCGGCGTTCTGGGGATGCCGGGGCTGACCGCCTATTTCGGCCTGCTCGACATAGGCCAACCCGCCGCGGGTGAAACCGTGGTCGTCTCCGGCGCGGCGGGCGCGGTCGGCACACTCGTTTGCCAGCTCGCCAAGATCAAGGGTTGCCGCGTCGTCGCTATCGCAGGGTCCGACGAAAAGAACCATTACCTGACGAGCGATCTCGGCGTGGATGCCGCGATCAACTATAAAACTTCAACTGATCTCAGAGGCGCTTTGAGAGAGGCTTGCCCGGGCGGCGTGGATGTCTATTTCGATAACGTCGGCGGGGAAATATCAGACGGCGTCACGCCGCTCATCAATCACGGCGCGCGCATCGTCATCTGCGGCCAGATTTCGCTCTATAACCTTGAGCGGCAGGATGTAGGGCCACGCGTGCAGCCATACTTGCTGGTCAACAGCGCACGTATGCAGGGGTTTATCGTCACGGACTACGCCGCACGCGCGCCGGAAGGAATTCAACAGTTAGGACAATGGCTGGCCGAAGGCAAACTCAAGTTTGCGGAAAACATCGTCGAAGGATTCGAGAACGCCCCGCAGGCTTTTCTGGGACTATTCTCGGGAGACAACTTGGGCAAGCAGTTGGTTAAAGTGGCCGATTGAGAGAATGTTGAGAGAATGCGCGTCGCCGCGCCGAAGGCCACAGGCCGGCACCCGGAAGCCGCCGCGCGCTTGACAAAACATATAGACGGTTGTATATATGTCGCAGGAAGTACGAGAGGATAAGGCCACTGTGGACGTAACGCAATTTCAACGGATCGCCAAGGCGCTGGCCGACCCGCGCCGTTTCGAAATCCTTGAGGTGATCGCCTCGGCGGGCGACGAGATGTGCTGCGGCGCGGTCGTCGAATGTTTCCCCGTGGCGCAGGCGACCGTGTCGCACCACCTGAAGGAACTGACGGACGCGGGCCTGATCGAGACGCGCGCCGAAGGGCAATTCAAACTCTTGCGCGCCCGCCCGGAAGTTCTGGCCGAATACGTCACCGAACTCCAACGCCGCGTCGGCGCACAACGCCGCACGGGCAAAGAGCGCGTTTCGAAGAGCGCGGTCGTCGCCCGTGGCGGCAAGTCTGCGCGTTCGTAGACAGCGCGTGAAGAGGGCATGGATTCGGGACTTGACCGACAAACTTTCGGGATTGATATAGATGATTGTATATATATACAATGCATGAAGCGGGAAAGTGATGGGGAGGGGGCGAGCGCGCGATGGATGAGAATATTGAACTGACGCCGGGATTGCAGTGCTGTCTGCGTTGTGGCCGCACATTGACGAATCGCGCGCTCCACGATGCGTTGGAGGAGCCTGTGCTGGCTTCGATCCGCGCAGGGCGCGGGGGCGATGTAAACGGCGCGACGGGTGAGTGCCAACCCTGCATAGAGGAATACCGCAGCCTGCTGAATAAGCGTCAGAAGCGCGCCGAGCGACCTGCCGCGCAATCGAGCGGCAGCGGTTTGCCCTGGGTTGAAAAGTGGTTGGGGAAACGGATTGCCGCCGTCACGATGCGAGCCTTTTAATAGTCGCAGGTTGTGAAGGGAAGTAAAAGCAAAGTTTCAGTGAACAAGGGAATCGGTGAACGAGGAAGAAGGAGTGACGACAATGAGTGAGCATGTGAGAGAGATAAACGACGATTCTTTCGAACCGGAAGTGCTGCAAGCGGAGCAGCCGGTGCTGGTGGATTTCTGGGCTGCGTGGTGCGCGCCGTGCCGCATGATGAACCCGGCGTTGGAAGCCGTGGCCGCCGAATACGAGGGCAGCGCACGCGTCGTCAAACTCAACGTGGACGAAAACCCCGCGAGTGCGCAACGCTACGGCATCAAGGGCATCCCGACGATGATTCTCTTCCGCGGCGGTCGGGAAGAGGAGCGCATCGTGGGCGCAACTTCGCGCGACGCGCTCTCGCGCTTGCTCGGCAAGCACGTCGCGTTTACGGGAGCCGCTTAAAGACGGTGGCTGAAATAAACGCGCAGACGCCCTTAAAACTCTCCGTGCTCGATCTCTCGCCGGTTGCATCCGGCTCTTCGAGCACGGACGCTTTGCGCAACACGCTCGATCTGGCGAAGCTCGCGGACCGTCTCGGCTACACGCGCTACTGGCTCGCCGAACACCACAACACGACGCTCATCGCGAGTTCGTCGCCGGAGGTGATGATCGGCCACGTCGCGAGCGTGACGCAGCGCATGCGCGTCGGTTCGGGCGGGATAATGTTGCCCAATCACGCGCCGCTCAAAGTGGCCGAGACGTTTCGCATGTTGGGAGCGCTGCATCCGGGTCGGGTTGATCTCGGCATCGGTCGCGCGCCCGGCACGGATTCCCTGACGGCATTTGCGCTCAGGCGTTCGCGCGCCGCACTCAACGCCGACGACTTCCCCGAACAACTCGCGGAACTGCTGGCCTTCTTCTCCGGCGACTTCCCTGCGGACCACCCGTTCCGGCGCGTCCGGGCGATTCCGCAAGACGTGGAGACGCCCGAGATATGGCTGCTCGGTTCGAGCGATTTCAGCGCGCGGCTCGCCGCGGAACTCGGCCTCGGATTCGCCTTCGCACACCACATCAACCCGGCCCCGGCCATCGCCGCGCTCCAACTCTATCAAGCGCAATTTCGTCCGTCCGGTTACTTGGACGCGCCGCGTGCGATGCTCGCCGCGTCAGTCGTCTGCGCGGAGACCGATGCGCTGGCGGAGGAACTCGCGAGTTCAGCCGACCTGACCTTGCTGCGTTTCCAACAGGGCAAGTTTTCGGGCGCGCTGCCGAGCATCGCCGAAGCGAAAGCCCATCCTTACACGGACTACGAACGAGAGATCATCGCGACCAACCGTGAGCGTCTGTTCGTCGGCTCGGCGGCGACGTTGCGCGCGCAACTCTCCGCTCTCGCCGTTCAGACGGGCGTCGGCGAGATTATGATCACGACGATGACACACGCGCACGAGGCGCGGCGTCGTTCCTATGAATTACTCGCGGAGGCATTCGCGCTCTCGCACGCTTGACGGGTATGATAAGCGGAATCCAGTTAACGAAGCATAACTTGTTCGGCGAAGTAGAAGTCATCTGAAGTAGAAGCCGTCAGGGTCGTGTGCGGAGAGAAAAATGAAGGCGTACGAAGTTCAACAATTCGGAATTGAAAATCTCGCGTTGGTCGAGCGCGAGGAACCGCAGGCCGCCGCGCGCGAGGTGGTCGTTCGATTCCACGCGGCGTCTTTGAACTACCGCGATTTGATGTTCGTCAAAGGCACGTATCACCCGAAAGCCAAA